>ERZ724527.401-NODE-401-length-22027-cov-3.882623_pt1 | contig 22027 bp, 17 predicted proteins | sample MGYA00376060_ERZ724527 | MGnify/ENA primary metagenome ERZ724527 (study PRJEB28724, sample SAMN07190886) | activated sludge metagenome | isolation source: activated sludge of sewage treatment plant in Hong Hong | place: USA: Christiansburg, Virginia | collected...
CGCATTTACTTCCGCCTCGACGCCATCGATCTCGGCGATCAGGACGGCGCCGGCGGTCCTCGGACGCCCCACCTGCGCCCCGGGAACACGGCGCCCCGTGCGGCAGCAAAGACCACTGAGGTTTCGCGCAGGGCCGCCATCGGGGGGGGATCGGCGCGGGCGGCACGACCCGGCCGGGTGGCCCCTTGTCGGCGGTCGCGATGCGCGGCTTCGCGGCACAGCCCTTGCGGCAGGATGCCTTCTGTCTTGCGCCGAATCGATGATGCCGCCAAGGATCCCGGCGGCCCTGCACCGGCCTTCGCCGACTTCCTGCGGGAGACCGGCGCCACTACAGCCGGGTACGCCAGCCAACCGGCCCACCCGCCCGTTCTATTGTCAAAAACTGTATAAACGTCAAATTCACCTAAAACAACTCCCACCGCGGGCGCATCCGGCATAGAATTGGCACCGACAGACTGCAATGCAGTTCGTCCCCTCGGCAGGAGATTCGATGGGGCGAACTGCGCTGTCCAAGCCAAGCCGAGCCCAGCCCCGTGAACGGTCTCGGCGCCGCCCACTCGAATCCGGGAGAACGTCCGTCATGACAGCCACCACACTCCGCCTGTGTCACTCCGGCATGGATAACCGGGCGCTGTATGCCTTCGAGATCTTTCTGTCGCGGGTGGGCCCCGGCGCCTGCCGGATCGCGGAGGAGGACGCGGCCGACGTGGCCTTCATCGACGTGGACAATGACCTTGGCCCCTACCTGCTGGCGGGGCACCGCATGCTCTACCCCCACCGGCCGTTGATCGTCACCACCCAGGCCCCCGGGCAGCGCCCCGACCCCCTCACCGTGGAGATCACCAAGCCCGTCGGCCTGGCGGCCTTCTCGGCTGCCCTTGAAAAAGTCCGCAGCCTGCTGCCGCCCGCAGACACGGCCACCACCCTCGGCCTCCCGGACGCCGGCGACGAGCGGGGGGGCACCGTGGACAGCATTCCCGACGAGATCGCCCTCGACACCCTGAGTGGCGCGGGCCCCGATGAGGTCGCCCTGCTGCGCCGGTTCGAGGCCCGCATGGCAACCCTCCACGTCGGCTCCCTGCCCGATGCCGACCTGGACAACCCCGCCGCCCTCGCCGGCATCTATTACGACCCGGCGAGCTTCCTGCAGGGGCTGGTGGCCCGGGCCATCACCCACGCCCGCGAGATCGGGCGCCCGGTACGCATCGACGACGCCCGCGGCACGGCCCTCATCCTCGACCCGCGCAATGGTCAGGCATGGACCACCCGCAGCCCCAATGCCCTGCGTGCCCTCGCCCAGCTCCCCACCCGCGGCACCCTCGCCATGGCTCGCCAGGAGGCCGACACACCGCTGCCGGAGGGCGCCGTGGCCCGCTCCCTGGATGGCCTGGAGTGGGAGCTGGCCCTGTGGGCCTCGCGGGGACGTCTGCCCCGGGGAACCGGGCTGGAGCACCCCATCCGCCTCAAGAGCTGGCCCAACCTCACCCGTCTGGCCGTACCGCCGGAAGCCATGCGCATCGCCGGCCTGTGGTCGCGGGGCGAGCTGAGCCTGCGGGAGACCGTTGCCAGTCTGGGGGCGCCCCAGCGCTACGTCTTTGCCTTCTACAGCGCCTGTGCCGCCCTGGGTCACGTGGAGCAGGTGGTCGCACCGGCGCCCGCGGCAAAGCCCCGGAGCCCCGCCGCAGGGACCGGCGGCGAACCGGCGGCGCTCCCTTCGCGCGGCCTGTTCAAGCGTGTTCTTGGCAAGCTCCTGGGTGCCCGCCTGGACAACCTTGCACCTGACTGACGCCTTTGCGCCGGTGGGTCATCACAAGCTCATCTTCGGCGGCCCGGTCGGCGCCGGAAAGACCACCGCGATCGGCGCCGCCAGTGACATCCCGCCCCTTCGCACGGAGGCCCCCATCCTCGGCGGGCCGGGCCAGTCGAGGCCGCGCACCGGGGCGGTCCTCGACTACGGGGCGATGACGCTGGGCGATGGCTGCACCCTCCATCTCTACGGCACCCCCGGCCGGGAGCGCTTCGACTTCATGTGGGAACTGCTCGCCGAGGACGCCCTGGCCCTGATCCTGCTCATCGACAACAGCCGGCCCGACGCCCTGGACCAGCTACATTTCCACCTCGGCGCCTTCAGCCGCTTCATCCGCGACACCGCCCTCTCCGTCGGCATCACCCATTGTGATCTGGGGGGTGGTCTGACCCTCGACGACTACCAGGCCGAACTCGAGCGCGCCGGTTTCGGCTGCGTACCGGTCTTCGTGGTGGACCCTCGCTGCAGACGCGATGTCTGCCTGCTGATCGAAGCGGCCCTCAGCGTGCTCGACCCCGTGGCCCGGGCCTGAGAGGGTGTGAAGAAATCGTAGCGACCCGTTCGAGTTCGCCTCGAGAAGCGCAGCCGTACAAGGGTACGGTGAGCATCGCAGGGGCGAAATCGGGTCGCGCAGCAGATTTATTCACACCCTCTGAGTCCGACCCGTACGCAAGATTGGTGCAAGGAATCATTCAGGTCATCGACAGGGACACCTCCTAGACTTCAGGCCTGTTCAATCAGGCCTGCACGGAATGCGCCCCTCTTCCAAACTGCTTCTGGCAAGCTGCCTGCTGCCGCTCTCCTGCCTGGCGCAGCCCCTCGATACCCCCCCGCCCCTCGATCTCGCCCCCGCCGCGACCCTGCTGCTCGAAGCCAATCCGGCGATTCTTCAGGCCCGGAGCGCGGTGGCCGGCGCCCGCGCCGGGATGGACATCGCCGGGGCACGCCCCAACCCCACCCTCAGCGCCGCCGTGACCAGCATCAACCCCGCCCGCAACAGCGCCGGCGGCTACTGGGATCGCCCCATGGACAGCGTCCTGCGGCTGGACCAGACGTTTGAACGGGGCGACAAGCGCGAGCTGCGCCTGCGGGCAGCCGATCGCAATCTGGCGGCCACCGACGCCGACCTGGACAACACCATCCGCCTGGCCCGCATGGCCCTCGCCAATGCCTGGCTCAACCTGCGCGCGGCCCAGGAGATCCGCCAGATCGCCGCCGAAAGCGCGCGCCTGGCCGGCCGCGCCGCGGAAGCCGCCGAACTGCGCGGCAAGGCAGGCGATCTCGCCGGCGTGGATGTGGCACGCTTCGCCGCCGACGCCGCCCGGGTCGCCAACGACGCCGTTCAGGCGGATCTGGACCATGCGCGCGCACGCCTTGATCTGGCCCTGCTGCTGGGCAACCGGGTCGTCCCGGACAGCCTGCAGGCGGCGGCCGACTGGCCCGATGCCGCCCTCCCCGCCAATGAGGGCAGGGAGCGCCCGGATCTCCTGGCGGCCCGCCAGCGTCTGGCCCTCGCCGATGCCCAGCGCGACCTCGCCCGCGCCCAGCGCACCCGCGACGTCTCGGTGGGCGTGCAGTACGAGCACTTCCCGCCCGACGCCCGCAACACCTACGGCATCAGCGTCAGCATTCCCCTCTTCCTCGGCAACGACTACCGGGGCGACATCGCCCGCAGCGAAGCCGAATTCACCGCCGCCGAACAGCAACTGGCCGCCACCCGGGCCGCCGCCGACGGCGAACGGGCACGCCTGCGCAGCGAATACGCCGCCCGCGCCGCGCGGCTGCAGCGTATCCGCGACGTGGTGCTGCCTTCCGCCGAGCGGGCCGGCCGCGGCGCCGACATCGCCATCCAGAAAGGCGGGATGGGCCTGACCGACTACCTCGACACCCAACGCAACCTGCGCGCGGCCCGTATCGAAGCGATCCAGGCCCGCGCCGACCTTTCCCGCGTCGCCCTGATGCTGCGCCTGGCCGGATCCGCCCCATGAAATCCAAACTCATTGCCGCCATCCTCGCCCTCGCCGCCATTGCCGGTGGCACCGCGTACCTGCGTAGCCCCGCCCACGAGCCGGTCGCCGAGCCCGTCGTCCAGAAGCCCTCCGCCGAACCGGGCGTGCTGCGTTTCCCCACCGCCGCCCCGCAACTGGCCCAGCTCAAGGTCGAGCGGGCCGAGCTCGCTCCCGTGCCCATGGACGAGCCCCTCGCCGCCCGTGTCGCCTACGACGAAAATGCCACCGCCCGCCTGTATGCCCCAATCGCCGGACGGGTACTGGAGATACGGGCCAATACGGGCGATAGCGTGAAGGCCGGCGATGTACTCGCCGTTCTCGACGCCCCCGAGCTGGGCAGTGCCGCGGCCGATCTGGCCAAGGCCCGGGCCGGCGCCGCCCAGCGCAAAGCCGCCCTGGAGCGCACCCGCAGCCTGGTGGACGCGGAAGTCCTGCCCCGCCGGGAGCTTGAAGCCGCCCAGGCCGACTGGCAGCAGGCCAACGCCGAAGCCGAACGGGCCCGTCTGCGCCTGGCCAACCTCGCCCCCGGTGGCAAGCTCCCCCCGGGCAGTGAACACTACCCCCTGCGCGCGCCCATCGCCGGCATCGTCGCCACCCGGCACATCAATCCGGGCATGGAAGTACGCACCGATACCGCCGAGCCCCTCTTCGTGGTCACCGACCTGGCCCGCCTGTCGGTCCTGGTGGACGTTCCCGAACGTGACCTTCCCCTGGTCACGGTCGGCAAGGCGGCGCGCATCGAGGTCTCCGCCTATCCCCACCGCAGTTTCGAAGGCAAGGTGGTCCACGTGGCCCCCACCCTTGACCCCCAGACCCGGCGCATCCAGGCACGGGTATCGGTGGACAACCGGGAAGGGCTCCTGAAGCCCGAGATGTACGCCAAAGTGGCCCTGCTCGCCGACAGCCGCGAAGAGCTGCCACGGGTTGCCATCGGCGCCCTGCTGGTGGAAGGGGTCAAGAACTTCGTGTTCGTCGAACGGGATCCGGGGGTGTTCGAAAAGCGTGAAGTCACCCTCGCCGTGCAGACCCGTCGCGAAGCCTACGTATGGACAGGCATCAAGCCCGGTGAAAAAGTCGTCAGCACCGGTGCCTTGCTGCTGAACGCCGAGCTGGCCAGCAATTCGCGCTGAGGCACCGGCATGTTCGACAACCTCATCACCGCCGTACTGCGCCAGCGCGCCTTCGTCATCATTGCCGCCCTGACCTTGCTCGGCTACGGGCTCCACGCCTTTCAGCAGATCTCCATCGAAGCCTTCCCCGACGTCCAGGATGTCCAGGTCCTGGTGGTGACCCAGGCGCCCGGCCAGGCCCCCGAGGAAGTGGAGCGCGCCATCACCCTGCCCATCGAGCGGGAGATGAGCGGCGTGCCCGGCCTGACCCAGCTACGCTCGGTGTCCATCACCGGACTGTCGGTGGTCACCCTCACCTTCAACGAGAAGACCGCCGACTACTTCGCCCGCCAGCAGGTGCTGGAGCGATTGCAGACGGTGAATCTGCCGGATGGCGTCCAGCCCGGCCTGGCACCCCTCACCACCGCGGTGGGCGAGATCTACCGCTACGTGCTGGAAAGCCCCCCCGGCGTACCCCTGGAAGAAGTGCGCGCCGTGCAGGACTGGACGGTTCGCCCCGCCCTGCGCATGGTGCCGGGCATTGCCGACGTGGTCAGCTTCGGCGGCGCCATCCGCGAGCTTCAGGTGCGCATCGACCCGGACCTGCTGCGCAAGTACCAGGTCAGCCTGGACGACGTGACCCAGGCCCTCGGCACGGCCAGCAGCAACGGCAGCGGCGGCCTCCTGCGCCGCGGCGACGAAGCCCTGGTGGTGCGTACCCTCGGCCTGTTCAACAGCCTGGACGACGTGCGCGACGTGGTGGTGGTGGCGCGCCAGGGCAAGCCGGTGCGGGTCGGCGACGTGGCCGAAGTGATCAACGGCGCCCGCCCGCGCAACGGCATCGTCGCGTTCAACGACCGCGACGATGTGATCGAGGGTATCGTCCAGATGACCAAGGGCGGCAACGCCGCCAAGGTGGTGGACGCCCTGCACGAGCGGGTGGAGGAGGTCAACGCGCGTCTGCCCGAAGGCTACCGGGTGCGCCCCATCTATCAGCGCACCGAGCTGATCGGCCACACCGTGGCCACGGTGGGCGAGAACCTGCTGGTCGGCGCGGTGCTGGTCACCGCCATCCTGCTGGTCTTCCTGCGCAACCTGCTGGCGGCGGTGATCGTGGCGGCGGTGATCCCCCTTTCGCTGATGTTCGCCTTCATCCTGATGCACGCCATGGGGGTGTCGGCCAACCTCATCTCCCTTGGCGCAGTGGACTTCGGGGTCATCATCGACAGCGCCGTGGTGATGGTGGAGGCACTGATGGTGCGCCTGGCCGCCGATGCCCACCTGGAGCACCATGGCATCACCTCGCCCATCGGCCGGCGCATGCATGCCCTCAAGCAGACCTGTATCGAGCTGGGCTCACCGATCATGTTCTCGAAGGCGATCATCATCGTTGCCTTCCTGCCCATCTTCACCTTCCAGCGGGTCGAGGGACGGATCTTCACCCCGGTGGCCCTGACCCTGTCCTTCGCCCTGCTGGGTGGATTGATCCTCACCCTCACCCTGGTCCCGACCCTGCTGTCCTACGCCATGGGCAAGGACATGGCGGAGAAGGAAAGCCCCTGGCTGCACCGCCTCCAGGAGGGCTACCGGAAGCTGCTGGTGCGGCTGCAAGGGCGACGCCGCCTCACCATCGCCGCCTCCGGCGCCTGCCTTGCGGCGGCCCTGGCCCTGGCCCCCCTGCTGGGGTCCGAGTTCCTGCCCAAGCTCGATGAGGGCAACATCTGGCTGACCATCAGCCTGCCCCAGTCCTCGGCCCTGACCAACACCAAGGAAGTGGAGCGCAAGGTACGGGCGGTGCTGTCCGACTACCCGGAGGTCAAGGCGGTGATGACCCACGTGGGTCGCCCGGATGACGGCACCGACCCCAAAGGCCCCAACAACATCGAGGTTCTCATCGACCTGCACCCCCACGGCAGTTGGCGTTTTGCCAGCAAGGACGCGCTCGTGGACAGCATGTCGGCACGTCTGGCCGCCATCCCCGGCCTTCCCACCAACTTCTCCCAGGTGATCCAGGACAGCGTCGAGGAATCCCTGTCCGGCGCCAAAGGCGAGATTGCGGTAAAGGTCTTCGGGCCCGACCTGGATGTTCTCGAGACCAAGGGCCGCGAGATCGCCGGCGTGCTCAACCGCATCCAGGGCTCCGCCGACGTGGCCGCCCTGCCGGTGGGCGGCCAGAGCGAGGTGGACATCCGCCTGCGCCGGGAGGCCCTGGCCCGCTACGGGATCCGGGTCGCCGACGTGAACGCCATGGTCCAGACCGCCCTCGGCGGGCTCGCCGTGAACGCCTATTTCGAGGGGGAACGCCGCTACGACGTGACCCTGCGCTTCGGCCCCGACTTCCGCGACCAGGTGGACGACATTGCCAACCTGCCGGTGGCCCTGCCCGATGGCAAAGGGAGCATCCCCCTCGGCGACCTTGCCGACGTGGAACTGCGCCAGGGCGCCTCGCGCATCCAGCGCGAAGCCGGCAGCCGGGCGGTGATCGTCAAGGCCAACCTGCGCGGCCGCGACCAGGGCAGCTTCGTGGCCGAAGCCCAGCGCAAGGTGGCCGCCGAAGTCAGCCTGCCGGCGGGCTACTCCATGCGCTGGGGCGGTCAGTTCGAGAACCAGCAACGCGCCATCGGGCGCCTCAAGCTCATCGTCCCGATCACCCTGGGGCTGATCTTCTCGCTGCTGTTCTGGGCCTTCCGCGACATCCGCCCGGCCCTGCTGGTGCTGGCCATGGTGCCCTTCACCCTGATCGGCGGCTTCGCCGGCCTGGGCATCGCCGGGCTGCACCTGTCGGTATCGGCCGCCGTGGGCTTCATTGCCGTGGCCGGCATCTCGGTGCAGAACGGGGTGATCATGGTCGAGCAGGTGATGGAGATCGCCCGCCGCGGCGCCCCCCGCTCCGAAGCGATCCTCGATGGGGCCATGCTGCGCCTGCGCCCCATCGTGATGACCGCCCTGATGGCCGGCCTCGGCCTGCTGCCGGCGGCCCTGTCCCACGGCATCGGCTCCGAGACCCAGCGCCCCTTTGCCGTGGTGATCGTCGGCGGCATCATCAGTGCGACAATCTTCACCCTGCCGCTGCTGCCCGTCCTGCTCAGTTTCGGCGGCAAGCGCAGTGCCCCGGCGGCAGACCCGGCCCGCTGACCGCGGCCCGGACGTGTTCATTACAGGCCCCACCATGCGCACCCTTATCGTCGAAGACGACCCCCTTCTCGCCGACGGCCTTGCCCAGCTCCTGCGTAGCGCGGGCCTCACCGCCGACTATGTGGGCAGCGCCGAACTGGCCGAAGCGGCGCTGGCGGCGGAGAAGTTCGACCTGATGATCCTGGACATCGGCCTACCCGGCATGGACGGGCTTGAACTGCTGACCCGCCTGCGCGCACGCCACAACCCCATCCACGTTCTCATGCTCACTGCCCGCGACGCCCTCAACGAGCGGGTGCGCGGCCTCAACCTGGGGGCTGACGACTACCTGACCAAGCCCTTTGCCTCGGTCGAACTGCTGGCCCGCGTCAATGCCCTGGTACGGCGCAGTCGCGGCCAGGGCAATCTGAGGCGGGAATACGGCCCCCTGTCCCTGGATGAAGAAGCCCATCGGGCCTGGCTCGGTGACCAGCCCCTGGACCTGCCCCAGCGGGAATGGGCCATCCTGCAGTTCTTCCTGGACAACCCGGCCCGGGTGCTCAGCAAGGAGCGCATCGTCGCCGCCGTGTGCACCTGGGACCGGGACATGAGCGAGAACGCCGTGGAGGTCTACGTATCGCGCCTGCGTGCCAAGCTTGAGCCCGCCGGCCTGCGCATCCGCACCGTGCGCGGGCTCGGCTACATGCTTGAGGATCCGCCGGCTTGAACCGCAGCCTGCGCAAGGCCCTGCTGCTGTGGCTGCTGCTGCCCGCGGGCCTGGCCCTGGTGACCTTCCTGCCCCTGGCCTTCCACCTGGTGCACCAACCCGCCATGGAAGCCCTCGACCGGGCTCTGGCCGATGCCAGCCTGGCCCTGGTGCCCCACCTGGAAGTCACGGACGGCGAGCCTCGCTTCGTGTTTCCTGCCGCCGCCGAGCAGGTGCTGCGGGCCGACCGGGTGGATGACATCTACTTTCTGGTCCTCGGCCCCAACGGCCGCTTCGTGGCCGGTGACGCCGGCCTGCCCCACGAAGCACCCGACGGGGAGGAGGCCCGCGGCGAGCGGGCAAGCTTCTACGCCCACTTCCGCGGCCACCCCATCCGGGTCACCGCCGTACATCGCACCATCTCCGGCGCGCCCTTCGTCTTCGTCACCGCCGAAACCACGCGCAAACGCGATCAGTTGCGGGTGGATCTGGCCTTTGCCCTGCTCCTTCCCCTGCTGTTCTTCGCGGGCTCCACCGGCTTCACCATCTGGTTCGGCATCCGCCACGCCCTGCTGCCGGTGGAGGACATCCGGCGCAGCCTGCACGGCATGGAGCACCGCGCGGTTGCCCCGCTGGACGCCGCCTCGGCGCCGGGCGAGATCCGCCCCCTGGTGGAAGAATTCAACCAGCTCCTGAAACGCCTCGAAGACGCCGCCGACGCCCAGCAACGCTTCGTCGCCAACGCCGCCCACCAGTTGCGCACCCCCCTTGCGGGCGTGCGCACCCAGCTTGAACTCCTGCAGCGCGACAGCGACCCCGGCCAGCGCAGCGCCCGTGCCGAACAGTGCATCGGCGCCATCGAACGCCTGGGCCACCTGGTCAACCAGATGCTGGTCCTGCTCTCGGCCGAACCGGGCGGGCGCCACGCCAGCCTGGCAGAAGCCCTCGAACTGTCCGATTTGATCCGCGAACGCAGCCCCGACTGGATACGTCTGGCCGAGGGCCGCGCCATCGACCTCGGCTTCGATCTTCACACGGCGCGGGTCACCGGCGACCGCCTGCTCCTGGGGGAGATGGTCGCCAACCTGGTCATCAACGCCATCCACTACACCCCGGCCCAGGGCGAAGTCACGGTACGCTGCCACACGGCGGAAGGGCACAGCATCATCGAAGTGGAAGACAACGGCCCCGGCATTCCGCCCGCCCTGCGCGAACATGTCTTCGAGCGCTTTTTCCGCCTGCCCGGCGTCTCCGGCCCGGGCAGCGGACTGGGCTTGGCCATCGTCCGGGAGATTGCCCGCGGCGCCGACGGTGACGTGGACATCCTCACCCCCGCCACGGGCCGCGGCAGCCTGTTGCGCGTCCGTCTGCCCGCCATCCAGCCCGCAGCCGACGGAGAGGGTGTGAAGAAATCGTAGCGAACTCGGGTCGCGCAGCAGATTTATCCACACCCTCTGGGCAGCCCCGCCGGACGACCACCAGACCCTATTCAAGCTTGAGCTTGAAATACGCCTGCAAGTCCCTCACCTTAGGATTCCTGTCGGCCGTCCCCTACGGCCCTCCCCCGCCCAATCGCACACGAGGAAACCCAGCATGGCCATGGACGTCGTTGATTACGAGATTTTCGGCAATGAAATGCAGTACGTGGAGGTGGAACTCGACCCCGGGGAAGCAGCCATCGGCGAGGCCGGCGTGATGATGTACATGCAGGACGGCATCCAGATGGACACCCTCTTCGGCGACGGCTCGGCCCAGCAGAGCGGCTTTCTCGGCAAGCTGATGGGCGCGGGCAAGCGTCTGCTCACGGGTGAGAGCCTGTTCACCACGGTCTTTCACAACGAAGGCAGCGGCAAGCGCCGGGTGGCCTTCGCCGCGCCCTATCCGGGCAAGATCGTGGCGGTGGATCTGTCGACCCTCGGCGGCACCCTGATCTGCCAGAAGGACTCCTTCCTGGCCGCCGCCAAGGGCGTCTCCCTGGGCATCGCCTTCCAGAAGAAGATCGGCGTCGGCCTGTTCGGTGGCGAGGGCTTCATCATGCAGAAGCTCGACGGCGACGGCATGGCCTTCATCCATGCGGGTGGCACCCTGATGGAGAAAACCCTGGCCCCCGGCGAGACCCTGCGCGTGGACACCGGCTGCGTGGTGGCCTTCCAGCCCAGCGTCGATTTCGACATCCAGTATGCCGGCAAGATCAAAACCGCCCTGTTCGGCGGTGAAGGCCTGTTCTTCGCCACCCTCCGCGGCCCCGGCAAGGTATGGCTGCAGTCCCTGCCCCTGTCGCGCCTGGCCGACCGCATCGTGGCGGCCTCCCGCGCTGGCGGGGGTGGCGGCAAGGAGGGCGGCTCGGTGCTTGGCGGCATCGGTCTCGGCTCCCTCCTCGGCAACGACGAGTGAGCGACACCCCCGTCCCGGCCCGCTTCTACCCGGCGGGCGGGGATGCCCACGGCCACCCGGCGCGGCTCACCTGGCGGGGCCACACCCTGACGGTGATGACTGAGGGCGCACCGGCGCTGCAGATCTCCGCCGACGCACTGCAGGCCGAGGCCCGGGGCTTCAACCACGGCCAGTGGGCCCTGAGCTGGGCCGAAGGCGATGCCCGCCACCTGCTGATCGTGGACGACAGTGTGGTGGCCCCCCTGCGCACGGCCGTACCGGCCCTGTTCCGCGGCGGCCAGCAGCACAGGCAGCGCCACAACCGGCGATTTAGCCTGGGTCTTGCCCTGCTCGTGGCGCTGCCCTTGCTGCTGCTCGGTGCCGCGCTACGGGCCCTCGACCCCCTCACCGATCGGATCGTCGCCCGGGTGCCGGCCAACGTGGAACAGCACATCGGCGAAGCCGTGCTGGCGCGCACCCGCCTGGAGGGGCCCATGGTGGAAAGCGGCCCCGCCTACGATGCGCTGCAGACCATCGGTCGACGCCTGACCCGCCCCGGCGAGAAGCTCCAGTTTCACCTGGCCGAGCGCCCCGACATCAATGCCTTTGCCGCGCCAGGTGGGGTGGTGGTGGTCCATACCGCCCTGATGCGGCAGGCCCGCTCGGCAGAGGAAGTGGCCGGGGTCCTCGCCCACGAGATCGCCCACGTGGAACTGCGCCACAGCCTGCAGCAGATCGTCCGGAGCGCAGGCCTGCAGGTCATCGCGGCAGCCCTTTTCGGCGACTACACGGCCCTCGGTCGCTGGGCCGCTCAACTGGGCGAGCTGAAGTTCTCCCGCGATGCGGAACGAGAAGCGGATCAAGGTGCGCTGGAACGCCTGGCGGAAGCGCGCATCGACCCCCGCGGCCTGCTGGCGTTCTTCCGCACCCTGGCCCGTGTCGACGCCGAGCGGGGCGCTCCCCCTCCCCTGCTGTCCACCCACCCCGCCAGCGCCGAACGCAGCGCCTGGCTGGAAGCGGCCATCGCCGCCCGCCCTCCGGGAACGCCCCTTCCCATCGGCATCGACTGGACGTGGGCAGGCCACCCAACACACTGACGGTGGTGGCATGAAGGGTGTCGGGCACCCAAACGGGCTCAAGAATGACGCCCGGCAACCGTTATCCAGGACAGGAATCAGCCTGGAAGTCCCCTGTGCCCCCAACCCGCTCCAGCTCCACCGATCGAGCAGGCCTCTTCGTCCTGAGCGCCTGTCTCGTCGCCGCGCTGCTTGTCGCCTTCCTGGCCGTCCGCCAGCAGACCGAGCAGCACAGCCGCGAACAGTTCGAACAGGGCACGCGGCTCGTCAAGGCGCTCAGCGCCATTCCCCTCGACGGCCTGACACCCTCCAGCGGGCGTCCCAACCCCCTGGCCGCCGTGCTGCGGGCGCACGGTAGCGCCGATCTCGCCTTCGGTCTGGTGACCGACCCCACGGGCCGCCCCCTCGCCGAAGTCACGGCCCCCGGCCTCAGCCCCGCGGTGCAGCCCCTCAGCGCTGACCGCCCCGCCGAATGGTTCGGCCATGGGCCGATGGACAGTGGCGTGGCCGGACTCGAACTGATGGAATTCCACGGCCCGCTGCTCCGCGAGGGACGCCTGGAAGGCTTCGTGCGCATTGCCTTCCGCGCCCCCGGCATGGGCTTCAACGCCAGCCAGCTTCCCTTCGTGGCGGGTCTGGCCCTGCCGGTACTGCTGCTGGTGCCCCTGTTCTTCTTCCTGCTGCGCAGCCAGCTACGCCCCCTGCAGGCCCTCAGCGCCCGCCTCGAGACCTTCACCACCGCCCCCCCGGGCGAGGCCTCCGCCCGCGATGTGGTGAGCCGCTTTGCCCTCTTCCTGGATGCCGCGGAAAGCCGTATCCGCGAACTCGAGTCCACCCGCAACGACTCGGAAACCTCGGTCAAGCTGCTGGGCTACAAGAAGGAAAAGGTCGAGAGCGCCCTGGAGACCCTGCCCGAGGGCGTACTCGTCCTCGACGAGGGCGGCGTGGCGGTGTTCGCCAATGCCAAGGTCGGCCCCCTGCTGGGCGCCGACCCGGCCGGCCTGCTGCAGAAGGAACCCGCCAACTGGGCCATCGCCCCCGAGATCCTGGGCGTGCTCGCCCCCCTGCTCGGCAGCCAGGCCGGTGCCGCCAAGCACACCGCCAGCTACCATCCGGGTGCCGATGAGAACCGCCGGGTCAGCGTGTGGGCCCTGCCCCTGTTCGCCCCCCGCGACGCCACGCGACGCCTCGGCACCCTGCTGGTCCTGCGGGAAACCACCGACCAGTTGCTGGCGGCCCGCGCCCGCGACGAGTTCATCGCCCACGTCGCCCATGAGCTGAAGACCCCCCTGGCCAACATCAGCCTGTACGGCGAACTGCTGCGGGACGAACCGGATCTGCCCGACGAGACCCGCATCGAAGCGGTCAACACCGTCTGCGACGAAGCCGAACGGGCCGCGGCCCTGATCGGCAACCTCCTCAACATCTCTCGCATCGAGGCCGGCAGCATCGTCATCGAGCGCCAGTGGGTGCGCCTGGGCGATCTGCTCAATGACTGCATGGAGCACCTCTCCCACGGGGGTCGCGCCCACGGCCTGCGCCTGCGGGTGGACGTGCCCCCGGACCTGCCCCCGGTCGAGCTGGACAAGGATCTGCTGCGCATCGCCCTCAACAACCTGCTCACCAATGCCGCCAAGTACAACCGGGAGAAGGGCGAAGTGATCCTCTCGGCCGAAGAAAGCGACGAGCGCATTTTGATCTCCGTGCAGGACACCGGTATCGGCATTCCCGCCGCCGACCTCGAACGGATCTTCGAGAAGTTCTACCGTTCCGCCGACCAGGAAGCCGTGTCCCGCGGCGGCCACGGCCTCGGCCTGTATCTGGCACGTCAGATCGTCGAGATGCACCAGGGCCAGATCGGCGTGGTCAGCCAGCCGGGCCAGGGCACCCGGGTCACCCTGAGCTTCCGCAAACCGCACGTTCTCCTGAGGGCCGCATGAAACGCCTGCTAGTCGTCGACGACGAACCCCACGTGGCGCGCGTCCTGCGCGTCAGCCTGGCCAAGGACGGCTGGTCGGTAGAGACGGCCCGGGAAGGGGCCGAAGCGCTGCGGGCCATCGCCAACAATCCCCCTGACGTGATGATCACCGACATCCAGATGCCCGGCATGGGCGGCGAAGAACTCTGCCGCGAGCTTCACGCAAGCCTTCCCCACCGGCCCTTTCCCATTCTCGTGATGACCTCCATGACCGCCCGCGACCAGCGGGACTGGGCACGGGATCTGGGGTCCATCGAGTTTCTCGAGAAACCGGTCAGCCCACGCCGCATCGCCGCACTGCTGGCGCAACTGCTCAGCCAGGAGAAGCACAATGCCTGATTCCGACACCCGCAGCGTCGCCCGTTACGGGCGCTGGCTGCAACGCAGCGTCGGCCCGCACTTCACGGTGGGCATTGGCAGCAGTGAAGGCGGCCTGCTGTGGCCCGAGTCCTCGGCCGAGCTTGCCGGCGCGCTCTCATCCCTGCCCTGTGCAGAGCTTGAATGCCTGCCGTCCATGCAGCGGCTCAACAGCGCCGATGGCCCGATCTACCTGCGCGCCATCACCCTGCCGGATGCCTGCGGCGCGGGCTGGCTGGTGGCAATAGCCCGCCACGACGCCGCCCCCTCCGACATCGAGCTGGATGCCCTCGCCGACGCCATGGACGACGTGGCCGCCGCCCTCGACGACGCCACCCACCTCAACACCGAGATGGATCTGCTGGCCGGCGAACTGGCCGAGCGCTACGAGGAACTCCACCTCGTCTACGAGATCGACCGCCACCTGGCCAACCAGAACCTGGGCGCGGAAGTCCTGCAGGATCTCCTGCAGAGCTGTGCCGAGCAGCTCAACGCCGATGTGGCGTGCTTCGTAAGGCCGGCCGACAACCTGACCATCTCCGCCACCAACCTCAGCAAGCCCATCCACAACCTGGACCTGGTGCTGGTCGAGATGCGCGGCGACCTGTTCCGCTTCGTCTCGTCGAGCCGCACCACCCTGGTCATCAACAACACCGATGACCCGCGCCGCGCCTACATCTTCACCGACATGCCCTACAAGGTGCTGGCCTGCCCGGTGTTCCAGGGCATCGAGATGCCGGCCATGCTGGTGCTGCTCAACCACGACAGCAAGCCCGACTTCTCCAACAGTGACCGCCGCCTGGGCGAGGTGATGGCCCACCAGATCGCCAACGTGATGCACATGCAGGGCATGTTCGCGGAGATGCGGCGCTTCACCGAACAGATGGCCGCCGCCCTGATCGAGGCGGTGGAAGCCAAGGACCCCTACACCCGCGGTCATTCGGAACGGGTGCACCTGCTGTCCATGCGCCTTGGCCAGGGTCTGCGCCTGCGCACCGAAGAGATGGAGAACCTGCACTGGGGCTCCCTGCTCCACGACGTGGGCAAGATCGGCATTCCCGACGCCGTGCTGTGCAAGCCCGGGCGCCTGACCTCCGACGAATACACCTTCATCAAGGTCCACCCCGAACGCTCCTACGAGATCCTGCGTCACGTGGACCGCCTCAAGGGTGCCATCGAAGGCGCCCGCCATCACCAGGAAAAATTCGATGGCACCGGCTATCCCCACGGCCTGCGGGGCACCAGCATCCCCCTGCTGGCGCGCATCATCGCCGTGGCCGACACCTACGACAGCATCACCAGCTCCCGCGCCTACCGGGCCGGCAGCACCCATGAGGCCGCCGTCAAGGAAATGACCCGGGTCAGCGGCACCCAGCTCGACCCCGAGCTGCTCGACGTCTTCCTGCGCATCTGCGACGACGACCCCGCCCTGCTGGTGAAGCTGGGCGTGCGACGGGAGTGGGACGATCGCTAAGGACATCGTCCGCACCCGCGCGGGCACCCTCACCTACCTGGCCCCCGAAGGCGCCCTCCATGACGGCGAGGCCGTCGGCGACCTGGGTGCGGCCATCGAGGCCTGCATCGCCAGCCATGAACTGCGGGTGGTCCTCGACCTGGGCAAGGTCACCCTGCTTTCCAGCCAGGCCCTGGCCCAGCTCCTCGCCTGCAGTGCCCGCCTCGCGGGGCTGGGGGGCTGGCTGCGCCTCAACGCGCCCAACCCGCTGATCGGCGACATCCTGCTGGCCACCGGCCTCAACCGTCGCCTGGAGATCTTCGACAGCGGCGGCCCCGAAGCCATCGCCCAGTCCGTGCCGCCGACCAGCGCTGGCCGACGGCTGGGCGATCTCCTGATCGAGCGGGGCCTGGCCACCCCCGAGCAGCTTGCCGAGGCGGCCCGCCTGCAAGGCCAGCTTGGCTTGCGCATCGGGCGCATCCTGATCGAAAAGGGCTGGGTGCCGGAACATGAGCTGCTGCAGGCCCTGTCAGCCCAGCTCGACGTACCCTATCTGGCCATGCGCCCGGGCCTCTTCGACCCCAGCATTGCCGAGGCCCTGCCCCAGGACATGGCCCGCCGGCTCGGCGTGCTTCCCATGTTCCGGGTCGCCAACGAACTCACCCTCGCCACCACCGACCCCCAGTCCATGCCGGTGGCCGACGAGATCGAGCGGGCCAGCGGCTGCCGCCTGCGCTGGGTGCTGGCCGCCGCCGACGCCATCCAGAAATCGCTCTTCGAGGCCTACTCCGGCTCCGCCTACGATCCCGATCTGATCGATGGCAACGCCATGGACCTGGAGCTGATCGACAACGCCAACCGCGGGGGCGACGCCAACACCATCGACGAGCTGGCCGCCGGCAGCCCGGTGATCAACCTGGTCAACTCGATCATCCAGCGCGCCATCCACGACAACGCCAGCGACATCCACCTGGAACTCTTCCGCGCCAAGGCACGGGTGCGCTTTCGCATCGACGGGGTGCTCTACGAGGTCATGAACCCGCGGCCGGACCTCTTTCCGGCGCTGATCTCGCGTCTCAAGGTAATGGCCAACCTGGACATCGCCGAGCGCCGCCTGCCCCAGGACGGCCGCATCCAGGTGTCCACCCAGGGCCGCACGGTGGACCTGCGCTTCTCGTCCCTGCCCGGCATCTACGGCGAAAAGGTGGTCCTGCGGGTACTCGACAAGGGCAGCACCGTCCTCGACCTGCACCGCCTCGGCCTGGCCGAGGGCAACCTGGAGCGCTTCAAACGTCTGCTGGCCCGCAGCCACGGCCTGCTGCTGGTCACCGGCCCCACCGGCAGCGGCAAGACCACCACCCTCTACGGCGCCATCGACCACCTGCGCAGCATCGAGAAGAACATCGTCACCATCGAAGACCCGGTGGAGTACCAGCTCGACATCATCAACCAGAACCAGGTGAACGAAGCCGTCGGCCTGACCTTCCCGCGGATCCTGCGCCACGTGCTCCGTCAGGATCCGGACATCATCATGGTCGGCGAGATCCGCGACCGCCAGACTGCCGAAATCGCCGTACAGGCCGCCCTCACCGGCCACCTGGTGCTGTCCACCCTGCACACCAATGACGCCATCGGCGCTGTCGCCCGCCTGGTGGACATGGGGGTTGAACCCTATCTGCTGTCCTCCGCCCTGATCGGCGTGATGGCCCAGCGTCTGGTGCGCCGCATCTGCCCCGAATGCCGCACCACCTACATCGCTCCGCCCGAGCTGGTGGAGCGCTTCGAGTGGCAGGGCCGTGGTCAGGTCATGCTGGCCCGCGGGCGCGGCTGCCGCAACTGCTACGACAGCGGCTACAAGGGCCGCGTCGCCATCCACGAACTCATCGACATCGACCGCCCCCTGCAAAGCCGCATCGTGGCCGACGCCGGTTACGAGAGCCTGCGCGAACACGTGCGCCGCGGCCCCTGGCCGGGCCTCTTCGACGACGGCCTCGAACGGGTGCTGGGCGGCCACACCACCCTGGAAGAGATCTCCAGGGTGGTGCTGCAGGACCAGGGAGGCTGAACATGGCCATCGAACTCGGCTCCGCCACCGGCCCGGCTTCGCCCGACGCCCAGCCCGCCCGCGCTGGCCTCAGCCTGCTGCCCGGACGCGTCGGGGTGGCCGACCGCATCGCCTTCACCGAACAGCTCGCCCTGCTGCTCGAAGCCAGCGTGCCCCTGCACACCGCCATCCACGAACTGCAGCGCCAGTCGCGCAAGCCGGCGGTGCGCCGGGTGCTCGGCGAGCTTCACACCGACATCCTCGACGGCAAGCCCCTGTCCCGCGCCCTGGCGCGCCAGCCCGCAATGTTTCCGGCCACCTACACCCACCTGGTGGCCGCAGCGGAAGAGGGCGGCTTTCTGCCCCAGATCCTCGAACAGCTCAAGGAACTCGACGAGAAGGCCCAGAGCCTGCGCGTGGCCCTGATATCGGCTCTCACCTACCCGGCCGTACTGCTGAGCCTGTCCACCGTGGTGGTGTGCTTCATCCTGCTGTGGGTTTTCCCTCGCTTCGCCGATCTCTTCGAATCCATCCACGACCGCCTGCCCTTCACCACCCTGATCCTGATGGCCCTCAGCGACTTCCTGCGTCAGTACGGCGGCCTGGTGCTGACCGGACTTGCCGCGACATTGCTGGCCGGCCGGCGCCTGCTTGCCAGCGCCGCGCCGCGGGCCGCCCTGGAACGTGGCCTGATGGCCGTACCCGGCCTCGGCCAGACCCTGATGGGCATCCACATGGTACGGGTGTTCCGCATCCTGTCCCTGTCCCTGAAGCACGGCGTGCCCCTCCTGAAGGCTCTCACGGCCGCCGAAGAGGTGGCCTCCACCGCGGCCCTGCGCACGGGCATGCAACGCATGCGCGTCAGCGTGGAGGAAGGGCGCGGCCTCTCCGCCGCCCTCGCCGAACTCGATTTCATCCCCCCCCTGGCCCAGGAAATGCTCGCCACCGGGGAGCGCACCGGCCACCTGGCCAAGGTGCTCGAACGCCTCTCCGAGCACTACCAGCGCAAGCTGGAACACCGCCTCGCCACCCTCGCCAAGATCGTCGAACCGGCCATGCTGCTGATCATGGGTGCCCTGGTGGCCATGATCGTCAGCGCCCTGATCCTCCCGATCTTCAAACTGTCCGCCGCCGTGCATTGAGGGCGCGGATGTGTGGAATATGCCCGCTGCAATCACGGAATTTAACAATCTGACGCTCAACTTTCAGGCCCCACCGTCGTAAGTGCTATCCATGCGCCAGCCAGTTCGCGGAAAGCCTTTTCCCAGCTCAGCCCATCTCCGGAGTCAGCAATGATGATTCGCCGCCCCCGCCTCCACGCGGGCTTCACGCTCGTGGAACTGTTGATCGTCGTGGTGATCCTCGGCGTCCTCGCCGCCATCGCGATTCCGCAATTTTCGGCCTCCACCGACGACAGCAAGGTCGCCGCCCTGGACGCCAGCCTCAACAACCTGCGTACCGCCATCGAGCTCTACTACCAGCAGCACGGCCACTATCCCAGTGCCGTGACCGGTGGCGGCACCTATGCAGTCAATACCGAGGCCACCTTCACGGCCCAGCTCGCCAGCTTCACCAGCGCCGCCGGCGTGGTCAGCACCACCAAGGATGCCACCTACAAGTACGGCCCCTATCTCAAGAAGTCCACCCTGCCCGCCGAACCGATCAACAACATCGCCACCGTCGAGATCGTCACCACCGGTACGCTTGGCATGACCGCCAGCGGCTCCACCGGCGGCTGGAAGTTCGACAACAAGACCGGCCAGTTGATCGCCAACATCACCGCCTACCAGACCCGCTAAGTTCCCGGCTTTGGCCCGGCACAGAACGCCCCCCGGATCGCCCCGTCCCCGCGATACCCCTCCAGGCCCGCCCGGCTGTCGCGGCCTCACCCTGATCGAACTCCTCCTCGTTGTCAGCCTGCTCGCCATGCTGGCCGCCACAACCGTTCCCCTCCTCATCGGCACAAGCCACCCCGCCCAGGCCAGACAGGGGGCCGAGCGCGTCGCCACCGCCCTCCGCTTCGCCCGCGATGAAAGCCTGCGCACGGCGCAGCCCCATGGCGTCACCCTGAGCACCGGCACCGACGCGGACACGCTGAAAGTCTTCCTGCTGGATACCGGCAGCCTGCCGCCCACACCCCAGTTCACCGTGCGCCATCCCCTGTCACGCCAGCTCTATGCGGAGACCCTCGGCACCGGCAGTCCCTTTCCCGCGGCCCGGGTCGACGCCCAGGGCTTCGTCAGCGCCATGGGAAGTTCCAGTCGGCTCATCTTCACTGCCGACGGCGCCCCCGCCATCCTCAACGGTGCCAACCTGCAGCGCCTGAGCGGGGTCAGTGTGCGGATCGGCATCACTGCCGGCAAGCTCAGCCAGAGCGTGCTGATCGCCACCGAGACCGGAAGGGTGAGCCTGGAATGAAGCCCCATGGCCAGCGTGGGTTCGGCTATGTAGAAGCCCTGGTGGCCGTGGTGCTGCTGGCCGTGGTGCTGGTGCCGGCCCTGGAAGCCCTCGGCAACGCGGCGCGCAACGCCCCCACCGCCGCCCAGGACGACACCCTGTGGATGAGCGCCGCCAACAAGCTCCGCGAGGTCACCGGCAGCCGCTTTGACGATCTGGATGCCGCAGCCACCGCAGCAGGCGGGGCGGGCAACGTCAGCAGTCTGTCCGACCCGACGGGGAGCAGCCCCCGCGTGCTGATCTACCTCAGCCGCTACGACGGCGACAACGCCGACGGTGACGACAACGGCTTCACCGGAACCGATGCAGACCTGATCTGGGTCCGCGCCACCGTTGCCGACACCCCGGTGAGCCTTGACACCCTGGTGACCCGATGACGCGCCGACAGAGCGGCATGGCCCTCGCCGAACTCCTCGTGGCCTCGGTCATCGCCGCCTTGGTCATGGTCAGCCTGTCCGGCGTGCTCCAGGGTGCGCGGCAGACCGAAGCCCACCTGTCCGGGCGGACGCTGCTGCAACGGGATGCGCGCCTGGCCCTGGCCCGCATGGCGACCATGGTCGAGGGCTCGCCGCGTCTGCTGGTGCCCCTCGAAACCACCAGCGGCCCCCGCGACGTGCTCGCGGTGGCCCTGCCGCCCGGTCTCGACCGGGACGGCAATGGCTTTGCCGATGCCGACAACGACCGCAACGGCTCGCCCGACGACGACCTCCCCGCCGACGAGACCCACGATGGCGCAGCCGGCATCAAGGGTGTCGATGACGATGGCGACGGCAGCATCGACAACGGCGGCAGCACCGACAATGACGAGGACGGTACCGTCGGAGAGGCGCCCGTCCCGCCGAAGAACGGCAACGACTGGATCGACCCCGTGGTGTACCGGGTGAGTGGCGGCCAGCTCCTTGAGCGCCTGCCCAACCTGAACCCCACCAGCGGGGCCGACTATGCCGAGCGCGTCATTGCGGAAAAGGTGGTGAGCCTGGAGGTCACCCGCATTGCCACCGGCAACCGGCGCACCCGCGAGGTGCTGGTCGTGCTCACCCTGGGTGACCCCGCCGGCGAGACCGCCAGCTGGGTCCGGCGCCTGCGCCTGGGGGTGCGATGAGCCCCCGCCGCCCCGGCCCCGCCGGCTTCCTGCTCCTCCCGGTCAGCCTGCTGCTGGCCGTCATCGGCGCCCTCAGTTACATGCTCGTGCAGGACATCGGCAGCGCCGCCCGCCCCGGTGGCCGTGAGGCCGAGCGCGCCCGCCTGGTAGCTGAAGCCGGCCTCGCCCACGCCACCTGGAAACTCAACCAGGTGAACGGCTGCAGCGGCTACAGCGCGGTGGCCGCCACGCCCTTCGGCAGCGGGGGAGACCAGTATCAGGTGAGCCTCAGCGCCACCAGTGGCTCGCCCCTCACCCTCACGGCCACGGCGACCCTGGCGGGCAGCCTGGCCGGCTCCCGGGCGAGCATCCGGCGGACGGTCTACAAGACCTCGGGCAACACCCTGACCTACACCCTGAGCACCGACAGCCGTGGCAGCGACGCCTACCTCGACATCGACAA
>ERZ724527.408-NODE-408-length-21785-cov-7.788771_pt1 | contig 21785 bp, 19 predicted proteins | sample MGYA00376060_ERZ724527 | MGnify/ENA primary metagenome ERZ724527 (study PRJEB28724, sample SAMN07190886) | activated sludge metagenome | isolation source: activated sludge of sewage treatment plant in Hong Hong | place: USA: Christiansburg, Virginia | collected...
AGATGGCGGGGCGGAAGTTGGCGAACAGGCCCAGGTTCTTGCGCAGGCCCAGGATCGCCTGCTCGGGACGCAGCGGGCGGTCCAGCTTGTCGTACTTCCAGTCGCCAACGGCGCCGAACAAAACCGCGTCGGCTTCTTTGGCGAGCTTGAGCGTGGATTCTGGCAGCGGGTGGCCGTGGGCCTCGTAGGCGGCACCGCCAACGAGGGCGGTTTCCATTTCCAGGGGCAGGCCCAGGACGTTCAAGACCTTGACGGCCTCGGCCACAATTTCGGTACCAATACCGTCACCCGGCAAAACTGCAATTTTCATAAATATTCCTGGTCAGTTGGGGACAGAGCTAAAGATCTGTCCCGCAAAATTCATGTTGAGTTGGGGTCAGAGCACATCGCGACGCGAGTGTTCTGACCCACAATGCTCATAAATCTATAGCTGCTTACGCAGTCATTGCGTGGGCTAGCCACGGTTTTTGTGCAAGACGTTGGGCTTCAAAAGCCTTGATTTTGTCGGCGTACCGCAGCGTCAAGCCGATGTCGTCAAAGCCGTTGAGCAGGCAATACTTGCGAAAGGCCTGCACGTCAAAGGCAATTTCCTCACCTTGCGGTTTGACAACGACCTGGCGCTCCAGGTCAATGGTCAGTCGGTAACCCGGGAAAGCCAGGGCCTCGTTGAACAACTGGTCCACCTGAACTTCGCTCAGTACGATGGGCAGGATGCCGTTCTTGAAGCTGTTGTTGAAGAAGATGTCGGCGTAGCTGGGGGCGATCAGTGCACGGAAGCCGTATTGCTCCAGTGCCCAAGGGGCGTGTTCGCGCGACGAGCCACAGCCGAAGTTCTTGCGCGCCAGCAGGATGGAGGCGCCCTGGTAGCGCGGCTGGTTCAGCACGAAGTCCGGGTTGGGTTTGCGGCTGGCGGGGTCCTGGCCGGGGTAGCCGGCGTCCAGATAGCGCCATTCGTCGAACAGGTTCTGGCCGAACCCGGTGCGGCGGATGGATTTCAGGAACTGCTTGGGAATGATGGCGTCCGTGTCGACGTTTTCACGGTCCATGGGTGCCACCAGGCCTTGGTGGATGGTGAAAGGATTCATTTCTTGGCCGCACCTTCGATTTTTTCGCCAGCCTTCTGGATATCCTGGCCCATGCCTTTGACGGTGTTACAGGCACTTAAGAGCAAGGCGGTGGCGACGACGAGCAGGGTCATCAGGTTTTTCATGGTTTGGCTTCCTTCAAACGCTGGGGTTTTAACTAAACTTGCGCACGTCGACAAAGTGGCCATGGATAGCAGCCGCGGCCGCCATCGCCGGGCTGACCAAATGGGTGCGCCCACCGGCGCCTTGGCGCCCTTCGAAATTGCGGTTGCTGGTGGAGGCACAGCGTTCACCGGGTTCCAGGCGGTCTGCGTTCATGGCCAGACACATGGAGCAGCCGGGTTCGCGCCATTCAAAGCCCGCGGCCTTGAAGATTTCGTGCAAGCCCTCTTTTTCAGCCTGTGCTTTGACCAGACCCGAGCCCGGGACCACCAGGGCCAGTTTGATGTTTTTTGCTACGCGTTGGCCCAGCGTTTTCACGATGGCGGCGGCTTCGCGCATGTCTTCGATGCGGCTGTTGGTGCAGGAGCCAATGAAGACCTTGTCGACAAACAAATCGTCCAAGGCCTTGCCGGGCTCCAGGCCCATGTAGACCAAAGCACGCTCGATAGCGCCGCGCTTGTTGGCATCTTTTTCCTTGTCGGGGTCGGGCACGCGGCCATCGATGCCTAGGACCATTTCTGGGGAGGTGCCCCAGGTGACCTGCGGCAAGATTTGAGAGGCATCCAGTTCCACCACGGCGTCGAACTTGGCATCCGAATCGGAGTGCAGGGTGCGCCAGTAAGCCACAGCCTGGTCCCATTCCACGGCCGCGGCAGTTCCGTTGGCGGCGTTGTGGCCAGGAGCCAGCGGGCGTCCGCGGACGTAGTCAATCGTCTTGTCGTCCACTGCCACCAGGCCAGCGCGTGCACCAGCCTCAATGGCCATGTTGCAGACCGTCATGCGGCCTTCCATAGAGAGGGCTCGAATGGCGGAACCACCAAACTCGATGGTGTAGCCGGTGCCGCCGGCCGTGCCGATTCTGCCGATGATGGCCAGTACGATGTCCTTGGCGGTCACGCCGCGTGCCGTGGTGCCTTCCACTTTGACCAGCAGGTTTTTCGCTTTCTTGGCCAACAGGGTTTGCGTGGCCATGACGTGTTCAACCTCGCTGGTACCGATGCCGTGTGCCAATGCTCCGAATGCGCCGTGGGTCGACGTGTGCGAGTCACCGCACACCACGGTCATACCCGGCAAAGTCGCGCCATTTTCGGGGCCAATGACGTGCACGATGCCCTGGCGCTTCGACAGGAAGGGGAAGTAGGCGGCCGAACCAAACTCTGCGATGTTGCTGTCCAGCGTGGTGACCTGTTCCTTGCTGGTGGGGTCGGTGATGCCGTCATAACCACGGTCCCAACCGGTCGTTGGCGTGTTGTGGTCGGCCGTGGCGACGATGGAACTGACCCGCCACACTTTGCGACCGGCCTGACGCAAGCCTTCAAAGGCCTGCGGACTGGTTACTTCATGCACCAGATGGCGATCAATGTAGAGAACGGCAGTGCCGTCCTCCTCGGTATGGACGACGTGTTCGTCCCAAAGCTTGTCGTACAGGGTGCGTGCCATGAGGGGTCTTTCAGTCAAGCTTTCCATTTTATACAACTGCTTGCCACGGCTGATCTGAGGCCAGGGCGGCGCAACGGGTTGGTGTTGCGCGTCCTTTGACTGTTGTGAATCAGTCAAAAAATCGGGCCGCGGCCCATGCAACGCCAGCCGCGTCCTTGGCTGAGAGTTTGGGCTCTTCGCCCAAATCGGGCCAACTGATGTTTAGGAATGGGTCATTCCAGGCAATGCACTGCTCATGCTCCGGTGCATAGTATTCGGTGGTCTTGTACAGGAATTCGGCCGCATCCGACAACACGACAAAACCGTGGGCAAACCCGGCGGGAACCCAGAATTGGGCCTTGTTCTGTTCGGATAACAAGGCCCCGACCCATTTGCCAAACGTCGGTGATGAGCGGCGCAGATCCACCGCCACATCAAAAACTTCACCTGCGACCACACGCACCAGTTTGCCTTGCGGTTTTTGGATCTGGTAATGCAGGCCGCGCAGAACCCCATGGGCCGAACGTGAATGGTTGTCCTGAACGAAGTCTGTCACCACTCCGGTCTGTTCCGCGAACGCCCGTGCGTTGAAGCTTTCAAAAAAGAAGCCGCGCGCATCCCCAAACACTTTGGGCTCGATGAGCATGACGTCCGGAATTTCCGTGCGGGTGACTTTCATGGGTGGCTGCCTTCCTTGAGCAGGCCCATCAGGTACTGGCCGTAGCCGTTTTTGGCCAGCGGTTGGGCCAGTCGCGACAGTTGTTCGCTGTCAATGAATCCGTTGCGCCACACAATTTCTTCCAGACACGCGATCTTGAGACCTTGGCGTCGTTCAAGCGTGGCAATGAACTGGCCAGCTTCCAACAGGCTGTCATGTGTGCCGGTATCGAGCCAGGCGTAGCCACGCTGCATGATCTGAACGCTAAGTTGTTTGTGCGCCAGATAGGCCTGGTTGACGGCCGTGATTTCCAGTTCACCGCGGGCGCTGGGTTTGACTGACTTGGCAATCTCGACCACCTGTTTGTCGTAAAAGTAGAGACCGGTAACCGCGTAGTTGCTCTGCGGTTGCGCCGGTTTCTCTTCAATGCTGCGGGCTCTGCCTTCGCCGTCAAATGCCACGACGCCATAACGCTCGGGGTCATGCACGTGGTAGGCAAAAACTGTCGCGCCCAGTTGCTGCGCATCGGCGTTGCGCAAGAGAATTTGCAGGTCGTGGCCGTAAAAAATATTGTCACCCAATACAAGGGCGCTGTCGTTGTCACCGATGAATGATTCACCAATGATAAAGGCCTGGGCCAAGCCGTCCGGACTGGGTTGCACCGCGTATTGCAGGTTAATGCCCCACTGGCTCCCGTCACCCAGCAATTGGGCAAATCGCGGCGTATCTTGAGGGGTGCTGATGATCAAAATGTCGCGTATGCCGGCCAGCAACAAGGTGCTGAGCGGGTAATAAATCATGGGCTTGTCATACACCGGCAACAACTGTTTGCTGATGGCCAAAGTTGCCGGGTGCAGCCGTGTGCCGGAACCTCCGGCCAGGATGATGCCCTTGCGGGAAGTTGCGTTGGGTTTAGCGGATGCGGCCATAGTCAATTTCATTCAGCATGCGAAGGACGCCTGTTTGCCACGCGGGCAGGTGCAGGCCAAAGTTCTTTTGTAGTTTGCGGGTGTCCAGACGGGAGTTGTGTGGCCGTTTGGCAGGCGTAGGAAAAGCTGTGGTAGGTACCGGCTTTACCTCATTTACTACCATTTTAATAGCGGGCTGTGCAGCAGCCACGAGGGCTAGCACGTATTTTGCGTACCCATACCAACTGGTGGAGCCACTGGCGCAAAGGTGGTAGGTACCCGCCAGGCTTTCCCCAGACTCTGCTGGTTCTCGCATCAGAACACGGTGAATCGCCAACGCCGTCACGTCGGCCAGCAAATCGGCACCGGTTGGGGCACCGATCTGGTCGTCAATGATCTGCAGGGTGTCGCGCTCTCCCGCCAGTCGCATCATGGTTTTGGCGAAATTGCCGCCCCGCGCGGCATAGACCCAACTGGTTCTAAAGATCAGGTGCCGTGTGCAGCGGGCGACGGCCCGTTCACCTTCCAGCTTGGTATGACCGTACACGCTCAGTGGACCGGTCGCATCGTCCTCTTGCCAGGGCTGTGTCCCACTGCCATCAAAGACATAGTCTGTGCTGTAGTGCACCAGCCACGCGCCCAGTTTTTGGGCCTCATCGGCCAAAACACCGGGGGCGAGTGCATTGATGGTGTAGGCCAACGCGGACTCGCTTTCGGCCTTGTCCACCGCCGTATGGGCGGCTGCATTAACAACCACATCCGGCCGTACCTGGCGTACCGTCTGTGCCACTGCCTCCAACTGGGTCAGGTCGCCACACAGGCCGTCGGGATTGCTGGACGCATCACGGCCCAGCGCAACCATTTCGCCTAAAGGCGCCAAACTGCGTTGCAACTCCCAGCCGACTTGGCCGTCGCGGCCGAACAACAGGATTTTCATGCCGCAACAGGGCTTGCTTCTTCAGCCGCTGGTGCGCCGTATTGTGTTTGAACCCAATCACGGTAGGCACCACTCTGCACATTCGCCACCCAGTCTTGGTTGCTGAGGTACCACTGAACCGTCTTGGCGATGCCTGTTTCAAACGATTCGGCGGGCTTCCAGCCAAGCTCCTGCTCAATTTTGCGTGCGTCTATCGCATAACGCCGGTCGTGGCCCGGGCGGTCGGTCACGAAGGCGATCTGGTCCTGGTAGGGCTTGCCATCCGGGCGAGGCTTCAGGGTGTCGAGCAGGCTACAAATGTTGCGAACAATATCCAGATTGGCTTTTTCATTCCAGCCACCGATGTTGTAGGTTGTGCCCACCTGACCGGCCTCCAGGACCCGGGCAATGGCACTGCAGTGGTCTTTGACATACAGCCAGTCGCGAATTTGCTGACCGTCGCCGTAGACCGGCAACGTCTTGCCAGCCAGTGCATTCACGATCACCAGGGGAATCAGTTTCTCGGGAAAGTGATAGGGCCCGTAGTTGTTGGAGCAATGCGTCGTGAGTACCGGCAGGCCGTAGGTGTGGTGCCAGGCGCGGACCAGGTGGTCGCTGGCGGCTTTGCTGGCGGAATAGGGGCTATTGGGCTCGATGGCGTGCCGCTCGGTGAAAGCCGGTGCACTTTTGTCCAGAGACCCGAAGACTTCGTCGGTGGAGACATGCAGAAACCGGAAATCAGATTTGGCTGGCGCTGGCAATGGGCTCCAGTAGCTGCGTACGGACTCCAGCAGTTGGTAGGTTCCGACAATATTGTTCTGCACAAATTCGCCCGGACCGTGGATGGAGCGGTCCACATGGGACTCGGCAGCAAAGTTCACGATGGCGCGGGGTTGGTGGCGGACCAATAGTTCTGCCACCAGCGTGGCATCACCAATGTCACCCTTCACAAAGACGTGGCGGGAGTCCTTTTCCAGGCTGGACAGGTTCTGCAGATTGCCTGCGTAACTGAGTTTGTCCAGATTGATCACGGTTTCGTCGGACTTTGCCAGCCAGTCCAACACAAAATTGGACCCAATAAATCCGGCGCCGCCGGTCACAAGAATGGTCATGGAGTGCTCTGTCCCTGAAATTGAAGTCGAGATAATACCGCCGCCGATTTTCGCACCCATTTGGAACACCTTTTCTGGACCCCGCGTCCGATCATGGGGACGTTTGCCAGCGCGGACGGATTTTGTAGGCAAATCACCGACAATTCCGGCTCCAACGTTCCGCCTTGCCGTCGATGCCGCTTCGCCCGATTTCACCAACACCTACTCTTCAAGCACCTGCGCTGTTCTGGTGGATTCTGGGTGGCAACATTGCTTTGGCTTTGGTGCCCACGGCCTGGACTGCACTGGATCTGGGGGCGGCTGCACTCTTTTTGGGCGCCCAGCCGGTCATGCAAGCGGTCCACTGGTGGTGGGTCGAATGGATCAACGCCTATGTACCTGCGGTATTTCGCACCGTGGTGGTCCTGGCCTTGTTGGGCTGGATCGTGGTCAGTGTGCGTCGGGTGGGAAAACGCTGGCGCCTGATATTGTCTTTCGTCGTGTTGGGTGGGGCCCTGGGGCCGGGCTTATTGGTCAACAGTGGTTTCAAGGACAACTGGCAGCGTGCGCGACCATACCAAGTGGAGGACTTTGGAGGCAGCCAAAAGTTCACGCGTGCTGCCGTGATGACCGACCAGTGCGACAACAACTGTTCGTTTGTTAGCGGCCACGTGGCTTGTGGTTTTTTTCTGGCGTCGCTGATGCTGGTGCAGCGTCGACGGCAAGTGTTTTGGGGTGTGGTGGGTGTGACATCGGGGCTGGTCATCGGTTTTGCCCGAATGGCAGACGGTGCGCATTGGATTAGCGATGTATTGTGGGCCGGTCCTATCACGCTGGTCTGCAGTTGGGCGTTGTGGAAATTGCTTTTGCGGGTTTATCCCGAAGCGCCAGATGAACCACCGAAGACGGCCGCGTGAAATCGCCGGGTACGAGACCGGCCTTTGGTGCAATCTGCGTAGAATCCTTTTCGGCTCATAGAACTTTCGCTCTACCGCAGGGAAACCCATGGAGTTGATATTTGCTGACGAAGAGGCATCGCCCTCCGAACACCAGAAGAAACCACCAAAGAAACCCTGGTGCATTTTGCTCGTGGACGATGATGCGGAAGTCCATGCGGTCACGCGTTTGGCCTTGAAGGGATTTGAGTTTCAAGGCAGTGAGCTGGAGTTGCTCAGTGCCCAGTCGGCACAAGCTGGGCGCGAATTTTTCCACAGTCGAGACGACATTGCACTGGCCATCGTCGACGTAGTGATGGAAACCGACCATGCCGGTCTGGACCTGGTGCACTATGTGCGCAACACGTTGGAGAACCATCGCACCCGCTTGGTCATGCGCACCGGGCAACCCGGGCAAGCGCCCGAGGACAAGGTCATTCGCGATTACGACATTGATGACTACAAAGAAAAGACCGACCTGACCATCCAGAAGCTGCGCACCTTGCTGTACAGCAAGCTGCGGGCCTATCGTGATTTGTGCATCATTGAGTACCAGCGCGATGGCTTGGCCCGGGTTCTGCACGCGACGGCCATGGTGCAAAACGCAGAATCACTGACGGTTTTCGCAACCGCCGTGCTGGACCAACTAACATCCCTGTTGAATCTGGACCGATCAGCGCTTTACTGCATCGTATTGCCCGGAGGCGACAACGGTGAGCACGAGTCGAAGACGATTGCCGCCACCGGTGATTTTGTCCAATACAGCACGGACACCCGTTTTAATGACTTGCCCGAAGTGGTGACTCAACGGTTCACGCAGGTGTTGGAGCAGAAGTCCGCGCAGCACTTTGAAGATGCGTATGTGTTGTACACGGCAGCGAAAAACGGTGGCTGCAACCTGCTGTACCTCAAACACGCTACCGCATTGGGCAAGCTCGACCGGCAACTGCTGGAGATCTACACCCAAAGCGTCGCCATCACTTTTGACAACATCAACCTGCAGGACGAACTGCGGGAAACGCAAAAGGAGCTGGTCTATACCTTGGCCGACGCCGTGGAGGCGCGTAGCAAGGATACCGGCGCCCACGTAAAAAGGGTGGCCTTGACCTGCGAAATGCTGGCCCGCCTGTATGGGTTACCGGAAGCCCAAGTGGTGTTGATCAAGACGGCGTCTCCGTTACATGACATTGGCAAAGTAGCCATTCCGGACTCCATTCTGCAGAAACCCGGAAAACTGGACGCTGGCGAATGGGCCTTGATGCAGCAACATGCGCAATTCGGTTTGGACATCTTGCGCCGATCACACCGCCCATTGATGAAGTTGGGCGCAGAAATAGCGCTGTCGCACCACGAACGCTGGGATGGTAGCGGTTATCCGCAGGGCTTGGCCGGAACCGATATCCCGATTTCAGGTCGTATCACGGCCTTGGCCGACGTATTTGACGCGCTCGGTTCTCGTCGCAGCTTCAAGGAACCTTGGTCCGAAGAGGTGGTTGTCAAGACAATTCGGGAGGGCCGCGGCACTCAATTTGAACCCGCCCTTGTGGACCTGTTGTTGGCCAACCTGGACGCGTTCAACGCGCTGCGACGCGAGTTCCCCGATAGCGTCTAGCGAAGGCGTGGAGGCGCGGCGGCGCACAGGGCCAGACCATCGCGAACCGAGGGATAGCGAAGCCGCAAACCCAACTCGCGTTTCATGCGGGTGTTGTCCATGCGTCGCGATTCGGACATGAAGCTCAACAACATCAGGGACAACTGATCGGCGGCTGTTGACCGAGCAATCCGGGGGGGACGGGGCAGGTCGTAAAGATCGGCGGCCAGGTCAAAGTAGTCGCCCATTTTCAGGCAGGTGTTGTCATTGATGTTGTAGGTTCGTTGGGGCGCGCCGCGCCACAATGCCAGGCAGCACGCGCGCGCCAAATCGTCAGCGTGAATGTGGTTGGTGTAGACATCGTCTGCGTCCCGCAAAACGGGGACGCCCTTGAGCAGCCGTGCTCGGGGTGTGCCACCGTCGCGGTCCTGGGCGTAGATGCCGGGGATGCGCAGAATGCTGACCCGTGTGCTGGCTGAACGCCCCCAAAAACGTATGCGATTCTCAGCGTCCACCCGCCGGTGGGCGCGGGGTGTGTGGGGGTCGACCGTGCGCGTCTCGCTGACCCAATCACCCGAACAATCACCGTACACGCCGCTGGTCGAGCCATAAACGGTACAAACGGGCGACTGCCGAAGGCGCAAGGCCCTTACCAGCGCATGGGTGCGGGTATCGGACCAACCCTCGGAGGGCGGCGGCGCAAGGTGGATGACGCGTGTGGCAAGTCCAGACAAACGCGCTATCGTCGCCGGGTGGTCCAGATTGCCAACCATGGCGCGGATACCCATGGCGCGCAATTCAGGTACACGTGCGCCTTGCGACGTGAATGCCAGTACCTGAACCCGTGGAGTCAATTGCCGGGCTACACGCAAGCCGACGTCGCCACATCCCACGATCAACACACGTTCGCGGCGAAAACGGGCAGGCAATGCGCCGAGAGGGTTCTGGTTTGAAGGCAAAATCGAAGGTTGTTTGAAAATAAGAGTTCCGAGGATACCCACAACATGACGTCAAGCGATGCGGCCCAGTCACTTTTTTCCGTTCTGGTGCAACCCAGCGGACGCACATTCAATGTCACAGAAGGAGAAGCTGTTTTGCCGGCAGGCATCCGCCAGGGTATTGGTCTGCCGTATGGCTGCAAAGACGGTGCCTGTGGTTCCTGCAAATGCAAACTCCTGTCCGGTTCGGTACACCACGGTACCCACCAGACCAAAGCACTGAGCGAAGAGGAGGAGGCCAATGGTTTTGTACTCACCTGCTGCGCCGTACCAGAGTCTGACCTGGTACTTGAATCCCGGCAGGTGACCGAAGTTGGCGTGTTGCCCATCAAGAAAATGCCCACACGGGTTAATTCCATGACCAAAGTATCTGTTGACGTGATGGTCTTGCAGTTGCAATTACCAGCCAACGAACCGTTTGCCTACCGCGCCGGTCAGTATGTGGAATTCATCCTGCGTGACGGCTCTCGGCGCAGTTACTCGATGGCGAATGCGCCCCATTTGGGCCCCCATGTCGAGTTGCATATCCGGCACATGCCGGGAGGCAAGTTCACGGACCACGTGTTTGGCGCCATGAAAGAAAAGGAAATTCTGAGGGTTGAGGGCCCGTACGGTAGTTTTTTTCTTCGGGAAGACTCCGTGAAACCCATCATCTTGCTCGCTTCCGGTACCGGCTTTGCGCCTGTCAAGGCACTGATAGAACATATGCAACACCTGGGCGTCACACGGCCCGTGACCCTGTATTGGGGCGGCCGACGCCCCAGCGACCTGTATATGGATGCCTGGGTTCAAACGCAAGTTCACAGCATGCCCAATCTGACGTATGTACCTGTGGTGTCGGATGCCAGTGAGCAAGACCAGTGGACCGGTAGAACCGGTTTTGTTCACCGCGCGGTACTGGAAGATTTTGCCGACCTTAGTGGGCACCAGGTCTATGCTTGCGGAGCACCGGTGGTGATCGAGTCCGCCCGAAAGGACTTTGGCACATTGGCCGGACTGCCAGCCGAGGAATTGTTCGCAGACTCCTTCACGTCAGAGGCGGACAAAGCACACCCCTGATTCCTGCCCTTCCTTACCTTACGGCACACCGACTGTGGGTTCCGGGTCAGGCCGGGTGTCGCGCCTGTTTCCATTCGCTCATAACAATGGCCGATACGACCAGGGCCGCGCCAACGGCAGCTTGTGGCGACAAGACTTCTGCCAGCCAAGCCCACGCGAAGGCGGCCGCGAAAACGGGCTCCATGGCATAAATCAATGCAGCTTTTTCGGCGGCTACATGTTTTTGAGCCAGGGCTTGTAAAAACAGCATGCCAGCTGTCGCCACAATTCCCAGGAAGATGATTCCGGCGACGATGGCCGGGCTCAGCCGACTGGGCAGCGTCCAGACGGGGCTGGTGTGCCAAGCATCCAGCGTCAGCCACAAGCCACCAATCAGAGCCATCCAGATGACTTGTGTCGCCGCCAGTTCTTGCGGTTTGTGCCGCTGGGTTCGCTGAGACAGCACAATGACATAGATGGCGTAGGCAAGAGCCGATAAAACCGTCGCCGCGTCGGCCAGCAGATGGGCTCCTCCGTCCCACGACATCAGGGCAATGCCCCCACACGCCACACAGGCGGCTATGAGTGTTACCAGGCTAGGGCGTGCGCCCAGGGCGATGCCAAGCAGGGGCACCATCAGAACATTCAGGCTGGTCAGGAAGGCACTGCGGTTGGAAGAAATGAACTCCAGGCCGTACGCCTGGGCGACATAGGACACCAGGGCCACAGCACCCAGTACGGCACCGTCGCGCCAAGTGTTCCAGCGCGCTTGCATGGCCGAAGGAGCCAGGATAACGGCTGCTGCGAGGAACCGCAGGGCAGAGACTTCGATACCACTCAGTTGGGACGTGACCACCTTGATAACCGGAAAGGTGGCGCCCCAGACCAGGGTCACCAACAGCAGTACGATGACGTAGGGGTTCATCCGGAAGTCGCTGGCCCACTATGCGGGCCGAGTGAGGTTCTATTCGCCCAGATAGGCCGCACGGACCCTTGGGTCAGTCAACATCTCTGCGGCGTCTCCCGTCATGGTGACAATGCCGGACTCCATGACGTAACCACGGTTGGCGATGGCCAGGGCGCGACTGGCGTTTTGCTCAACCAGCAAGACCGTTACGCCCTGCGCGTAGACGTCTTTCACCACTTCAAAGATCTTGTCCACCATGATGGGCGAAAGACCCATGGACGGTTCATCCAGCAGCAACACTTTGGGACGGCTCATCAATGCGCGCCCCATGGCGAGCATCTGTTGCTCGCCGCCCGACATCGTGCCAGCCAACTGGTCCTTTCGCTCGCGCAGGCGCGGAAAAATTACGAACATCTTTTCCATGTCTGCCGCAATGCCGTCTTTGTCATCACGGATGTAGGCGCCCATTTGGAGATTTTCGATGATGGTCATGCGTGTGAAGACCCCGCGACCTTCCGGCACCATTGCCAGGCCCTGCTTGACCAGATCCCACGGGCCCTGGCCCCGAATGCTCTTGCCGAGGTATTCAATGTCACCGGCGTTGATGGGTAGCGTGCCGGTAATCGCCTTCATAGTCGTGGTTTTGCCGGCTCCGTTGGAGCCGATCAGGGACACCAGCTCCCCCTCGCGCACTTCAAAATCGACGCCTTTGACGGCTTGGATTCCGCCATAGGAAACCTTCAAGCCCGTTACCTTGAGCAAAATTTGCTTTGTCATTGTTATGTTCTCCTGAAGCCGCCTAGTGGCCGCTGGTGCCCAGATACGCTTCAATCACTTTGTCATTTTTCTGCACGTCGGCTGGTGTGCCTTCAGCAATTTGTTTGCCGTAATCCAGCACCGTGACGCGGTCACACAAACCCATGACCAGTTTGACGTCGTGTTCAATCAGCAAAATAGTGCGGTTGTCGTTGCGAATGCGGTCAATCAGTTCGCGCAGCATCACCTTTTCGGTGGCGTTCATGCCAGCGGCTGGTTCGTCCAGTGCAATCAGTTGTGGATCGGTGGCCAGGGCGCGGGCAATTTCCAGGCGGCGCTGGTCACCGTAGCTCAAAGTGCGGGCTTTGTAGTCGGCAAACTTGCCAATGCCGACGTAGTCCAGCAGTTCCTGTGCACGGCCTGCGATGGCCGCCTCTTCAGCCTTGAAGCTGGCAGTCCTGAAGACGGCGCCAATCAGGCCGGAATGGGTACGGATGTGACGCCCGACCATGACGTTTTCGAGCGCCGTCATTTCGGCAAACAGGCGAATGTTCTGGAAGGTGCGGGCAATACCGGCCTTTGCCACGGTGTGCACGGCTGTAGGCTGGTAGGCTTTGCCGGCCAGCTCGAAGCTGCCACTGTCCGGCGTGTACAGGCCGGTCAGCACATTGAAGAAAGTAGTCTTGCCGGCACCGTTGGGGCCAATCAGGCCGTAAACTTGCCCGCGCTTGATGCTGATGCCGACGTCGCTGAGGGCTTGCAGGCCCCCAAATCGTTTGGAGACGCCGGAGACGTTGAGTACAGTGTCTGTCATGTTGATTCCGATCAGCTCTTCACGTTCTGCAGAGACTTGCCGTGTTCAGGTGATGGCCACAGGCCACGCGGACGCAATAGCATGACGCTGATCATGGCCAATGCAATCAACAACTGGCGCAAAATCGACGCGTCCAGACGACCGCCCGTCAGGTCCTGCAAGGGGCCAGCCACATAGCGCAACACTTCCGGGAGAGCCGACAGCAAAACGGCCCCAAGGATGACGCCAGGCAGATGCCCCACGCCACCCAGAACAACCATGGCGACGATCATCACGGATTCCATCAGGCTGAATGACTCGGGAGAGATAAAGCCCTGAAAGGCGGCAAACATGGCGCCCGAAACACCTCCAAAGGTAGCGCCCATACCGAAAGCCAGCAACTTCAGATTGCGGGTGTTAATGCCCATGGCCTTGGCTGCGATCTCGTCCTCGCGAATGGCCATCCAAGCACGGCCCACACGGGAAAGCTCCAGTCGATGGCAGATCACGACACTGACCACAACCAAGGACAGAAACAGGTAGTAGTACAGAGTCACCGATGCAAATTCAAAGCCGCCAATGGTCAGCTTCTTGGCAAAGTCAAGACCCAGGAAACTCATGCCGTCAATTTGGCTGATACCTTTTGGACCATTGGTAATGTTGACAGGGTGATCCAGGTTATTCAGGAACACGCGAATGATTTCGCCAAATCCCAGCGTAACGATGGCCAGGTAGTCGCCCCGCAGACGCAGGGTTGGCGCGCCCAACAGCACACCAAACAGTCCGGCGATGCCCGCACTCAGCGGCAACACCAGCCACAACGAAGTGTGCAAGCCGTCAGGGAACATTTGTGCAAACAACGGGAATGTGTCGGTCAGATGGGGTGAAGCCATCAGACCGAACATATAGGCGCCAATTGCGAAGAACGCCACATAGCCCAGGTCCAGCAGACCGGCGTAACCCACAACGATGTTGAGCCCCAGCGACAGCAGCACAAACAACAGTGCCATATCGGCGATTCGAACCCATGCGTTGCCAAAAGACTGGAGCAGGATGGGCAATATCAGCAGGCCCAGCGCAGCGGCCAGGAATACAACGATTTTTTGATTTTTCATGTGTGTCTACTCCTCAGGCGCGGTCAGCCACACGCTCACCCAGCAGACCGGAAGGGCGCAGTGTCAACACAATGATCAGAACGATAAAGGCAAAGATGTCGGAGTAGTGGCTGCCCAATACGCCACCGGTCAAGGCACCGATGTAGCCGGCCCCGATGGACTCGATGAGCCCCAAAAGAATGGCCCCCACCACGGCACCCGCCAGGTTGCCAATGCCGCCAAACACGGCGGCAGTAAATGCCTTCAAGCCCGGCAAAAAGCCCATGGCGTGTTGTGCAGTCCCGTAGTTGGACGCATACATCACACCGGCAATGGCTGCCAACACGGCGCCAATGATGAAGGTGGCGGAAATCACCACATCCGGCTTTACGCCCATCAAGCCGGCAACCCGTGGGTTCTCGGCGGTAGCACGCATGGCACGCCCTAATTTGGTGTAATTCACCAGCCACATCAACACGGCCAATGACACTGCGGTGAATCCGAGGATCATGACCTGGGTCGGGGATATCACGGCGCCTCCAATCTCAATCGGTGTGTTGGAGAGCAGGGTGGGGTAGGACTTGTAGTTCGGCTTCCAGATAATCATGGCCAACGTCTGCAACAGGATCGACATGCCGATGGCGGTAATCAGCGGTGCCAATTTGGGACTGTTGCGCAAAGGGCGGTAGGCTACCTTTTCAATTGTGAAATTCAGTGCAGCCGCAACCACACACGCAATGACCAGGGCAATAACAAGAATGATGTAACCTGGAGTGCCCGGCATGGACTCTTGCATCAATCCGATGATGGTCCAACTGGTCAGGGCCCCTACCATCATCACCTCGCCGTGGGCAAAATTGATCAGGTTAATGATGCCGTACACCATCGTGTAGCCCAGCGCAATGAGTGCATACATGCTGCCCAACACCAGACCGTTGATGATCTGCTGTAACAAAATATCCATAGAGGTTCTCCGATTGTTGGCCAGCGCTGAAACCACCAATTCCCGGTTCAGCGACTTGATGACGAGCGGTGCGGCATTGTGGGCAGTAGGTGGTCCTTAGCAATAAGCCTGCCAGGGGTAATGAGACGACCCACAAGTGCAACGGATTGTAGCCAAGGGCAGGCTTCTGACAGCGCCTGCTGCACTTGGGTTTACCCCTAGCTAAAGCGCTGCATCAGTGGAATCTCGTGGGGGTTAGTCTGGCTAATACTGCCACCTTGCAACGCCCCTCAAACTCAAGCACAAAGTCACACCGTGTCCGGCGCGCGGTTGTCGCCATGCGTCGTATTGCGGGTTTTGAGTTGCCGCATTTTTTCGGCAATGCGGATCTCCAACCCGCGCTCCACGGGGCGGTAGAAGTGTGGGGCGGCAAGACCATCCGGCAGGTAGCGTTCCCCGGCCGCAAAACCACCGTCTTCATCGTGTGCGTAGCGATAACCTTTGCCATAGTCCAGTGACTTCATCAACTGCGTCGGAGCGTTGCGCAAGTGCATTGGGACCGGACGGGTGCCATCTTTCTTCACCAGCGCCCGGGCCTCGTTGAAGGCTTTGTAGACTGCATTGGATTTGGGTGCCACCGCCAAATAGATGGCGCACTGCGCCAGTGCCAGTTCACCCTCTGGGCTGCCCATACGTTCATACACTTCTGCTGCATCCAATGCCAGCCGCAATGCGCGGGGGTCTGCCAGACCAATGTCTTCGCTGGCCATGCGCAGCAAACGCCGCGCCAGGTAGCGCGGGTCGGCACCACCATCGAGCATGCGCACCAGCCAGTACAAGGCGGCGTCGGGGTCCGAGCCGCGCACCGACTTGTGCAAGGCGCTGATGGAGTCATAAAACTGGTCTCCACCCTTGTCATAACGGCGCATGCGTTCACCGAGTACCTTGACCAGCCAGACGTCGGTGATGTGCTGCAGCTGCTCCTGATGGGCTGCCACCGCCAGGGTTTCCAGGGTGTTGAGCATGCGCCGGGCGTCACCGTCGGCGTAGGCGACCAGCCGATCAACTGCTATATCTTCAATAGCAGGTAGCGAACATTCCACGAGGGCTGAGGCCACTATTTGCTTAAGGTCCTGGTCCGTCAGCGGCTGCAACACATAAACTGCCGCGCGTGACAGCAGCGCCGCATTGACCTCAAACGATGGATTTTCGGTGGTGGCGCCAATAAAGGTAAACAGACCACTCTCGACATGGGCCAGAAAGGCATCCTGCTGGCTCTTGTTGAAACGGTGCACCTCGTCCACAAAAACGATAGTACGCCGCCCCTGCGCCAGCGACACCTGGGCCTGTTCTACCGCTTCACGGATGTCCTTGACCCCGCCCAGCACCGCGCTGATGGAAATGAACTGGGCCTCAAAGGCATGGGCCATGAGGCGCGCAATGGTGGTCTTGCCCACGCCCGGAGGGCCCCACAAAATGCAGCTATGGGGTTGGCCCGAATCAAAGGCCAGTCGCAGGGCCATACCTTCGCCCAGCAAGTGCTGTTGCCCCACCAGTTCGCTCAGATGTCGGGGTCTCAGGCGTTCGGCCAACGGTTGGTGGGTAAGGGGGCTTGAAACGGTCACGGTGTGCTGGGCTAAGGGCTGCCCGAGTTTAAACGGACCACTGGACATACAGCATCTGATCGTGCCGGGTGCCACTTGATTCAATAGATCCGGGAGCAAACCCTAACACTTCAAAAATTTGATCCATGGCAAGAATATTGTGCCAGGGGCATCCTAAAGTAGCGCCGTGTGAACAACCACAAGAACTTCAATTGGAGACACTATGCCTAACCCATTGCTGATGGATTCCATCGACGCGGCCGTCGACTATGTGCTGGACACCACGGACGGTGACATCGTGCTTGGGATTCCCCTGGGGGTTGGCAAGCCCAATCCTTTTGTCAATGCGTTGTACCACCGGATCAAGGCCAACCCGGCGCGGCGGCTCAAGATCATCACGGCGCTGTCCCTTGAAAAACCCACCGGCAAGAGTGAACTGGAGCGCAATTTCCTGGCCCCTTTGGTGGAGCGGGTGTTTGCAGACTACCCGGACCTGGAGTACGTCAAAGACCTGCGCGGTGACGGCCTGCCGCCCAACATCGAAATCTGTGAGGTTTTCATGAAGACCGGCGACTACCTGGGCAATGACGTGGCACAGCAAAACTACATGTCCACCAATTACACCCACATCGCGCGGGACATGGAAGCCCAGGGTATGAACGTCATGGCCCAGGCCATCGCGAGCAAGGACGACGCGGACAACTTGCGTCTGAGCCTGTCCAGCAACCCGGACGTTGTGATGGAGGTTATGGACAAGTTCAGGGCTTCTGGCAAGAAGATCACCGCTATTGGGGTCATCAACCACCAGATGCCCTTCATGCCCAACACGGCGGAAGTGGGACCGGACTTCTTTGATGTTCTGGTCAACGATCCTGCAGGTACCCATGCGGTGTTTGCGCCTCCCAACAACAAAGTCAGCCTGACCGACTATGCCATTGGCATACACGCTTCCAGTCTGGTTGCCGACGGTGGCACGCTGCAAATTGGCATCGGATCGCTGGGCGACGCCATTGGTCAGGCGCTGATCGTGCGTGACCGGCACAGCGCGGAATACCGGCGCATTCTCGAATCAATATGCCCCGATGGACTGGCCGGGCGGGACCTTGGCCGCTTTGAGCAAGGCTTGTATGGTTGCTCGGAAATGTTTGTCAATGGCTTTCTCAAGCTGATCGAGGCCGGCATTATTCGCCGTGAAGTGTTTGGGGACGTGGTCTTGCAGCAGTTGCTCAACCGCGGCACCATCGCCGATGCCAGTGTGACGCCGCAAACCCTGCGCGCGCTGCTGGACTCGGGTCGCGTGCGCTCGCCCATTGGGCCGGAAGATCTGGCCTACCTCCAACGTTTTGGCGTGTTGCGGCCCGACGTCCGCCTGGACGGCGAGGAGCTGGTGCTGGAGGAGCAGCGATGCAGCGCGAACCTGCACGAAGACCAGGCGTTCGACGCGGTATGCCAACACATGCTGGGCACACGCCTCTTGGGCGGTATCACCATGACCGGTGGTTTTTTCCTCGGACCGCGCGACTTCTACGAGCGACTGCGCACCATGCCGGAACACGAACTCGCCAAGGTCGACATGACACGAATCGACTTTATCAATCAGCTGTATGGCCAGGAGGATCTCAAGCGGGCCCAACGGCGCAAGGCCCGCTTCATGAACACGACGATGATCGTGACCCTGCTGGGCGCCGCCGCCAGCGATGCACTGGAGTCGGGCCAGGTGGTCAGTGGCGTTGGGGGGCAGTACAACTTTGTGGCGATGTCACACGCACTGCCCGACGCGCGCCTGATCATGATGCTGCGCGCAACCCATGACAACAAGGCGGGGCTCAAGAGCAGCATTGTGTGGAACTACGGCCACGTCACGATTCCCCGCCACTTGCGCGACACCATCGTCACCGAATACGGCGTGGCCGAATTACGCGGGCAGCCAGACGGGGAAGTCATCAAGCGGCTGATAGCGGTAGCCGATTCACGCTTTCAGGAGGAGTTGGTCAAGCAGGCCAAGTCACATGGCAAGCTGGACGCCCACTACGAAGTGCCAGAGCGCTACCGCAACAACCTTCCCGGCATGTTGCATGACAAGTTGGGTCCGTGGGCTGAAGCGGGGTTGCTGCCTGATTTTCCGTTTGGGACTGACCTCACCCACGAAGAGCTGCACATCGTCAAGGCTTTGAAAAAACTTAAACACGCCAGTGAGCACCCGGCCGAATTGTTGTCACTGGCATTCAAGAGTTTTTGGGAAGGCAAGGATATGCCCCAGGCCTACCAAGAGCGTCTGGGTCTCGCTGACGCACACAGTTTCAAAGATAACGTGGTACGGCGCCTGTTGGCCGGTAACTTGTAAGCTGTGGTGCGGTGCGCGGGTAACAACTCGCAAGCTCAGCACTCGACAATATTCACCGCCAGCCCGCCCCGCGCCGTTTCCTTGTACTTGGTCTTCATGTCGGCGCCGGTTTCCCGCATGGTCTTGATGACTTTGTCCAGCGACACAAAGTGTGAGCCATCGCCGCGCAGCGCCATGCGGGCGGCGTTGATGGCCTTCACAGAAGCGATGGCGTTGCGCTCTATGCACGGTATCTGCACCAGCCCACCCACCGGGTCGCAGGTCAGGCCCAGGTGGTGCTCCATGCCGATCTCGGCGGCGTTCTCCACCTGCTCGGGGCTGCCGCCCATCACCGCGCACAGCGCACCGGCGGCCATGGAACAGGCCACGCCGACCTCACCCTGGCAGCCGACCTCGGCGCCGGAAATAGAAGCGTTCTCTTTGTACAGGATGCCAATGGCCGCAGCCGTCAGCAGGAAGTCGACGACGCCCGCGTCGCTGGCGCCGGGAACAAAGCGCGTGTAGTAGTGCAGCACTGCGGGGATGATGCCGGCCGCGCCATTGGTCGGGGCGGTGACCACGCGGCCGCCGGCGGCGTTTTCTTCGTTGACGGCCAAGGCGTAAAGGTTCACCCAATCCAGCACCTGCAGCGGGTCGCGCAGTGCGGCCTCGGGGTTGGTGCTCAGGGCCTGGTGCAGCGCGTGGGCGCGGCGCTTGACCTTGAAACCACCGGGCAGCACGCCATCCGTTTGGCAACCACGTTTCACGCAATCCTGCATGACCTGCCAGATGCGCAGCAAGCCTGCGTCGATCTCGGCGTTGCTGCGCCAATGCTGTTCATTGCGGCGCATGATTTGGGCGATGCTCATACCGTGTTGCTGCGCCAGCACCAGCAACGCGTCGCCACTGGTAAAGGGCAGGGGCAGCACGGTGGCATCGGGTGCGATCACCTTCTGGCGGCTGCCGTCGGCGGCCACTTCGTCACTGACGATGAAGCCACCACCCACCGAGTAGTAGATGCGCTCGGTCAGCTCGTTGCCCGCCGCGTCCAGCGCCACAAACCGCATGCCGTTGGCGTGGAAGGGCAAGGGCGCACGCATGAAGAGCAGGTCTTCTTTTTCGTTGAAGGCCACGTTGTGCACGCCGCCCAAGCGCAGACTTTTGCTTCCGCGAATCTCGGCCAGCAATGCAGGGATATGGTCCACATCCACGGTGTCGGGTTCATGACCACATAGGCCCAGCAGCACGGCGACATCGCTGGCGTGGCCCTTGCCGGTGGCGCCCAGGGAGCCATGCAGCCAGCAGCGCACGGTGGCGGTTTGCGTCAGCAAGTCCGCATGCTGCAGCCGCGCCACAAACTGCCGCGCCGCGCGCATGGGCCCCACGGTGTGGGAGCTGCTGGGCCCCATGCCGATCTTGAACAGATCAAATACGGATACTGCCATCTCATGCCTCCCGACGAGCCGCCTCTAGGGAGGCATGCGCCCCCTTGGGGGGCAGCGAACGAATGTGAGCTTGGGGGTTCATAGTTAATCCAGTTTTGGGTAGTGTGAATGAATTGGCCTTGGGCGCAAAGTGCGCTTGCACATGCCCTGCCAGTTGGTGGGCTGTAATGGCGGACAGCGTCCAGCCCAGGTGGCCGTGGCCGGTGTTGTAGAACACATTGGCCTGGCGGCCCGGCCCGACGCGCGGCAGCATGTTCGGCAGCATGGGCCGCAGACCGGCCCAGGGCTCGACGCGACGGGTGTTGACGCCGGGGAAGCACTGGTTGACCCAGTTCACCAGCGGGCGGATGCGCTCGGCACGGATGTCGCGGTTGATGCCGTTGAACTCCGCCGTGCCGGCCACGCGGAAGCGGTCCGCGCCTAGGCGGCTGGTCACCAGCTTGGTTTCGTCGTCCAGCAGGCTGACGGTGGGCGCGGCCTGCTGGCTGGCGCTGTCATCCAGATCGACGGTGATGGAGTAGCCCTTGACCGGATAAATGTTGAGCCGGTCGCCCAGTTGCGCGGCCAGTGCCCGGCCGTGCACACCGGCGCAAACGACCAGCGCATCGCAGACCAGGGTTTCGTCGCCGCCGTGGTCGTTGCGCATGTGAATCGTCGCCGTCTGGCCGTTGGCGCTGGTGCGCACCACGTCGCGACCATACAGCGTGCACACACCCAGGCGCTCGCAGGCCAGAGACAGGCCATGCGTGTACTTGTGGATGTCGCCAGTGGAGTCGCTCTCGGTGAAATAGCCGCCGTAGTAGCTGCCCTGCAGCGTGGGCTCAATCGCGCGCATCTCCTCGGGCGTGACGGCGCGGCGCTCCAGGCCACCTGCGGCCAGCAGCTTGGACACCTCACCCGCATGCTCGAAACCTGCCTTGGTGCGGTAGATGTGCAGGATGCCTTTGCGCGCGTGGTTGAAATCAATGCCCTCGGCCTCGGCCCAGCTGAACAGGTGTTGGCGCGCGGCAATGGCCAGGCGGGTGGTGGCAATGGTGTTGTCGCGGTATTTCGGAATAGCGGCTACAAACTCGGCCATCCAGCTCAGCTTGTGCCAGGTGGGCGTAGGGTTCATCAGCA
>ERZ724527.409-NODE-409-length-21768-cov-9.467001_pt1 | contig 21768 bp, 20 predicted proteins | sample MGYA00376060_ERZ724527 | MGnify/ENA primary metagenome ERZ724527 (study PRJEB28724, sample SAMN07190886) | activated sludge metagenome | isolation source: activated sludge of sewage treatment plant in Hong Hong | place: USA: Christiansburg, Virginia | collected...
TCAGCCAGGGCATGGCCTTCAAGGAGGCTGTCATGCAGTCGGCTGCGGTGCGTGCGCAACCGATTGCCTTGACCGGCCTGGCTGCCATGATTGGTGCCTTCTTTATCTTGGACGACCCCATCTTTAACGGGCTGGCGGTGTCGCTGATTTTCGGCATCCTGGTGTCAACCCTGCTGACCCTGGTTGTTATTCCTGTCCTGTATTACGCGCTGTACCGGCGCCGTATGGAGTCGCGCCCCAGCGCGGCTTCTTCCACGCCCGCTGAGGCATAAATCTTTACCACTCCAAAAGGAACCACCATGACCGTTAACCGCTACATTTTTGTTTTTGCAGGCATGTTCATCATGCTGTCCTTGGCCTTGGGCATTGAAGGCAGCCCGCTGTTTGTGAGCAAGTGGGCGCTGGCATTTACCGCGTTTGTTGGCCTCAACCTGTTCCAGTCCGGGTTTACCAACTTTTGCCCTTTGGGCTTCATTTTGAAGAAATTGGGCGTACCAGAGTCCAAAGTAGGATGTGCTAATTAAGTTCAACGAGGAGAGCACTATGGCCGAACTCAAAACCCGACACGCACAGACCGATGTGCTTAACCGCTTGCGCAGGGCCGAGGGGCAGATCCGCGGCATCCAAAGGATGGTCGAAGAGGGAGAAAGTTGCCTGAAGATTGGGCAGCAGTTCGCGGCGGTGCGTAGCGCGCTGGACAGCACCTACCTGCGCATGACCGTGTGTTACATGGAGCAGGAGTTGGAGGCCCGAACCCAACCAACTGACTCGGACAAACCCGACTACAGCGAGCTGATCAAAAACATGGAGACGCTGCTGGCCCGGATGGCGTAAGAGCCTGTGGTTATTGGCCTGCGCCCACTTCATAGACCAGCCGGTACCGTCCAGCGGACAGCATTTCGTTGTCGTCCAAGCCGTAGCCGATCAAAAACTGTGTGCCGACCAGTTGGCTGATGTCGTCGTTCGCCAAGATGTCGACCAGGATCGCGTTGGTGCCGTTTTCCGAAACGCCACGCAAGTATTCGCCCAGGGGGCCACCGACATACTGCTGCCAACTCGCCACACGGGTTTTCAGAAAAATGCCCAGCGGACCGGTGCTGGTGCTGCCACCCGCGCGTACCAGGGCCACCACGTAAACGTTGTAGCTCGCTGCGGCCATCTGGTTCAGGCCACGCGTCGCCACTGCCGGGGGAATCTGTATGCCGGTGCTCAGCACCAAACGCCGGTTGCTGCCCACTTTGCGTGTTTGTGAGAAGAAGGGCAACACCTTGCCCGTGGGGATGGATAGATTGCTGCCCTCTGCCACCAGATCCAGGAACGCATCCAGCGTCGGGTTGACGACGCCAGCAGCCAGCGTTTGGCGCACAAAGCTGCCCTCGCCCAGTTGGCCGTAGTCATTCCAGCCAAAGGCCCAGGCCACGCCGTCCGTGCGCGTGGCCAGCGTGTGCCAGGGCGCAGCAGAAAGGCGGGCGTACTGGTCGCCGTCGGTCAACGTCGGTTGCAGCGTGAACCCGGTTGTACCCTGACCCAGTTCACCAAACTGGTTCAAACCCCAGCCCCAGATGCGGCCATTGACATCCAGCGCAAGACTGGAACCCAGTCCGGCTGCAATGGCCGCAATGCGTGGCAATCCGTTGACCAGCACGGGGGTAGCCACTGATACATCGGTGGCCGGGCTCACCTGGGCAAAGGTATTGCGTCCCCAGGCCCAAACCCGGCCCTGGCCGTCCAGTGCTAGGGAGTGGGCCTCACCAGCTGCAATCGCGCGCACATCGGTCACTGCGGTGATGGCTTGTGGCGTGGGGCCGCTGAGCGCACTGGCGCCAGCGCCCAGTTGTCCTTCGCGGTTGTCACCCCAAGCCCACAGCTTGCCGCCGCCATCCAGACCCACGGTATGCCCACCGCCGAGTGCCACTTGGGACAGTGTCGGCACATCCTGGGCTTTAACCGGTCGGTCAATGGAGCCCTCGGATAGGGGGCGGGCAAGCTGACCACGGCTGTTGTCCCCCCAGATCCACAGCGCGCCGGCTGCGTCGATGGCGGCACTGCTGGCTTTGGCCGCACTGATTTGCCGGATACCCGTTAGGCCCACCACTGCCTCCGGTGTCGTGCGCACGCCATTCATGCCGCTGCCAACTGCGCCGCCAAAGTTGTCGCCCCAGGCGTACACCGTCCCGTCCCGCAACAGGACAAGGGAGTGGCTGTCACCCGCCGCCACCTGGCTGCTGGCGGCAAGGTTTGCGACGACCGCTGGAATATTGCGTGTGGTTTCAGTGGCACTGCCGGTCTGGCCCTTCAGATCGTCGCCCCAGCTCCATAACCGACCGGTTGAATCCACGGCCAGGACATGTTTGTTACCTGTTCCTATCTGCCGCACCGGGCCGGACACCCCCAATGGCGTCTTCAGTACGCCGCTGGATGGCGTGGTTGTGGTGCCATCACCCAATTGACCGTTGAAATTGCCACCGGTGGCCACCAGACTGCCGTCCGTTGTGGTCACCACAAGGTGGTACTCACCCACACGTATCGCGCTGGCCGCTTTGGTCAAAATGCTTAGCTTGGCAGGAGTGGCAATCGCCTCATAGCCGCCCCAGGTCCATACTGCGCCGTCGCTGGTAATGGCGGCCGCGCCCACCCGCCCTGCGGACACCGCCGTCACTCCCGTCAAGGCGCTGATATGCGCCGGACTTGACCGCTGGCTAACCGATCCGTCGGCCAATTGGCGGTACCGGTTGTCACCCCAGGCCCAAAGGCCCCCGTTGTTATCAATCGCATAACTCTGGTCACCAGCAGCGTCAATGGCGGTGATGCGTGGTGTGCCCGCCGGAAAAATAACACGCACCGGAGTGCCGGATTGGCTGGGTGTGCTGGTACCGAGTTGGCCCATGCGGTTATCCCCCCACGCCCAGACCTCGCCCGTGCTGGTAAGGGCCACGGTGTGGGCAGCGCCACCGCGCGCATCCAGCACGTCGGCCAGGCTCACCTGTAGTGGCAGATTGGATTGGTAAGCGCTGCTGCTGTGGCCCAGTTGGCCCAGGTGGTTCAGGCCCCAGGACCAAACCTGCCCCTGCGTGTCAGTGCCCACCGCGTGGCGCTCGCCACTGTGGATGCGCTGCATGCCGGGCAAACCCAACACTGGCAAGGGGCTGCTGTGGCTTTGGGTGCTGCCATCGCCCAACACACCCTCGGCGTTGTTGCCCCAGGCCAGGACACGGCCATCGTCCATCAAGGCCAGCGAATGGAAAACACCGGCCGCCAGTGCAAGCACAGTACCGGCAGGCATGTCCTTGATCAGGGTAGGGGTGGAAACAAAGGTCGTCCGCCCGCTTCCCAACTGTCCACTGCCATCTTCGCCCCAACTCAGTACCCGACCGGCACTGTCGACCGCGAGGCTGTGGTACAGCCCCCCGGCCAGTGTGGGGTCAGCCGCCGCTGGTATTCCGGCGCAGAGGCCCAGCGAGGCAGCAATAAGCCAATGGCGCAGATCGGACTTTCGCATGGGTGCAACTCCTCAAAGAACGGTCCAGGCTAATCCCGGAGGCGGCCAGGCTATTGTGTACCCAAGTGCGGGGCGTCGCCAGACCAGGTATGAGCTTCAGTCAAACCGGCCGCTGTGTGGGGCGGCGCACCGACAGCGTTGTGGTCTTGCCACACACTGCGATTTTGCTTGCCGCTCATCTTAAGGAAAACACCATGCTCGAAACCATTGCCATCATCCTGATCGTCCTCTGGCTCCTGGGCATGGTGTCCTCGTACACCATTGGGGGCTTCATTCATATTTTGTTGGTGATCGCTGTGATCGTCGTGTTGATGCGTCTGATTGGTGGACGGCGCGGGCGATAGGGCGCACGGCAATATCGCTCCAAAGGTGACTCCAGTCACAGCTCTTTTTAGGGCTGACGGCTAGACTTCCATCATCAAAGAGGAGTCACCATGCAACAGCTCAAAACGGTCGCAGAGCCCCCGCAGCAGAAAGCTGTTCTGGAGAGCAGTTTTGCCCAGCGATTAATGGGTTGGGGTGTGCAGGTCACGCACCTGACCCCGTCCAATGCCGAACGGTTTGAGGACAGCCAACTCGACCTTGACCAGCGGGTTCGCCAGTCTGGCGAGTGGTAAGCAGCCCCATACCTGTTGACGGGTAAGGGGCGGCTCACTCACGGGCTTGGCCGGTCCGGCTGGCGAAACAAGCGCTCCATCAGGCCCGACATCAGTTCGCCTTTGGGGTCGTGTGTCGCTACCAGGTCAACAGCGGTACGCAGAGTATCGGCGACGCTGCCGGTCGTCAGCCAGCGCCAGGGCCGAATCCAGACAATGACCGCACCGGTCAGCAATGCGCCCAGCATCAGTCGACCTGGGTAGCGAATGGCAATTGGCCCAAGCAGCGACTGTGCAGAGTGGGTCACAGCCCCAAAAGCCTGTGCAAATGGCAATGTCTTCCACCATGCCAGCAGACGCTCGGTGGGTGTGCCGCCCTGTGCAAGCGCGGCCAGTAGACCGATCAAGTAGACGCTGTAGTGCGACGCTCGGCCCGACGCCGAATCACTGGAGCGCATTTGACTTGTGACCAGGTGGATACGCAGAAGGGAGCGGTTCGCCTCCAGCCGCGCACAGGGGTCGGTCAATGTGGAGTTCATCGCAAAGTTGCTTCTTTAAATAGGGCCCCGTCGGCGGCCCACTGTTGGCGCAGCCGCTCGAAGCTTTGATGAGCGTTGGTGCTACCCAGCTGAACCAGACACCACCCCAGCCCAAGGGCCGGAACCAAAGGGACGATCAACAACGGCCACGCTATCGTCGCATGCACCACCGGTGACACAAACCACAACATCACCGCCACGCCCGCTAAGCCCAGGGAGAGCATGGCGCAACACATTGCAGAAATCGCAAGTAACAAGCGACGCTGCAGTAATCTGGAGAACTCGGCGGCCTCCTGGCCGGCAAGTTGTGCGTACGCCAGTGCATGGTCTGCCACCAGCTTGGGTTGCGTCGCCAGCACGTCCCACAGCGGGTTCATGGTCAACTCAATCGTGGTGACGTGACTGACTGATAACGCGTGCTAGCGCCACCACCGCCGCACCGGTTGCCGCAGCGATGAGCACCGATTTCACCGGTTCTTCACGGATGTAAGCGACCGTACGGTCCGACGCGTTGTTGGCACCATCACGTATTTGGCGTGAGGTGTTTTTGACACTGTCCACGCCATGCTGCACCAACGCCGCGGTTTTATTTTCCACGTTGTGGATCATGGGAACAACCTGCTGGCGGGCCGTGTCGATGGTGTGCGACAAGCCGTCCAGTGCTTCGTTGGTCACACGTTGGGTAGCGTGGATCGCCGCATCCGCCTTATGAGCGGCTTGGTCGATCAAGTTGTTCGTCGCGTCTGAAATTGTGTTGTTTGACATGGGAACTCCGGTTGAATTAGATGAAAGAATGCTCACAAGGGAATGGGTCTGTTCACTTGCCAAAACGTGTTTTGGCCTGAATCAGACAGTTGTCTTTGGCAGCGCCCGACAGGGCGTCGCACTTCTCCTGGGCGACCTTGTAATTCGCGTCGGTTTTGTCAGCAGCGGCTTCGCTGCGGGCTTCGCTGACCTTTTCATTGGCTTTGTTGACCGCTTCGTTGGAGGTCTTCTTGGCGTCTGCCTTGGCGTCGTACGTTTTTTGTTGCAGCTTGGAGTCGGCCTTGCTGGCCGCTTCAACCGCCTTGGCTTCCTTCACACACACGTCCTTGGCATTACCAGCCTGGTCCTTGCAGCGCAGCTTGGCCACTGTGTATACCGCATCGGCCTTGGCATCGCGGGCATTGCGGTGGGCCTTTGCCGATGGGTTGTAGTTGGCGTCCAACTCGGCTTTGGCGGTTTTCTCGGTGCCCTTGACTTCAGCCATGCAAATGTCCTTGGCGTTGCCGGCCAGCGAAGCGCATGGAATCTTGCCCGCTTTGTAGTCAGCAGAGATCTTCTCGCCCGCCATTTTGTATTCTTCTTTGGACATGGTCTGCGCTTGGGCAGCCACACCAAAGGTGAGGCACAGTGCCAGTGCGAGGAGGTTCAGCGGATGTGATTTCATATGTTTTCCTTGGTTTGTTGGTAGGAGTTGGAGATAACAGTCACCAGTTGGATGTTCGGCTGCCTGGCCCGCCGCGTCGGTGCGGCAGTGCACACAGCGAGCCCCTTACGCCGCCGCAATCAGGCAGTCGGCACTGGCAGCATGCAAGACAGCGTTGGTCCGCGTCTCCAGTGAATTGGCTGGCGTACAACCCTCCAGCCAAGGGTTGGGTTGGGTAAACCACAGCGCTATTTCCCAGGGGCTAAAAACCGGATTCAGAATGGCCAGCACCGGCTGCAATCCGGCGTGTGGTGCCATGTGCACCCGATTAAATTGGAACAGCGGAAGCCAGACCTTCGATTGCCAGTCAAAACTGATGACTTCGCGTTTGACAATCCATCGGGCCAGGGTCGCCACATCGCTGCCGTTTTGCGCCCTATAGACCGTGAATATTTCCTGTGCCCGTGCCAGCCCGCCGCTGGAGCGGTAGGCATCCAGCATGCCCATGAACAGGCGGTCCATCTGGCTTTCCTGAGTGACCGGCTGCTGGCTTGGGTCTGCATCCAATGGCTGGGCAATAGTGGCAGCGAACGGTCTCGCCAGTGGGGGGTAAAACGCGGCGTTTAGCATGGGGTTTCCAGTGGATTTGACTCAGCCCTACGGTAGACCCACCCTTGCGCCTGGGTCTGTGCGATTGCGAACGCATGCTCTCCGCGAGGTGCTCTCAAATGAACGCCTAGAGGAGACTGGGCAGAACGCTCTACCGCCCCGGTTCTCAGGTGAATTAGAGGACGGCCACCCTAAGTTGGGTAACGAACAGAGTTCTCGCGGGCCTTCAAGAATACTTGCGTGAATGGAGCCCTCTATGAAAACATCTGTGTTGACCCCCAAGTCCTGGGCTACGTCTTCTTTGGGCGCAGCCGTCGATACTTCATCCCTGGATATGGTCGCTCTGGGCGATCATCTGGGCCAGTGCAACACCGCCCGCGGGCATTGGTTCGCCCTGCATTGCGCGGCACAGACCATGCACGGCTTTATCGCATCGCGTTTGGTCACCAGCCTGTTCGCGGCGGCTCTGCTGATAGGGTTTGCCAGCCTGGTGTTGTAGGCCATGGCGGAGAACGGGTCATGCCGCCGATTACCGGATGCCAGCCCGACCTTGTGCGCGTTGCTGGACGCCTCGCGCGGCCCAATTTTGGCACCCATCCGCGCCGAAATTTTTGGTGTGCAACGCTTTTGCCAGCATGCGCGCAGCTTGGGCCAAACCCACCGTGCCGAGTCCATGCCTTTGTGGGCCGCAACCTTCTTTCCCCATTTAAAAAGCAATATGGTTGTGCTGCGGGAAGCGCACAAGTACATTGGCCTGCAGGCTTCGACCGGTTACGACATCAGCCCCGCCGCAGAGTGGCTGCTGGACAATTTCCACACCATTGAAGCGCAACTCAAGGAGATCCACGACGGGCTGCCACGCAGCTACTTTCGCTCTTTGCCGATGTTGATGGACGCACCCCTGGCTGGCCTGCCCCGCATTTATGGCATCGCCTGGGCTTTTGTGGCGCACACCGATGGCGCCTTCGACGAAGAATTGCTGGTCCAGTTTCTGATGGCGTACCAGGAAACCCGCGAACTCAAACTGAGCGAAATATGGGCCCTGCCCACCACACTGCGTGTGGTGCTGGTGGAGAACCTGCGCCGCCTTGCTGAGCGGGTGGCCACCAGCAAGGCCGCGCGCGAGGTCGCCAATCTGTGTTTTGACCGCATTGAGTCCTACGACATCGACTCGCTCAACCATGTGTTGGCCCTGCTGACAAAGCGCGGCGTGGGTCAGGTTTTTCTGACCCAGATGACCCAGCGTCTGCAAGACCGCAAGGTCAGCGGAGACGACATCAGCCAGCTTTCTGTTCAGGATTGGCTGCGCACCTCCCTGCCCGAACTTGGGTCCATGCAAAGCCAGCAAGGCGCCGACCAGGCTGCCGACAACCTGAGCGTCAGCAACGCTGTGAGCTCGCTGCGTGCCGTGGGGGATGCCAATTGGCCCGACATCGTGGCGCGCACCAGTAGCTTGATGCGTTTGATGCTGACCTCCCACCTGTTTGCCGCGGAGGACGCAGCCACCCAGGATCAGACCCTGCATGCGATCGAGCGTTTGTCCAAACGCAGCCGTTTGAGTGAAGTGGTGGTTGCCACCACGCTGCTGGATTTGATGCAGCCCTCAGAGGCTAGCGCCAGCGAGACCACCGTTGCCCACCACTGGCTGCGTGGCAAGGGCCTGCCCGCGCTGTTGGTCCGTTTGAATGTGCGGCCGCAATGGGGGCTAAGTGGGTCCGGGTGGACGGCGCGCCTGGTACTGCCAACCTATCTGGGCCTGTTGCTGGGCGCACTGTTTTTGATCGTCTGGTGGCTGATGCTTCGACCGGCAGCCCCATTTGCCGACTCTCCCTACCCGTGGCTTCATGGGGTGGCGTTGCTGGCCCTGGTCTTTCCGGTGTCGGAGGCCCTGGTGGCGGTGCTCAACCGTTTGATCAGTGAGTCCGCGAGACCCCGGCGTTTGCCCAGGCTGGCCTTCGCTGACGGCATTCCTCCGGAGCATCGCGTCATCGTGGTGATTCCCGGTATGTTGACCAGTGCCGCGTCTGTCGCCGATCTGGCCCACCGTCTGGAACTGCACTACCTTGCCAATCCGGAGCCGCAGGCCCAGTTTGCACTGCTGACCGATTGGGCCGATGCCCCGGCGGTGCGTCTGCCCGGTGATGCGCCGCTGCTGGCCGCAGCACAACGGCACATCGATGCGCTCAATGCGCAGCACCCCGTGGCGAGCAACCTCAACAACGACCCGCCGCGTTTTATTGTGCTGCACCGCGAGCGGGTGTTCAGCAATAGCGAACAATGTTGGATCGGCTGGGAGCGCAAACGCGGCAAACTGGAGCGGCTCATTGAAGCCCTGGCGACTGGGGTTCAAACGGCCTTCATCGATCTGGGCCCGGCCTCCCGCCTGGCCGGGGGTGCCCAGTATGTTGTGACGCTGGACAGCGATACCCAATTGCCACCCGGGCGACTGCGCGAACTGGTGGGCGTGGCAGCCCACCCGCACAACCAGCCCCGTTTCGACGCCGGTCGTCGCACCGTGGTCAGTGGCTACGGCATCCTGCAGCCGCGCATCGTGACGCCCCTGCCGCCCACCAACAGTGTCACCTTATTCCACTGGATGTTTGCCGGCCAGTGTGGTCTGGACCCCTACAGCACGGCCAGCTCCGAGGTCTACCAGGATTTGTTCCATGAAGGCAGCTTCACCGGCAAAGGCCTGCTCAACGTCCACGCCATGCACACCGTGCTCCTGGGGCGCCTGCCCGAGAACCAGATTTTGAGCCACGACCTGCTGGAAGGCGCTATCGCCCGCTGTGCCGCCGTGTCCGATATTCCGGTCATTGAAGAGGCACCGTTTCATGCCGATGTGGCCGCTTCGCGTGTGCACCGCTGGACGCGTGGCGATTGGCAACTGCTGCCCCTCCTGGGTCCGTCGCTGCGCAGCGAGCCACAGTTTGCAATGCGCGGCATCAACCGCTGGAAGATGTTCGACAACCTGCGCCGCTCCCTGGTGGCACCCATGTCGCTGGCCGTCGTGCTGCTGTCGCTGGCCGGAGTGGGGGTCACCCCGTTGATGGCGCTGGCCCTGGTGTTGGCCGCGTTCAGCGCCGGGCCGCTGCTGGGTGCACTGGCGGGCTTTTCCCCCAGCCGTGCCGACTTTGCCAAACGCCGCTTCCTGCGCGAGGCCGCAACCGAGCTGGCACGGGTCCTGTGGGGCGGGCTGTGGCACCTGGCGCAGTTGTTGCAGACGGCGCTGATGTCGCTTGATGCGATCACACGCGCGCTTTATCGCACCCTGGTCAGCCGACGCAAGCTCCTGCAGTGGACCACTGCAGCCACGGCCCAAACCCAGGCTCGCACGCGGCTGCTCGACGTGCTGCGCCTGCACCGCCTGCAACCGGTTGCCGCGTTCACGTTGATGGCGGCTTTGCTGGCTCTGGGCACGCCCCATGCGGGTCTCGCCATCGTGCTGTGTTTGTTGTGGGCGGCCTCACCGTTGTGGACCTGGTGGGTCAGTCGGCCCTGCCCAGTCTCTCAGGACGCCAAGCTGTCGGTCACGGAGCGCGCGTACCTGGAGGGCATTGCGCACGACACCTGGCGTTTCTTCCGCCAATGTGTGGGGGCCCAGGAAAGCCATTTGCCGCCCGACAACCTGCAGCTCACGCCTTATGCCATGGTGGCGCACCGCACCTCACCCACCAACATCGGCATGTATTTGCTCAGCGTCACGTGTGCGCGGCAGTTTGGCTGGATTGGTACACAAGACGTATTGACCCGGCTCGAAGCCACTCTGGCCACGCTGCAGACCCTGCAGCGCCACCGCGGCCACTTCCTGAACTGGTACGACACCCAAACCGGCACACCGCTGATGCCCATGTACGTGTCCACCGTGGACAGCGGCAATCTGGTGGGGCATTTGCTGACGGTGGCCCAGGCCTGCCTGGAACTGGCGCGTGGACCGTTTGAGGTTCGCTCCGGACAGCAGGCCCTGGCGGCCCTGCGCCAGCGCATGGCGCCCCTGTTGGCGGCGCGCGCCCAACTCTCATCTCCGCAGCGGCGCGTGTTGCGCGGCCTGCTGGCAGACCATCGCGCTACCACCCATTCCCTGGAACGGGATGTGCTGGCCCAACGCGGGGCTGATAGCCAGGACAGGGCGGCTGCCGAGGCATTGGCCAGCGACCGATTGCGAGCCCTGGCGCACGCCTTCACTGCGATGGCGTGGCAGGCCGATTTCAGCTTCTTGTACCACCGCAAGCGTCACCTGTTTCATATTGGTTACCGTGTTGCGGACCAGCACCTTGACGCCGGGTTTTATGACTTGCTGGCCTCCGAATCCCGCTTGACCAGCGTGTTGGCCATCGCCAAAGGCGACGTGCCGGTGCGGCATTGGGCGTCCCTTGGGCGGCCGTTTTTTGCCGACGGTTTCAGCGTCGGCCTGCGGTCCTGGACCGGTTCCATGTTCGAGTACCTGATGCCCACCCTGGTGCTGTACGAGCCGCCGGGCAGCGTGTTGCGTGCGGCCTGCCACGCCGCCTTGCATGAACAAGTGGCCTACGCCAAAGGCCAAGGCGTGCCCTGGGGCATTTCCGAGTCGGCCTACGCCGCGGCTGACGCCTCACTGGCCTACCAGTACGCGCCCCAGGGTGCCCCGCGCCTGGCCTTGCGCCGCACCCCGCCCGACGAACTGGTGGTGGCACCCTATGCCACGGCTCTGGGCGCCCTGGTGTCACCGCGCTGCGCGGTCGACAACTTCCGTTTGCTGGAAAGCCTGGGTGCACGTGGCCCGTACGGGTTTGTGGAGGCGCTGGACTACACCGCCGCACGCCGTATCAGCGGGCAGCCGTTCGCCATCGTGGATACCGTGATGGCCCACCACCAGGGCATGAGCATTGCAGCCCTGGCCAACGTCTTGTTGGGTGACCCGGTTCAGCGCTGGGGCATGGCCAATGCCCCGATTGAAGCGGTGGCGTCCCTGTTGCACGAGCGCCTGCCGCGCGAGGTGTCCCTGCTCAACACTCCGCCGCCAGCGGCACAAGCCAGTTCACAGCAACGCCGTCGGGTACCCACCTTGCTGCGTGAAGTGATTCCAGGCACCCAGGCGCTCGACCCCAGCCACGTGTTGTCCAATGGACGTTACAGCGTGTGCTTGCGGGCCAACGGCGCCGGTTGGAGCCGCTGGGGCCAGGTGGGCATCACCCGCCAGCGCGACGACGCCCTGCGCGATGCGCTGGGCAGTTTTTTCTACCTGCGCTGGAATACGCAGCACCACCCGGTCTCGCTGACCCAGCACCCGGCGCCGGATGCAAACGCCCGTTACACCGCGGTGTTCCACGCCGACCGCGTGAGTTTTGAAGCGACCTGGCCCAACCTGAAGGCCCACACCACGGTCTGGGTCAGCCCGGAGGATGACATTGAGTTGCGCACCGTGGAGTTGCTCAACCTGGATGGCCAGACGCTGGATCTGGAGCTGATATCGGCCTTTGATGTCACGCTGACGGAGCGTTTGGCCGATGAAGCACACCCGGCCTTCACCAATCTGTTTGTGCGTGCCCAGTGGCTGGCGGCGCAACAGGCCTTGTTGTTCGAGCGCAAACCGCGCCTGGCGACTGAAAAGACCCTCAAAGCCGTTCACTTCCTGGCCACCACGGACGAGCGCATCGTCGGTACCCGGATCCAGACCGACCGGCAGCGCTGGCTGGGCCGCAACCATGGCACGGCACAACCCGCCGCCGCCCTGGATGCGGTGCCCAGTGGCCCGTCTGGAGACCATCAGGTGCTCCGCACGGGTCTGGACCCGGTATGTGTGCTGGCGGTGCAACTGCGCATCCCACCACACGGGCGCCTGGCCCTGACCTTTGCCACGGCGGTCGCTGACCACGAGACAACCTTGCACGCCGTGATCGACAAATACCGCCAACACACCAATGTCGAACGGGCCTCCCTGATGTCCGCCACGCTGATGGGTATCCGCCTGCGTTCGTTGCGCATCAGTGCCGCCAGTTTTTCTGCCATGCAAACCATGTCCACCGGGCTGTTGCTGAGCATGAGCCGCCCGGCCCTGCGCGGTGCCAAGACCCGGCCGCCGCTGTCCGAGGTCTGTGATCGGCGACTGTTATGGCGTTTTGGCATCTCGGGGGACCGGGCGCTGATCCTTGTCTCGGCCGCCGATGTGCAGGGCCTCGGTTTGATACGGGCCATGGCCCAGGCGCTCACGCTGTGGGCCTGGGGCGGCGTTGCCTGTGATCTGGTGATTGTCAATTCGGAGCCTATTTCTTACTCCATGTTGCTACAAAGCGAAATTGCGGCACTGCGCGAACGCCATGTCAACGACACGGCCGCCCACCCTGGCGGCGCTGTCACCGGCTTTCATGTTTTGCGCGGCGATGATCTCTCGACCGACGAGATGAGCACCCTGAAGGCCTTGGCGCGGGTGCGCATCCACGCCGATGGCCGCCCGCTGGACCACCATGTGCTGGAATGGATGGCCCTGCACGAACAGGCCCAAGACGAACGCCAACACCACGCCATCGTGCCGGTGCCGTGCCATGGCACGGTGGGTGACAGCACCGTGGGCACCCCGATGGGGGAGTTTGTCGGCGCCACACAAGCCTTTCATTTTGATGTCAGTGACCGGCTGCGCCCGACTCGCCCCTGGATCAACGTGCTGTCCAACCCACGTTTTGGTACCCAGGTGTCGGAGGCTGGCAGCGGCTACACCTGGGCGGTCAACAGCCGGCTGAACCAGCTCACCGCCTGGTCCAATGACCCGGTCGCCGATCCGCCCGCCGAATGGTTGTTGTTGCAGGACTGCAAGACGCAAGACACCTGGTCGGCCACGCCCAATGCGTGGTCTGCACCGGGCGAGCGCTACCACGTGGCGCACGAACAGGGTGTGACCGTGATCAGCCATCGCCGGGGCCGGCTGGAGGTCAGTGTCAGCTGGTGTGTCGACGTGGAAACCTCGGTCAAGCAAATCAGCATCACGCTACGCAACCTTGGCCACAAACCGCTGCACATGCGCCTGGTGGGCTTGGTCGAATGGATGATGGGCGCCAACCGGGCGGACCGCAGCACGGTGCGCAGCGCCAGCTACACGCTGCCTATGGCGCGGGGCCAACTGCAGGTGTTGACGGCGACCCAGATGGACCGGTCCGCTGGATTTGGCGCGGGCACCGCCTTTTTGTGTGCCCCCAACGCAGTGGAAGAGCTGGGCGACTGGACCTGTGACCGCCGGGAGTGTTTTGACGCGGCCGGGCAACTGGTGGTCCCCGCACACTTCGGCCAGCGCAGCGGTTCGGGTCTGGACCCCTGTGCGGCGCTGGGCTTGCGCCTGGAGGTGATGCCCGGTGAATCGGTCGAACGCAGTTTCCTGCTGGGGTACGCCAACGATGCCCCGGCCGCCCTGCAATTGGCGTCCACGGCAGCTGCGGTGGCAGGCGCGCAGCGCGTGCAGCAGGTCCGGGACTACTGGAACCAACTGCTGGGCACAGTGACCGTCAAGACGCCGGACCCCCTGTTCGATGCCATGGTCAACCGCTGGTTGTTGTACCAGGCCGTGAGTTGCCGTTTGTGGGCCAAGGCCGGTTTCTACCAGGCCGGGGGCGCCACCGGTTACCGGGACCAATTGCAAGATGCCATGGCCCTGGTGTGGACCGCGCCGCAGATGTTGCGCCAGCAAATCGTGCTGTGTGCGTCACGCCAGTTTGAAGCCGGTGACGTGCAACACTGGTGGCACGCGCCGCTGGGTGCTGGCGTGCGCACCCACTTCTCGGACGACCTGCTGTGGCTGGCCAGTGCCACCGCCCACTACCTGCGCGCCACCGGTGACACCGCCGTGCTGGACGAGCGCATCCCGTTTCTGGAAGGCATGGAAATTCCCCCCGGTGCCGAGGACGCCTACTTCACCCCGACGGTCAGCGCCCGGCAGGCCACGCTGTACGAACACGTGGCGCTGGCGATGGACCGCAGCCTGCGTGTCGGTGTGCATGGCCTGCCGCTGATGGGCAGCGGCGACTGGAATGACGGCATGAACCGCGTCGGCATAGAAGGGCGCGGCGAGTCGGTCTGGCTGGGCTGGTTCTTGTGCCAGTTGGTGACCGAGCTGTCACCGCTGGCCCGCGCGCGTGGCGACCTGGCGCGCGTCACCGCATGGGACGATGCTGCCGTTGGCTGGAAGGCCGCGCTCAACGGTCCCGCATGGGATGGGCAATGGTTCAAGCGGGCCTTTTTTGATGACGGCCAGCCGTTGGGCTCCCAGGCCAATGCCGAGGCCCACATCGACCTGATCGCCCAGGCCTGGGCGGTGTTGTCCCACGCCGCCACACCCGATAAACAAGGCCTGGCTTTGCAGGCCATGGACGCACTCTTGGTGGACCCGGAAATGGGCCTCATCAAATTGCTGGACCCGCCGCTGCAACACGCGCAGCCCAGTGCCGGCTACATCCAGGCCTATCCGCCCGGTGTGCGCGAAAACGGGGGCCAATACGCCCATGCCGGTGTCTGGGCCCTGATGGCCGTGGCCGACTACGCACGCAACAACCCGCAGGCCCAGACCCACAAGGACGATGTTTACCGTTACTTCACCTACCTGAGCCCGGCGCACCGCGCCAAACATGTCACCCGTGGCCCGCGGCTGGGCACTGAACCCTATGTCATGACGGCCGACATCTACACCCAGCCGCCCTATGTCGGGCGTGGGGGCTGGAGCTGGTACACGGGTGCCGCCGCCTGGATGCACCGGGGCGCCATCGAGTCGGTCTTTGGGCTGCAATGGGGTACGCAGGAGCTGTTTTTTCAGCCCTGCCTGCCATCCCACTGGTACCAGGCCGAGATCACACTGGTCCGTGCCGGGCGCAGCATGCACTTTGTGCTGGTCAACGACAGCCTGGTCAATGCCCTGCTGGCCACCGGCCTGCCGGCCAGCCAGGCGCTGACCGTCGGCCAGGCCTTGCGGTGGACCACTTTGCCGCACCGCAGTTCTTTTGTGCTGGCACTGCAAACCACTTGACTTTCAGGAGTTGTGTATGAAATCAGGCTCTGGCCCACGTGTTGTGGACCCGAATAGCTATCAAATTGATAGTGTCTCAAAGCCCAAAGCGACACGGCTTGCGCGGACCTGGACGGTGGTGCGCCTGGTTGCCTCGTCCTGGTTGGATGACTACGCGTTGAGCATGGGCGCGGCCCTGGCCTACTACACCCTGTTCTCGCTGGCGCCCCTGTTGCTGATCGTGATTTCGGTGGCCGGGTTGGTGTTTGGGGAGGATGCGGCCCGGGGCGAGGTCTCCAAACAACTCGGTGCCTTGATGGGGGAACAAAGCGCCAGCGCCGTAGAGGCCCTGCTGGTCAGCGTAAAAAAACCGGCCGAAGGCGCCGCCGTATCACTGGTGGGTCTTGTGTTGTTGCTGGTGGGTGCCACCACCGTGTTTGGCGAGCTGCAAGACGCGCTGGACCGCATCTGGCGTGTACCCGCCCGCCTGGGCACCAGTGGCTGGGTGAGCCTGGTGCGCAGTCGGCTGTTGTCATTTGGCATGGTGCTGGCCATCGGTTTCCTGCTGGTCGTGTCGTTGGTGGCCAGTGCCGCCCTGGCGTTGGTCGGTCGCTGGGGTGAGCCCTTGTTTCGAGGGTGGTATGCGCTGGCCGAAATCACCAATGCGATTGGCAGCTTCGCGCTGATCGCCGCCATGTTTGCGCTGATTTACAAGGTCATGCCCCGGGCGCGGGTGCAGTGGAACGACGTCTGGATTGGCGCCGTGTTCACGTCGCTGTTGTTTCTGCTCGGCAAATCGCTGATCGGCTGGTATGTCAGCAGCAGCGGTGTTGCGAGCGGTTTTGGCGCTGCGGGTTCGCTGGTGGTGATTTTGTTGTGGGTCTATTACTCGGCCCAGATCTTCCTGATCGGTGCCGAGTTCACCTGGGTCTACGCCAATGCCTATGGCTCCCGCAGTTTGGTGCGCTCGCACACAGACGCCATACCGTCGCCTGGTGCACCATCTGTCCCAGCAAGCGCCCCGTCGGCGCAGGCACATCGGGACCTACCATGAATATGCAACTCGGCCTTACCCCTTTAATCTCCCTCCTGGCTGGCATCCTGATTTTGGTGATGCCCCGGTTGCTGAACTACATCGTTGCCGTCTACCTGATTGTCGTGGGCCTGATCGGGCTGTTTGGCGCCAGCGGTTTGCGTATCAGCTGAACAAACTGCGCCAGTTCGCCCAACACCGCGTGCACCGCGCGGTTGGCAGCCACCACACCGGCCTGGGCATTCTCTGCGCCTGCGTCCACCCGCTGGTCAAACTCCTTCCAGGCCACCACCCGGCGTGTCGTTTCGTCCACCAGGTAGGCCCTTAGCGTCACCCTTACGCTGCTGGGGCTGCTGAAAAACTCCTGCTGCAGACGCACAATTTCGGTGTCCAGCCGCAGGTCGGCACTGGCCGATCCCGAGGCCATCACCACGGCCTGAAAACCCCCGTTTTGTGACAAGGCCGCCACCAGCAAAGGCCCCAGCATACGTGCCGGCGTGTCGACCCATTCGCTACGGGCAAAGTACTCCAGTTTGTGGGGCTCACGCAGGTAAATGATGCGCTGGCTGTCAAAGCCCGAATCGGCGCGCACCGGGTTGACGATCAGTGTCTGCGTACCCACCGGTGTGCTGGCGGCTGTGGGCCGGGCCGAGGCCGCCAGCGTGTCATCCAGCGCGTAGAAGGCCGGTGGTGCGGTGGCCTTGGGTGTCAACACACTGCAGGCGCTGAGAGTTGCCACCACCATCAATGTGGCTACGCCGCGCAACCGGCGACCGGTTGGCAGGGGTGTCCGGAGCGTGCTCATGGTTTCCCGTCCTTTTCACCGGGGCCGTCGGGCACCGGGGTTCGTCCAAAAATCAGGCCGCTGGGGTCGCGGGTGGTTTGTTCGGTCAGCCGCCGCAGGGAACTGCTCAAGGTCTCCAGCTCTGCCAGCAGGCGCTCCACCTCGGGCAGCGTTTGGGTGCCCAGGCGCTGAATGCCGACACCGATGCCGTCGGCCGCCAGTGAGGCGCTGTGTCCGGCCTTTGACAGGTCACCACCCATCTTGCCGACCGCGTCCGCGCTGCGCCCCAGGCGGTCAATCAGCGGGCCCAGCTTGGCGGTCGCAGTCGAGGTGTTGCTCAGAATGGCCTTGAAAGCGGTCTGGTTGTCCGGGCTCAGAATGGCATTGATGTTGTTGGAGGTGCTGTCGAGTTTGCCCAACACACTGGTCAGCACGTTCTCCAGCCGGGCGCTCAGCGAGGGCCGGGTCTGGATGATGGGGTATTGGTTGGGGGCAATGGCCAGCAAGGGCAGGGAGTCGGTAGAGCCCCCACTCAGTTCCACATAGGTGATGCCGGTCAGGCCCTGGGTTTTCAGAATGGCAATGGTGTCCTGTTTGACCGGCGAACCCTGCACCAGCGCCAGCAGCAGGGTCACCCGCTGCGGGTTGGTGTGGTCCAGGTCAATGCTGCGCACCTTGCCCACGTCCACACCGTTGTATTTGACCGGCGCATTCAGGTTCAGTCCCGCCACCGATTCGTTTTCGATGGCCCAGTAGAGGTCGTAGTCGGTTTGCCAGGCCCCACCGGTTGACAACCACAACAGGCCGGCAATCAGCACGGCACCCAGGCCCAATACAAAGGCGCCAACGGCGGCAAAACTCAGCTTGGTTTCCATGCCGGTTCCTTTTGCGCACTACGGCCACGCGGGCCGTCAAAAAATGGCCGCACCCAGGGGTTGTCCAATTGTGAAAGCTCCTGCATCGAGCCCACGGCCTGCACCCGGCCATCCCCCAGCACCGCCACCCGGTCGGCCACCTGCCACAGCAGGTCCAAGTCGTGGGTGATCATCACCACGGTCAATCCATACAGGTCGCGCAACTCGCGCACCAGCGTGTCCACACCGGCTGCGCTGTTGGGGTCCAGGCCGGCCGTGGGTTCGTCCAGAAACAGCAGCTCGGGGTCCAGCGCCAAGGCACGGGCCAGCGAGGCGCGTTTCATCATGCCGCCGCTCAGCTCCGACGGGTATTGGCTTTCCACCTCGGGTTTGAGGCCCACCATCGACAACTTCCAGCGGGCGATGTCGTCAATCAGCTTGTCGCCGAGGTCGGTGTGTTCGTGCAGCGGCAGTCCCACGTTCTCCAGCACCGTCAGCGAGCCGAACAAGCCGCCTTGCTGAAACATCACGCCCCAGCGCTGGCGCAGCGCCAGGGCCTCGATGTCTTCGATGTCTTCCAACGGTACCCCCAGTACCTGCACCGTGCCGGCGCTGGGTTTTTGCAGCAAGATCATCTCGCGCAGCAGCGTGGACTTGCCCGAGCCGCTGCCGCCAATCACCGCAAATATCTCACCCCGTTGCACTTGCAAATCCAGATGCTGGTGCACCGTGTGGTCGCCAAAACGGGTGGCCACCTGGTGCAACTCAATCACAGACTCCGGGCGGTTTTTCAGGGTCGGCATGTCATAGGTCCAAAAGGCTGAAGGCGATGGAGAAAAGGGCGTCGGCAACGATGACCAGGAAGATGGACTGCACCACACTGCGCGTGGTTTGCTGGCCTACGCTGTCGGCGCCGCCACGGGTGCGAAAGCCCTGAAAACAGCCCACCACACTGATGATCACGGCAAACACCGGCGCTTTGGCGATGCCCACCAGGTACGAGGTGGCGCTGACCGCCTTGGCCATGCGGTCCAGAAAATCATCAAAACCCACGTCCAGCTGGCTGCGCGCCATGACCATGCCGCCGGCCACCCCCAGCACATCGGCAAACACCGTCAACAACGGTAGCACCACCACCATGGCAATGATCTTGGGCAGCACCAGCAACTCCAGTGGTGCTATGCCCAGCGTGCGCATGGCGTCCACCTCTTCCGTGACCACCATGGTGCCAATTTGCGCGGCAAAGGCCGAGCCGGAACGCCCGGCCAGCGTAATGGCCGTAATCAGGGGCGCAAATTCGCGCAGCATGGACAGGCCCACCAGGTCGGCCACAAAAATATTGGCACCGTACTGTCGCAGTTGGGCCGCGCCCTGGTAGGCGACCACCACACCGAGCAAGAAGGACAACAAACCCACAATCGGCAACGCGTCAAAACCGGCACGCTGGATGTTGAACAGAATGGGGCGCCAGCGCAAACGTGAGGGATGGGCCAGGCTCCCCACAAAAACCTGCGCCACCTCGCCCACAAAACTCAGCATGGCGTAGGCTTGCTCCGCCAGCAAAGCGGTTTTGCGCCCCAGGCCCTCCAGCAGGCCCGGCGCTGGCTGCGGCGTGGCCTGCGCTGGCACCCGCGCCTGGTCTTCCCGGTGCTGGGTCACCACCTGCAGCAGCCGGGCCTGCTTGGCTGGCAAGCCTTGCAGCGTGACGGCCCCGCCCTGGGCGCGCAGCCGCACCAGCAGCGTGTGCAAGACCCAGGCGCCCGCCGTGTCCAGCGCGGTGATGGAGCGCGCATCCACAGTGACCGCCGCCTTGCCATCGACCACCAGCGTGCCCAGTTGCGCATCCACAGGCGCCACGTTGCGTGCCGTCCAGGCACCACCCAACGTCAGGGCATGGGGGCCTGAGCGGATCAGGGTGGCGGGAGTGTCGCGCGGGGGGTGCATAGGTCAGGCTGACTTTAGACGCGGCACATGGCCGTGTTTGTGCGCGAGCGCACAGAGCAAGACCGCGGTTCAGTGCACCGTGTGAACACCGTCACACGTTTGTGCCGAAGAACGGAGTCTTTCTATGAAACATCGCCTTGAAACCCTGGCCTTGCAGACTGCCATCGCCACCTTGCTGGCGGTTTTTGTGGTGGCCTGCAGCAAACCGGTCGACAACCCGGGCGTGCCCCCCATGCCCACCACCACGGTGGGGACCGACATTGACGACAGCGTGATCACCAGCAACGTCAAGTCGGTGTTGTTGGCCGACGAGAATGTCAGGAGCTTTGACTTCAAGGTCGAAACCCGCAAGGGCGAGGTCATGCTCAGCGGTTATGTGGACAACCAGGCCCAGCTTGACCGCGCCAACGCTGCCACCCGTGCCGTCGCCGGTGTCAAGGCAGTGCAGAACAACGTCGTCCTCAAAACCGGAGACTCCTCCACGGTGGGCAACAAGCTGGACGACAGCATCACCACCAGCAAGGTCAAGGCCGCGTTATTGGCCGACGCCAACGTCAAGAGTTTTGACATTGCGGTGGTCACCCGCAAGGACGAGGTCTTGCTCAGTGGTTTTGTTGACAACAAGGTGCAAATGGAGCGCGCCATCGAGATCGCCAAGGGCATCCCCGGCGTGCGCCTGGTCAACAATGAGATGAGTCTCAAGAAGTAGCGTGGTTACCGGCTACCGTGCACGTCACTCAACAGCCGCGCCAGCTCCTTCTTGACCACCCCATAACATTCGCAAACCCGGGTTTCCAGACCGGCGCGGTCCAGCACCGCAATGTGTCCACGCCGGTAGCGGATGTAACCGCCGTTCTGCAAATTGCCCGCGGCCTCGGTCACACTTTCGCGGCGTACGCCCAGCATGCTGGCCACCAGCTCCTGGGTCATGACCAGCTCGCGCAGCGGCACGCGGTCCATGGTCAGCAGCAACCAGCGGCACAGCTGTTGCTCCACCGAGTGGTGGCGGTTGCACACGGCGGACTGCGCCATCTGGGTCATCAGGGCCTGGGTATAGCGCAGCAGCAAACGCTGGAAGCTGCCGGCGCGGTTGAACTCGCTCTGCAACAGGTGGCGGTCCAGACGGTAGGCGTGTCCTGCCGTTTGCACCACCGCCGAGCTGGGCGTGGTGTCACCGCCCATGAACAGCGAGACGCCCACCACGCCCTCATTGCCAACCCCGGCCGTCTCGGCCGATGCGCCGGTCTCGGTGACGTAGTGCAGCGAAACGATGGAGGTGGTGGGAAAGTAGGCGTGGCGCAACTGGGTGCCGGGCTCGTACAACATTTGGCCCAATGGCATGGGTACCAGTTCCAGATGGCTGGCGAATAGCTCCAGGTCGGCGGCCGGTAACGCGGCCAGCAAATGGTTTTGTTGGGGGGTGTGTAATGAATTCATGGTGTTGGCGTGGTTGGGCTTGGCACTCAGCCGCCTGCAAGAACTTCAACGCCAATACCGCGGTAGCCCTGAAAGCGCCCGTTGATGCTGAACATGGGTTCAC
>ERZ724527.412-NODE-412-length-21684-cov-3.313006_pt1 | contig 21684 bp, 28 predicted proteins | sample MGYA00376060_ERZ724527 | MGnify/ENA primary metagenome ERZ724527 (study PRJEB28724, sample SAMN07190886) | activated sludge metagenome | isolation source: activated sludge of sewage treatment plant in Hong Hong | place: USA: Christiansburg, Virginia | collected...
AGATACCCACTGAGGCAGCCCGCATCCAGCAGGATAGAAAGTGGTTCGGAAATGTTCGCACTATCGATCAAAAGTCTTTGGAGAAGCTCAGAGTGGAGATGGCTCAGAAGGAAGAGAACTTCAATAGTCGCAATATTCTGATTAAGAAGCGGAATATTCCCATGAGCTTGCTAAGTGACCCTGTTAAGCAGAATCGAGTTCGTCTTTTGGATGTGGAGACCTACGAAGAGACTTTCGGACCAAAGAGCAGAAGAAAGCGCACAAAGCTAGATCTAAACAATATGGAGGAACTTGCTGAGAAGGTTGAGAAGAAGCAGAGTACTTACGATCCAGAGAAAGACAGAGATATCCGTCGAGAGGAAGAAGCAGAAAAGGACGAAAACAGAGATAAGCGTATGGCTGCAGGACAAAGCAAGCGCATTTGGGAGGAGTTGTATAAGGTGCTTGACTCTTCCGATGTGCTGGTTCAGATTCTGGATGCCAGGGATCCCAATGGCACACGATCAAAGGCCTTAGAAGAGCATATTAAGAAGAACTGCCCTCACAAGCACGTGGTTTTTCTGCTGAATAAGTGCGATCTCGTTCCAGTGTGGGTTACTGCTAAATGGGCAAAAGTACTGTCCAAGGAATATCCAACTGTTGCCTACCGAGCTAGTATTAGCAACCCTTTCGGAAAGGGAGCTCTTATCAACCTCTTCCGACAGTTCGATAATTTCCACAAAGACAAGAAGTCAATCAGCATCGGGTTTGTCGGCTATCCAAATGTCGGAAAGTCAAGTGTTATAAATTCCTTAAAAGAAAAGAAGGTGTGTAAGGCTGCACCGATTCCTGGTGAAACGAAGGTGTGGCAATACATTGCTCTGACAAAGAGAATTTACCTGATCGATTGTCCGGGTGTTGTTCACATGACTGAGGGAAAGAGCGACATCAATAGCGTATTGCGAGGTTGCGTTCGCGCTGAAAGGATCGATGATCCCTGCTACTACATCCCTGATGTTCTGTCGCATGTTAAGCCAGAGCATATCCGACGCATATACAAGGTGGAGAAATGGTAGGATGAAGAGGACTTCATAAAACAGTTGGCCATGAAGAAGGGGAAACTGAAAAAGGGAGGAGAACCAGACATGGTGGCCACAGCTAAGATCGTGCTTATGGACTGGCAGCGAGGCTAACTTCCATTCTACAACCTCCCCCCAGGAGTGGTGGACAAGAAGCTGAACCCTGCGTACATTGTTGGTATAGCATAGAAATGACAAACCCTTCGAAGAGATCAAGGAAGACGAGTTCATCAAGCTGGTGTAGCAGTAAAGCGAACCGGAAGGCGTGCCTGAAGGATAACAGCAAAAGCCAGAAGATAAGATGGAAGCAGAATGAAGAGATTGAAGAGAAGTGATTGAGTACGCTCTGTATTCTTAAATAACATCATATGTGGTGTCACTTTGCTTCTTTGGCCAGTCGGGCGAGCGCACCACTGTAAACCAATGCAAGCTCGGAGGAGTTTCTGAGTGAATGCCTCAAGAGTCTTTTGAGCAATATGATAGTGAGGGATAGTATTTAATAGGGAAGGGTATGTTCAAGCAACTCACCTTTAAGTGCCGCTTCGATAGCGGGTGTATCCTTCGTAATAGCTTCGATGAGCTTATCGGCGGATAAGGATTATGAGTGAAAGTTACAGCAATAAGAGTAGTACGCGGCATCAATTGTCCTTTCGAGTTTGATAGAGACCAGCGCCAATTGGTAGTAGGTCTTCGCTATCTTTTCTGGTTCGAAGTCTTTAATTCTGCTTCCAAACATCAGTGCCTTCCTCGCATAATAACGGCTTTGCCGAAAATCGAGCCAATAGCAGTAGGTGGATAGTTTGTAGTAGAGCTCGAATATCTTTTCCCTGGTCGATCTTGTCTGAAGTTCGTTTAAATCGGTTCGGCTGTTGACACTTTTAAGCCATCTCCTTGAAGCCTCTTATCTGGCCAGCTTTGCCCTGTAAAAATTTAAAGTTGTTCTGACATATTGTATGCATTTCGGATCCTTCCAGGTAAAGTGCAGCCACCCCAACCATTCGTAAAGCCTCGCATCCGAACTATACACGGTTTTCTATTCGATGGTTTCCTGTTTTTCTATTGGTAAAATGGCCTGTTGACGATAAAGTTGTTTGGTGACATGATTAATGGCCTTCTTCAACAGAGGATCCAACAATGCGGCGTTGAGGTTGTCCCCAAGCCGATAATATACTTCTTCCAGTGTTAGAGTGTTTTAGTAGCGAATCGGAATGTATGGATTTGTGTTTGGCTGATAGCCCCCAAAAAACAGTAGCAGTCTTGCCAGGATGTCCTCCACGTTTTTTTCATCGATATCGCAATAGTACTTCAGCAGTTCAGTTCCGGCATACTCAACAACTCGAGAACATGTTGATGTCCTCCCGAGTTGTTACTGGTTGACCTTCTTCATCAGGTATTTGAGGAGAAGTTCGAGTTCAGCTGCAATAAGGTACTGACTCTAGGGATCGGACAACCGTAGGAGCTTGGAATAGCATACAATCGTTCGGAGTTTGGGAGCCTGATCGGATTTGTGAAGAAACCTTAACTACTGCTGAAGGGAAGCCAGCCCTTACAAATGAAATTCAGCTCTCAGCTCGCCTTCGCGACTATTGGAAACTGCCCAGTCATAGATTTCAGTTTCCCTTATCAACTTTTACCCCTCCCTGCTGTCTTTTTTAAGGATGTATAGTCCATACAGAAGCTTCGCACGTGCAAAATTATGAATAATAAACGGATCTTGAGAATCTTATCGTAAAAACCTGCTGAGGAAAACAGTAACTTCTTCGAAGCATTTTTCGAAGTCTTGGTTGAGGCAAAACTCAAGCAGTCTCACCGAAGTTTCCACCTATCGGGTCTCGTCTTCTTCGTATTTCTTGTACTCACTGAACAGCTATTTCAACTACTCTTCTCCGACGGTTCTGTGGTTGTAGATAACTTCAAGTATCCTCAGCAGACTCACTGTGGCCCTCCCCAAGCACATATCTTCGCACTGAATGAACACACAGTGCATCAGAGACTCATCCCCATAGGTATAAGTCTTCAACAGTTCGCAGTAGAGTCCGAACAGCACTTCATGAGATGCTTACCTTTTGTGTGCCATCCTAATCTTGTTGTAGAAGTGTTGCTGTAGGGTAGACCGATCATTGAAGAGGCCAGCTCTGTATACAGACACACTTTCCAGAGACTTTTCATTGAAGATCGACTGTTCAGTTTTATTCAATAGATATTTCAACTCGTTGGAATTCTGGTGACCCATTTCAATGAGCTTCTGGTAGGTTGCGTAACCTCTGCTAAAGAGTTTGGAGTAGTTGCTGATGATCTTTCCTCTGTCCTGCTTGGCCTACCGTCTCAAACGAAAATACTTCTGCACAGGACTATCGTCGTTAGTGTTGGATGGAACCAGTTTAATCTTCTCAAGAACGTGCTGATCGGGGACAAGGCTATCCAGCACAGATAGGATCCATTATCCAGCTGAGTTTCCGACGGCCATCTTCTGAAACTATCTCTTTCCCTATTCAGACAAATTTTATCGAAAGATAACTGAGCCGTAAAGCAGGGCACTACTATATGCCGGTGAAGCCACTATTGGTCTTGGCTATATGTCCACCCTCTTTGCTAATTTGCCAATCTCTTGTTTTTACGAATCCTACTTGCGTCGGGACTGCTAGTGAGTTCTTTCGATTCGCCGCTCCACTGCACTTTTGACTTGGTATAGAGACTTCCTCAACGCCGAGAAGTCATTATAGTAGAGGTTGACCGATACGATGGATCCTCTGCTATTGATGAGTTCACGCATCTCATCTCCCATGAATAATGGGGTACCTTCTACAGTCGTCTGTGACCTTTCCTTAGGCGTCTCCTCGATGGCCTGTGCAATGCCAAAATCAATATAGAAGTAGTCACCACCTTCGAGTGAAGCCATGATGTTGTTTGGCTTGATATCTCGGTGGGCGATGCCAAGCCGATGCATCATTAGTAGTTTTCGTTTGATTATTTACTCGAATTAGTAGTATTCCTTGAGCGAGGCTAGCTTGACTGGTTGTAGCTCTTCCATGAAGATCACCGCACTGGTGTTGTAGCAGACGATGTCTATCTCCATGTCAGTTAAGATTGCAGGTGCAATGGAGTACATTGACATGAGTTTGAGCATAGCAATTTCGTGGACCACCTCCTAAAGACACTCTTTGGTCATGGTAACACCAGTACTCTATCGAATAACCTTATCGTTTGATGAAGCGGTTATGATCTTCTGGACTATTCGTCTGTTTGAATCCGAGAACTGAACGCAATCTTCAGCATAAACGGATCCAAAGCTGCCTGAATCGATGAACCTTTGAGGCTTCTCAGTTTGCTCTCGATCCAGCAGCAGAGCTCTGATCTCGACTTCAAATGAACCAAGGACTATGCTGTACACAGCCACCTTCCCTTCTGACAAAGCATACTTTAGATTTGCCTCATTCAAGAAACGCCTTTTGGGATCGTTGTCGCTGAGCAACCGAATTCTGTGTTGCTTGAGTGTCTCTGAGCCTACCCTCTCCATTAGGACATCCGTTGCTTCTTCGTGATCCCGGATGAATTCTGCATAGGCTAGCGCGTGATCATCCAGACCGCTCAAATCAGTCATTTACATAAGAAGATAGAGGATCGACATGGATAGCCGCACATAACAGCAAAAGTATAACTGAAGTTAACTTAACGGAATCAGCTGGTGCGAACTTGGTATTCACCGTTCTTTGTAAGGTAGCGCACCCATGGGAACGCCTTGTAACCGCTCTTATCGACAATTTTTAGGTATCGAACTTGGAATCCAGATACTGTAAAGTACGGGATCTCAAATTTAATGTTGATTGGATTCTTCTTGTACTTGTTGCGGTTGGGAGATTCAATGGTTGGAAGCTTAAACTCAGCGTTCATGACATGCTCCCTAAGTCAAGAGGTTGCTTACCTATGCCCAGGGAACGACTTGATTGACCACTTGAAGGCACCATTTTCAGGTACGTAGGCAACTGATCCCGTTGCCATCTTGAAAACGGGATTCTCAACATCTTCGGGTACTGGCACAAAGATCTCGACGTTGTTGGCTGTGCTCTTCTCCTTGTAGTTGCTCTTCACCTTTACGAGGAATTTAATCTAAGATAACTTGCCTCTGTACTCTCGTGCTGGAAGGATTCTCAGTAATCAAGTCAATCGAGAACAAAGGTTTAACCCTGACCTCCAGTCGGTAGCTCATCAGTTCGAACTCTCCATCGGGGGGAATGAACGTAATCATTCTCTCGTTCTCAAACTTTCCTAGTCTGACACACTGGTGAAACTTGATATCGTTGAATTCGATTGCCTTCGACTTGGAGGTGCGACCTTGGGTATCGTAGTAGGCTTTATCGTTGAGCCCAAGCTTGAGGTCGGGCATTCCGGTGAGTTGGCAGTTCCCCTTGACGACTCCAATGATCTCGGACTTGATGATGTTATTGTTGGGCCCGATGAGCATCGACAGTTTTTCAGTAACATCCAGGAAGAACTCATTCTTGGCGTACTTAATGCCCTCAGGACGCCAGCTTACAACGTTGGTAGCCATACTCGCAGCGTCAATTTGAGATTTCATAGCTTTCTTTGAGCCGGTGTTGAGTTCATAGGATTCAGTTTTGATGAACTTGCTGAGGAGCTTGAATTCGGTGGTTTGAGGATAGCCGTTGTCCATCATCTCATCGAGCAGTTCGTAGACGATAACGAAGTTGTCCCTGATGGATTCCTCCTGGACTTCCTTGAAATAGCTCTGGAGCACATCGATAAAGTTGAACAGGAAGCTGAACACCATCATGGCATTGTTATTCTTCTTGGAGATTGCCAGGAAGATTAGATCTACGTGCCTATGGAAGAAGAAAAGGTTGTCCTCCTTGTCGAGAATGATGGGTCTGCATTAAGCATGCCGTACTTGATGGTGTAGTCGTCGTACTCCAGGATCTTCTTGTTGAAGATGTCCTGAATGTTCGAGGGGATGTCTGTGCGGAAAGCTCGGGAGATGAGGACGCGTCCCTTCTTATCGAGGATGTAAATGGCTGAGATTCCACACATATATTTTGAAATTATAGCTGGGTATGCTACATTGCTTTATACACGTCATAGAACTAACAGCCCAGGCTATAAGGCTACCGACCATTTGGAATTAAATAGATGCGTGCGTGACGTGGAAAAATATCGTGGATGATGCTGCTTCAATACATCATTCTGGCGTCCAATATCAGTTGGGCAGAGTTCACTTGCGCCCTTCGACCATAACAATGTGATAGCCGAATTGCGTTTTTAAAGGTTCCTTGTTGAACTGCGGCTGCTTGGTTGTCGATATTGGAAGGCTAAAGGCGAGATCTTGAAATGGTCCGACCATGGATCCGCGTGCCATCCATCCCAGTGAACCTCCGTGACGGGCCTTATCCTCACTATACTTTTCTGCAACCTTGTCGAATGGTTGCCCCTCGCCAATTTATTCGTAGGCCTGCATAATCTTGCTGTGCTTTTCGCAGAGAATATGACGAACATTGACGCTATTGCCACCACCTCCTTTGCCTTTCTTCTACATCTTTGTTTAAATATTTTTTAAATGCTGAACTACCATTTGTTTCATCAGCTCCACTCTCACGCCAAGGAGGTCAGGTGTGTGGACTGCTTCAAGGATCTGCTTGTGACTGGTGGAAGCGATCTTCAGATGTGTCTGTATACCCGTGCAGACGGCAAGTATCAGGAAGTCAATCGAGTCAACATCTTCGAGTCGTACCTCTACGCTGTCAAGATTAATCCCTTTGAGCTGGGATCCTATGCTATTGCTGTGGGGTGCAAGGACTCTCGCATATTCCTATTCGACGCTGTTGGCAACCCAACTTTAGTCTTAGAAGGACATACAAGCTCTGTGTGTTCGCTATCGTGGCTGGACAGGGACACACTTGTGTCGGGTTCATGGGACGGAACTGCAAATATCTGGTCTGTTTCCCAGAACAAAGTCATTGCTAATCTCAAGGGTCACACTCACGCAGTGGCAGTACTGGCGATTGGTGCTAATAATCTGGTCGTCACTGGATCGCAAGATGGAAACCTGAATATTTGGGAGGCCAGCACAGGCAAACTTATCAAAAAAAAGGAACGAGCACATGCCGATATCATCCGAGAGATCGCTTCAGTTGAACAGGTTGGATTTCTGACATGTTCTAACGATGAAACAGTCAAACTATGGAGCCTAGATGGAAACGAGCTTCTCTGCAATCGAGGTCATACCAGTTTCGTGTTTAGGTAACTCTCTACTAATGCAGTGTCAAGGCAAAGCAGCTAGGAGGATAATACTTCTCGGGAGGTGAGGATAGGACACTTAGAGTTTGGAGCAACAACAACTTAATGCAAACCATAGCACAGCCAGGAACAGTGTGGAACATCGCGGTAAATGACGAAGGTGATGTCGTCGTTGGCTGTTCCGATGCGGTTGTGAGAATTTTTAGCCAAAACTAAGCCAGACGGGCCCCAGAGGAGGAAATTAAGGCCTTACAGCAAGAATGCATAAAATCAAGTGCTGAGAAGTCAGGAATGACCGAATAGCAGATTATCAAGCTGCCTCACGTCGACAAGATGCGTAAAACTAGCCTAATTTAGCTTTGCATAAGGGCAAGAAAGAAGGAGATATCAAAGTGTTTCGAAATGGAAACATCCCCGAAGCTTATTCATGGAAGACCAACCATTGGGAGCTGATTGGTGAAGTGATTACTAACAACCAGGCCAAACCAACAGGAGCACCGGGTCAGAGACGCTATTACCACGGAGACGATGTTTTTCCAGCCGGATAGTATGACTATCTGTTCGATGTGGATGACGAATCTGGCACGCCGAAAGTCATCCCGTTCAACAATGGAGACAATGCCTTGGTCGAAGCATAAAAATATTGCAAGAGGGAAGGATTACCGAAGGGTTATATCGAACAGATTAGGAAGTTCCTGTCGGCAAACTCAAGCAATATCCCAACCAGCAAGCAAGATAAGATGGAGACAGAGTCAGAGCAGCTCGAATCGATTCCGATGACTGTCTGCGTGGAATTTGTCGGAATCAGTAATGTTGCGGGTCTCAAGACAAAACTATTCGAGTTCAACGAAGGAGTTGAGGAAAGGTTTAAGCTTAACACTACAGACAAAGCACACCTCGAGAGGTACATCATGTCTCATTTAGGATTGTATCGTTGCTCGAAAACGAAAAGACATACCACCAGTGGACTCTCGATTTCAAGGAGCTTGATGCACTCAAAAAGATTTTCCATTGGCCCGAGAAATTCAAGCTTCCAGTCTGGGACATCCTCAGAAATTATCTCGAACACTACCAAAGCGAGGGTCTTTTCAGTGGTCTCGATCGAGGGATGGATATTATTGGACCGCTATGTCAAGCTGTCGCTAATCCAGCCACACCGGAGCCATTGTCAGGATTAATCCTCAGAGTGCTGGCCAACACTTTTCTTCAGAATACCAGCATGAACTGCATGACGAGCAACGCAGATGTCATCCTTCAAACTCTCGCTTCTTCGAGTCAAAAAGGGTTTTAAGGTAAGAGTTATGCCACCTCTTTGTCGGGACTAATGCTGAACTATAGTGTTGGTTTTCTCGAGAAGCCAATTGAGAGCAAGGACGCACTGAACCTTTTCCTGAAAATCATCGAGCATCGCCTTTCAATTGAGAAGGACGAGCTTAACCAGCACAATTACTTAGTGGCAGTTGGAAACTTACTACATAAATATCCCTCGACCAAGCCACAAGCCGAATTCGCCAAGAACTATGCACGTGGAGATGCAATTACCCGAGACCTCTCGAGACTGCTGAAATGACACAGTGAGTATCGTAAATTGGGTGGGCAGATAGATGCTAACTTACTCATTTTTATAACTAAATCCAATAAAGCAGGTCATGAACGAAACCTACGACAAGGTGTTTAACTCGCCCGTCAACAACTCCCATAGCAAACAACTTTACTCGTTTGGAAGGGCCCGTCGCTTTCGCTTAGACAAGCCCCCAGAGTACATTCAAACCGATGCAGCTGCGAAAAGTTTTACAATGTGAAGGGTGGCTTCACCGAACGCGCGACGTCGTTTGGGAAAGGCAACAAGACAGTACTCGGAGGCAACAATTAAGTCCCACCACCTGGGCGCTACTCCATTCGGAGTGAGTTCGAGGAGGACACAGATAAAAAGCGTGGGTATAGTTTTGGAAGTGGCAAGAAGCAAGGCATCATCGATGAGAAAGAGGCCAAAGTCAATCCAGGACCTGGTGCTTATACATACCGCTGCACTCCATTCGTGAATGTTTCATATACTATGGGATGTCGAACAGCAGACTCAGAGTCAAAGCACAGAAACGTACAGCAACGATTTACGAAGCAATTGGGGCCTGGCCAGTACAACACCATTGGAATGAGTGACACAGGGAAATATTTCTACTCGAAATTCAAGGGATCGAAATGCAGTAAGATGGGGCGCTCGCAAAGATTTTCGATAATGAAAGAGGAAGTTCCAGGCCCCGGCACATGTACGTCTTAGTTTGATTCAGATCGAGCTAGCAAGTTGGAACTCAATAAGTAAGGTGTGTACTTCCCCTCGAAGTACCGGTCAAGTGGTGTCCGTAGTTTTTCACGATCGCAACGGAGGCCGTTGGGAATAGACGATGGAGCTCCTGGACCTGGTTCATAGTAATTAATTGATGTAACGTAGCCATCCGTTTTCGGAGTTTGCCAAGCGCAACAAGTCCGTACTGAATATGTGAGGACTATCCACATTCGAGACGCTATCAAAGTTTCTCACACAACTTTAATTTTTCGAAGGTGGGCTATCTACTGTTCTGAATATCCAATGCTTTTCAGAATCTCATCGGTGTGCTCCCCATTGTCGGGTGGTGCGGAGGGATCCACAATATTGTCTTAATTGGAGCGGATAGGGGATCGAATTAACTGGTAGTCCTTACCGTTCTTGGTCACTTTGTGGACCATCTCCAAATGCCTTACCTGCTAATCCTAAAACACCCCTTTCAGGCTGTTAATTAAACCCGATGGCACTTTTTCGTGAGCGAGTTTATCTAAGAGTTCCTTACTGTTCCACTTAAGAGTTTCTGTTTCGACCATTCGATTTACGGCCTACCGGTTTTCCACTCTCTTCTTGTTACAGTTGTATTATGGAGGGGGGTTGATATTGAGAACCTTGCAGAGAGATTCGTATTGCTTGTCAGTTCCTCCAGCCACTGTGATATAGTTGTCCAGACATTTGAAAACTCCGTATGGGACAATGTTCGGGTGATTATTTCCGAGCCGTCGAGGGTTCGAGCCACCATTCAAGTAGTTTGATGCTTGGTTAATGAGGCTTGCCACTGATGCTTCAATTAAACTTGTTTTGACGTGTATTGGCTTTTTAGTCTCCTTGGCGTAGTTAAGTGCTCCAAGAATTGCCGTTGCTGAGTGCAGCCCCGTTAACACATCGGCTATTGCGAACCCCATCTTGTAAGGATCAGTCTGCGGACCTCCCGTGAGATGCATGAAACCAGCTTCGCCCTGCACAACTTGATCGAACGCAGGTTGGTGAACCTTGGGGCCAGTATCCCCATACCCAGAAATGGAGCAGTACACCACTGTCGGATTCACCTTGGAGATACTTTCGAAGTCTACTTTTAACCTTTCGGTTGTTCCTGGCACAAAGTTTTCGATGACAACTTGGCAATTTGCAGCCAATCTATAAATAACTTCTCTGGCTTCAGGCTTCTTCAGATCCAAGTTAATGCTCTTCTTGTTTCGGTTGATAGACATGAAGTAACAGCTGACTCCATCCTTCCACGGTGGGCCCCACTTTCTAGTCTCATCGCCATCGGGGTGTTCTACCTTGATAACTTCAGCTCCAAAATCGGAGAGGACCATGGTTGCGTAGGGTCCAACTATGATGCGAGATAGGTCAAGCACTTTCAACCCTTATAAGAATGGTCTAGCTGTCGTACCGAATAACCTTTTGCTGAGAATCTTGATCATGCTGAGTACACCGACAAAAAGAATAACGTATCGTAGAAGCCACCCAGAGCAAAATCATAGCTATAGATCATCTGCAAAAGAGATCAATATTATCAACGACTCGTTGCTCAAAGTAACTCTAAGGTAGCCTCAGTGTCCGAAAATCTCGCTTCTTGTGATTTACATCCCATGACCACGATAATCAACCTTTCTCCATTCAAAGGGTTGATGTAGTAACTGGACAGACAACCTCCGGCATTTACTGTATGGCCTGTCTTTATTCCTTTGAAGCCAGGCTTTTCTAGTAGTTTGTTTGTGTTCTCCCAGACAGCAGATCGAATAGTGATCTGGTTGTTGTTGGATATCTTAATCTTTGCTTCATGGGACCGGCATTCGATAAACTGCTCCACGAGACTCACATTAAGCAGGTGAGCAGACAGCAGAGCCATATCTTCAGCACTTGAATAATGCTCTCTACCACTGAGCCCATGAGGATTTGAGAAGAGTGTACTCCTCATATTGAGTTCTCTCGCGATAGAGTTCATATACCGTACGAAGGTATCGGTGTAAAGTCTGATGTTGGAGTAGTCTTCACTGAGGTCAATGCTCTTTTACCCGTTGAGCATATTCTTCTCTCCCATCTTGTCGAAAAACAGGAGGGCACCAAGGTTCTCTGCTATTACGTTCGCGCAATCGTTTCCGCTTGGTAGCATTAGCCCTTGGAGCAAGTCATACAGATTGAGCCACTCTCCGATTTCAAGTTCGGCGAGGGTACCAATGACATCTATTGCAGTCAGGGTTACTCGCATATACGTGGTGTGTAGATCGAGGTGAAAATGCTTGGCGATGCGTTGAGCTGCAACGAAAGTCATCATTTTTGTGAGGCTTGCCACCTCCCTTCGAGCCTTGCTGTTGTACTCTAGATAGGCTGATCTCTACATTTCAGAATCGAGAAAGGCTCTCTACGGCATACTATCCAAGCTCTAGCGGAAATTGATTCGCTAAAGCCTGCTTCGATCGGTACGTCCTGCGGAACTATAAGCTGCATCTTTTCGAATTTCTGGTTTCGGAGGTTGCCCAACAGGGCAGACTTCGAGGGCGATTCATTCTTATTGGGTGATACTGAACTGTTCATACGTCCCGTGCGATTTACAACTGTCGACGATTCATCTCTGAGACGCGGTAGCTTGAGCTGTGCAACAGCCGAAGTTTTCTGCATGCTGGAAGTCCTTCTTAAGAGAAAGTTGGTGCTGCTGCTATTCTTGATTTGTTGCACTCGAGACTACATGGCCTTCCAGCAGATTATGTTTATTAGTGTGTTTTAATCGAGAGCTGCAGCCAAGCATGAATCACTATCCATTCCTCAATCCGCATGTAGCTGCACAAGGACAGCCAACACAGAGCTTTGCTTACGAAGACAGAACCACGGCGCAACAACAGTTCAACAAAATCGTTGAGGAGGTCATGAGCAAGAAGAACAAGGAAAAGATCAACCAGAATGCAGTTGTAGGTGGAGGGGATGAACAAAAAAAGTGCAAGATGCATCCGGTACGGCCATCAAAGACTTGTCGGGAGTGTCGCAGCCTCGCCTAATCAGTTCCCAAGACATCATCCGAACCCTCAAAAGTAGAACCGTATGGCGACAGACTTGCCGAACAACGAGGAAGCAGCGATTACTTCGAGTTGAATTGCTAGCAACCCTTGTCTCATCTAAACGAAAAGCTCAAGAAGAACATTCAAGGATTTGAATATTTCCGCGAACTGTATAGCCTACGTACCTTTCAAGAGGTCGTGATTGAAATTGAAAGCCAGTGCCGATCAGTCGAGACATTTCAAAAAGGAAGCACCGAGATACCAACCAAGTTCATGTGCTGTTTCTACAAACTACTTCTAATGAGGCTTGTCGCCAAGCAAGTACGAGCGCTACTTGAACATTCCAACCTCTATGTGAAGGCTGCAGGGTTGCTCTATGTGAGGATGTTGTGTGCCTACGAACAACTGTACGATTGGCTCAGCCCTTTTTTGGATTGCGAAGAAGGTAGCCGGTGGGTAATATAGATTTCTATCCGAATGTCGACAAATCCGAAGTACTCACGATCGGGGAATATGCAACCAGGCTATTTAAAGAGCTTGACCATTTCCAGCTTCGGCTACCCAGAATTCCGACAAAGATCGATAAAGAAATCCAGCAGAAGTTGGCAACTCGGGTTCATCATGGAGTTGAAAAGCCGCAGCAATAACTTGTAGAGAGAATACAGCCAGAAGGGCACTCAACTCAGGCATAAAGCGCCAGCCTTGGTATTGTTGCTGTCATGGTTCTTAACGGAAAGAAGATATCTCTTAAGGTCAAGGAACTTGCTGCTGACAAGGTTCTTGCTTGGCATCCCGAAACTGGTCATGTAGTCGAGTTGGAGTATGAAGCAGTCGACCTTGAGGACGAAAAGGCGAGTGTGCCTCAGAAGAGTCAAACTCGCGTTGAAAGCAAACCCGTGAAGAAGGAGATAAGGAAAAGCCGATCTCGCTCTCGTTCTTCACGAAAACACAAACATTCATCGCGTCGCGAAAAGAAAAGTGACAAAAGAAAACATCAAAAGGATCGGCATCGTCGTCGAAGATCTTCCAGTCGATCGTCCAGCAGATCTTCAAGGTCTAGTTCAAACTCACGTCGCAGATCACCTTCAAGCTCCAGATCAAAGAAAGATCGCGCATAGTTACACCCTCAGCCAGCTCCTCAATAAAAATCAAGGAAGGTTGTCACGCATAACCAGCTGGCTCCTCCTCCAGCCTATGCAAATATCGACACACTCAAGGCGAGTATCAAGAGGTTGACTGCAACCAGCAACCAACCCGAAGGTTCATAACGCAGACTAGACGCTGGTGCGTTGTTGAAGTACAAGGAAATGGAGGATGAAGATGCTCCAACTTGGAAAGACCCTGTCCTTGAGTAAGAAGGCGAAGAGATCGTAAGGATGGGTTGATTGTAATTGCCACTAACCCCAAGATACATAAATTGTCATTCTTCGTATTCGACGCCACCTTCATCGAACCGAATGTCGAATATTTCCGTAATAGAACGAGTTAAGGAGGCAACTTCGTAGTTCGGATGGCCAATCATGGTTTCCAGAAGTCTCTGGAATCCTCTATCTCGTGAGAGGTCAAGACGTATTCGGCATTGATACTTTTGAAGGATCATCAATGTTGCTTCGATAGTCTTCAGCCCTCCGAAAAGAATTTATAGGGAGCAGTCCTGGAATCTGCACATGAGTCGCACAACTACATCAACAAGTGGAACCCTCCTTAGCATCGACTCAGCAAGAGGAAATGTGAGCTTCTAAACAAGTTTGCTGATGACTCCCATTATCACTTCTCCTTCGCTTTGGTTTAGCCGATCATTATCGACCCGATCAGAGCAAATCTAGATGATGGCTTACCAAAAGGGATTCATGACAATTGCTTCAGGGCCGGATGCAGTTTGCTCGCATAGCATTTGAACCATTTGAAACAGTCCTTTTAAAGCTTCGGCAGAAACTGCCGAGCCACTAGATCGAAGGACCATCGTTTCCATCGACTTCACGATACCATCCTCAAGAATTTTATCAGCAAAGGTGTTTTTATGACTGCCCATCACGGCGAGAATGTCGAGAGCACTGATGGACTCACTTAACTAGTCACTGGTAACCAGTTCAATCATCCTTTGTAGAAACCCAGCCACGTAGTAGAGCTACCCGATGTTTGCCTATGAATTCCTCACCAGGCCCATAAAACTTTGGAGAGCCGATTGCACTAGTTATGTACTTTGGCTGTGCAGGTAGTTCATCAGTATCGGAGTGAACCCATTCATCTACGTCAAGCATGCATTACCAGTGATGCAGAAGGTGGTGGGTCTAAGCTCTCCTGAAAAAGGGGAGCTTGAGTGATATTGCTGACCAACCAACTCACTGACAGGTGTTCCTCAATGTTTGCCGCTTTCAGGTAAAGAGTAATGGTAATGTTGATAATTCCAAAGCGAACAAACTCGTTTCTGAAAAGGTCGCTGTCGTAGATGATGTTCCCGACTAAGTTCAGAATATTCTACAGATGTTAGTTCCAGTGAAAAGATTCAGCTAAGAGCTGACGAAGATAGTTGGCCAGAAATTCCACGAGGCTACCCCCAATTAAGACTCTTTTGAACTAGACCTGCAATTAATTTGGTTCGCTTCGGTAGCTGTAGACCAAGTTAGCAAGCACGAGAGCAGCCAGTGATCGAATAGGCTCTGAAGATTCCTTTGAGACGACACCTCGTACCAGGTTGTCAATCACACCCAGTTTTAGCCAAGGATCTAACGACTTATTGGCAGGCTGCTTACGGAACATTGCAACTGCCTTGAGCTGCTACATCCACTCTTCCGATATGCACTTGTTGAGTCCTTCTGCAATCGGTGCCAATTTCACAGTGGGTTCCTACCCTGATTCCTCCCATTTGTCGAGATCAGGATCCTCTGGTACCATATAAACCTTCCTCCTTTCCTTCAGCATTTTGTTGACCTTCTGCTTTCGAATGCTCGCTCGGAAGCGGTCTCTGCGGTTCAAAAGATTCTGGCTGGCTGATTCGCTTAAGTCGTACATTGTAATTGAATATAATTAGGCAACACACTAGTCAAGCCCGCCATTCAGATATACTTCTTGACTTATTCAAATACTCTTTCGAGGAGGCCCATGTCCAACTTTTCTGGTTCTGTTTAGCAGTAGTATTCTTCTAGCTGCGACTCAGCGATGAAGCTGATCGGGGTGTGGTTGACAATGAGTTCAACCACCTTGCCGTGCGAATCAATCCAGATTCCGATCGAGGGAATATCATTTCGTTAGAACCGTCCGAGAAGATCAGGATTCAGCAGGAAAAAATAGTGGTCTTGAGAAGAATGGTTGAATTCAAACAGGTTGTTCAGGTAGAATATTAAGAGTTCCGAGCTGTTGGTTGTGGTCTTATTGGATGTAGGAAGCCCTGTAAGCGGTATGTAGTAATTGCGGCAGTCCAAAGGAGTTACCAGAATTGCTTTCAGAGTTTGTAAGTTGGCTTGTAGCGCAGCAACCCGAGCCTTCGTGGAGAAGAAGAGCAGGTACACTTCTGTTTCAACATCGATTGTCGCAATACCCCGAGCAACATTGTAGTCAAGATTCACAAAGAACTGCCGATCGTTCCGCATCACCACAAACTATGTTTGGAAGTCAGTATCAAGGTGAACCCTTGGTACATTCCTTGTCTTGGAGAAGATGTTGTCCCAAATGTTTGCACTTACCATGAAGATAAGCAACGCCAACACTATCACAGTACCTTTCATGATAATAAATGTTTTAGCGTCGCGAACCTGCCAAGGATAATCGCACTGTTCGGTATCCTCTACATCAGGGTCAGCTCAGGCAGAACAGAGCAATACGTGCGCAACGAATAGACTCAATGCTGCAGACCATTACGTCGAAGTGGTCGATCGAAAACGGCATTAACTACCAATAGTCACAGACACGCGTAGCAAAGAACAGGCGGTTAGACATTGAACGGAACAACTTCGAGATGCTACGACGGATCAGTGAAATATCGTCCGACTATGCAATTGCCAAGTCAAGTACAAAACCCGAATGATTTAGTGGAGAAGCCAACGGCTCCACCTCGATACAATCCCCAACGTACGAGAGAGCTTCAACGAATTTTCCAAGGCAATCTCTAATTGCTCAAGAAGATTCAAAAGCCTCCGTAGTCGGAGTATGCCGTGGCGAAGATGAGAACAGAGTGGAAGAAGAATAAAAAGCTTATGCAGAATATTGCTGCATTTCCACAATTAAGTGCAGTCAGGAGGAGGAGTGGTTCAATACCTGTTCGTTACTCCCTGAACCAAACAATCAATACTTCTTTGGAGGCTCGGCGTATGCTCCCGACCATTGCATACACAATCAATTCCATTGAGGATGAAGACCACTATGAAAATGGACGAACTTACAGGATGCGAAAAAATTGCCTCATCAACTACTATCGGTTTGAGGTTGAACTTTCTTTCGGAGACGAAGGACTAAACATTAAAGCAGACAATCCTCAATTTAAGAGTCTAAAAATGATCGAAATCGAAAGGGGAGAAGCCATCGAGTTCATCAGGTACGAATGCGCTGGGCTGTTCTCTGCTGTGTTTGACCGACTCAGGTTTGATGGGTAAAATCTGTTTCTAGTTGGTCGTGACTTCGAGGAGGAGGTGGATCTCAAAGCCATTGAAGAGAAAGAAAGCCAATAACACCTCTTCTCTGTATAAAATATGCGCGCAAAGCTGGACATTATTCGTGCTAAGCAGGCTCGACATACGCAGGCAAGCAGAAACAAATCTCGTTTGAGTCAAAAGACCGACAATCAAGGCGAGGAGCCCTCGGCAGAGGTTGTCCTTCCGTGAGATTGGGTATGGAAGAGGCAGCGGCATCACGTTTTCCTGGAGTTTGGCAGTTTCCTCAGAAATGCAAAATATTCAATATTATTTTAATAATAATTAAACCATACAATGCCTCCCAAAGTCGACCCCAACGAAGTGCGATTCAGTAATGCCTCCAACTAAAGCAGTCAACATCAAGGTGTTCGGAGGTGAAGCTGGACCCGCCGCTACGCTCGCTCCCAAGCTCGGTCCTCTCGGTCTCGTAATTCACCTGCCTTAATGTAGAATGCCAAGAAAGTCGGAGAAGACATCATCAAGGAAGGTTCTAAGTGGAAGGGAATTCGAGTTATGATCGAACTCAAGTGCCAGAACCGCGCTGCAGAAATCACCGTCAAGCCATCTTCTTCGGCTCTGCTGATCAAGGAACTCGGAGACTACGAGCGTGATCGCAAGAAGACTAAGAATGTCACCCACAAGGGCAACCTTACTCTTGAGCAGGTCAAGAAGATCGCCAAGCTGGTTCAGGACAAGTCCCTCTCTAAGACCTTCGCTGGAACCGTCAACCAGGTTCTGGGTACTTGCCTTTCTATCGGCTGCACAGTTGACAAGAAGAGCCCGAAGGACGTCCAGAAGGCTATTAAGAGCGGCGAAGTCAAGGTCTAGTGATCAGACAGATATTTAAATCATATGGCTGAAGAGCCAGCATGCATTCAAAGACATTGTTGGAGAGTTATCGTTAGCAGTCTTCCAAGACAACGGATATCGCTTCGGTTCTATTACTCTATCTCTTTGATTATTGACAAACAAACCTTCGGCAAATCGAGAAAATCTTGGTGGTTAGAACGGGTGTGCATTTTGCACGGCAATTAGTTCAATTGATTGTTATGTTTGGTGTTATACTCGTCCTGCTGAACTTTCTCGGAGGCTACAAATGCCAATTCACAATACACGACGACATTCCCTTCACCCCTCTGCTGAAGCTGCAGGAAATGGTGGATGCTAATCTCGACTTCATGATCGGTGAAGACATCCGCGTAGACTACTCCGGCATCTACTCATAGTTTGAATACTCAGTGTTTGAGCGGGAACAGCCAACCTCTGGCAGTCTTCGTGAAGACTACCGTGCCAATCCCAACAGCTTCGAAGTAAGGGAAAGCTAATCTGTAGTCAAGCAAGATCTGCGAGTTCCAGGAGTCGGAAGCTATATTCAAAACCTTATCCAGCTACACATTGGCCGACCAAGAGATTCTGAGCATGGCAGTCCATCTGAACCTGAGCCAGCTGTACCTGGTTAACAGCAAGTTCGAGCTGTATTCGCTAGCTTACGAGATTTCAGCCTTAGGTACGCACTTCATTGGCTTTCATACCAAGTTAGCTGCCATTCCCACTACTAGCTCTTAAGGCATATCGCTGTACGTCGACAGTAGCATCACCAACTGTCTGTTTGTTTCCACCCAGGATGGTTTGTTTATGTTCAATCCTCGAGATCATTTCCCCAGTTTGGTCAAAGTTCTTGATGCTGAAACGGCCTTGCAGGAGCCGGTTTATAGCAAATGGAACGGTAAACTACTGGCACGCTATTCCAAGGGGATGCTATCAGTGTACAGTCTCAATGATTGGCTGTTTGTTCATGAGGGACGAGTGTAGCTAACACAGCTGCAGACCATCACCAACCACATGGGAAAGAAGCTGGAGTGTGTTGATGTAGATGTCCAGCCGGGCGAAATCTGGCTTCTCGATCGGGAATTCGGCTTCTACTGCTGGACCTACGAGAACGGCAGCTATGTCGAATCGAAAAGCTATCGAGTTCCTTACGGAAACAAACTCTTCTTTCGCAAAAATGCTGAGTTTTTGTTCATAGTTGCCTTCGAACTCCGAAGATAAACTTTTCTTGTGGAGCTGCATTTGCAACAGCCTGAAATGCACCTGACTCGCTTCTACAACCAAATTACGAGTGTGCAGAATGTACTGTTTTCGAACGAGTTGATGCTGGTAGTTGGACAAGTGGAACTGATGGCAATTCAACACTCAATCAGCCAATACCTGCTCAGACACTTCCTGTTCAAGGATAAATGGCAGCGCAAATACTTTTATAGTGTGGCAGAGGCAGTTGATGTCCTACAGTTGTCTATTGAAAACCTCTCGAGTCCCTCAAACTCTTACTTTATCACTCTCTTTACGAATAAAATCGAGTTCTTCGCGCTGGAGAGAAAAGCGGCTGCTCTTCGATGCCACCCGAAAAGAATGTCGGACAAAGGAAGCCATTCGGTTTATGTGTTAATCAATGCAACTGACTGTGACTCTTCGAAGATCAATACACGCAAGTACTGCACCATTGACCATACCTTTAACTTTGAGGTGCATTCTGCCTTACCTGAACATCTCTCCGTCGCCTCAAGTCTTACACTATTGGCATTAACATGTGGAGTTGCCGCAATATGCATCTGCTCTATCATTGGCTATCGAAGGAGAAAACGACGGGAGCTCGATGAGCTACGAGGAACACTCAAAAGAAAATTGGACCAATTCAGCTACCCCTACAACCGTTGACCCAATCGATAAGAATCTAATTGAATCACTTGTTATTAAAAAGTGCATTCACATGTCATCTCCGTAATCACCTTAGTCTCCCATTCCCTCGCTATCCTCGTCAGGCATGTCAGAAAGGTTGTCAAGTTCTGAGTCCGGTTGATCTGCATCGATCTTATCCAAATCCAACTGTTCGTACCTATCCTCGTCCTACTCCTTCTTGTCTTCCTACTCAGCTTAGCCTTTGTTTCTTTTTTCTAAATGGCACTTTGGTTACTTCGAGGTTTATCATTCAACACCACCTAAGCCCTTCGTTTGAGGGTTCTCGCTCTCTGTCTGATTTGCTTTTCGCCGATCCAAAGTTCTGCTGGAAACTTGCGATGAAGCTTGGTCGTAATTAGTTTAAGATAGTTTCGTTGATCCTTCCTGAGCTGCCGGATGTCGTCTTTGGACACACCTTCTTTATTATGGAAGTTGGAGCTGAAGAGGATGTACTCCATATTTGCCAGAAGTTCATGCTTAGCTTTAAAACTGCTCTGTGCTTGCTCGAGAAGTTCCTCGGAAGGTTCATACTTGGCAATCTCCCTTGGAGGAAAGAACGCATTGACGGGTGCAGCTACGAGCTTGTTTTTTTCTGAGATAGTGCCACCTTGCTTCATGTAAATAATAATTGCTGCATGACCGTTCAACCTCTCGGCAAGGAATTCTATACTTGTCTACTCAACCTCGAAGAGGAACTAATACAGAACTGCAGCAAGGATATCGTCAACAAGCTTATTACTGCATACGCGAAGTGCGTCGAATACTTCGATAGGGCAAACAACCCTGTTTCTTTCTACTTTTCGGAGAAGATACTGCATACGCTGTCAAGGCAAGTAACCATACCCGACAATGCAGAGCATACTCAAGGCGATGTGTAGCCAGGAATCTCCTTCGAGAGAAATTGTTAAGGATACCTCGTCTCCTGTCAGGAGGGAAGCTCGTCTCTTCAAAGCCAATCTTGTAATTTAGTGCGAAAAAGATCGCCAAGCAAACTAAAAACTGATAGAAAATGTTCGAGCTCAGATGGATTCGCATCGGAACTTGATAAACAAACAGATTGATGAGCAGCGCTCGACTATTGACAAGAAGATCAGCCAGCGCAGGATCGGCAAGTCAAGACGATTGCATTCGTAGCCAGCAACAGACCTCTCTAGCTATATTGGCGATCAAGTGTCAGAGATATAACGCAGTGAGGAGCCCGATAAGAATGCAAGCATCATCGAAGGCGATCTACTCGCAACCCTTGCCTGTGACAATTGACAATGTTGTCCAGTAAGAGTGATCATTAGTCTCGTGGAGCCTACCCGAAGCTCGTATTCTGAATTAGTCCCAGCAGCATTTGAATGTTAAGATGAGTGTCCAGGAACCTCACTGAATCATCAGAGTCACTCAGTTCCTGCCAGTGAGGGTTCGCCAGGCAAAATATACCTGGAAGTGCATGCATACTCCTCAGGTTGATGTTGTTCATGAAGTCTTCGTAAACCTTATACTGCCGGTCCCGTTACTTTTTAGCTCGAGCAGACTCGTAATTGAAGAGATCATGCCATGACATCCTTTCTTCAGGCTCTATCGTTAAGAGTTTGAACAATAAATTGCATGTCTCAGGCGTGATTATTCGGCGGTTGAAATTATTGAATCTTCTCGACCGAATTTCCTGGATCAAGTCTGGAAGGAACGAAGAAATGAAGGGAGGC
>ERZ724527.421-NODE-421-length-21448-cov-4.568457_pt1 | contig 21448 bp, 15 predicted proteins | sample MGYA00376060_ERZ724527 | MGnify/ENA primary metagenome ERZ724527 (study PRJEB28724, sample SAMN07190886) | activated sludge metagenome | isolation source: activated sludge of sewage treatment plant in Hong Hong | place: USA: Christiansburg, Virginia | collected...
TCCTCGCCTCTTTCAAAAAGAACTCTCGAAGGCCGTGAAATGGCTTGGGCAGCGCGATCAGCTGCTCTTCAAGGCTTGGTGCCTGGCCACCTTCGGCCACCAATACAAGGAGGTCATTCTGGACGTGTTCCAGAAGACCATGCGCACCTGATCGGCGTCCTATTCCTTCAAGAAGCCGAGGTTCCGCTTCAGCCCTGCGTATTTGGTGCGTTTCACCGCACTGCCCTCGAACAGCCTGTCAAAGACCACTTCGGTCATTCCATGCCATTCGTCGGCGGTCAATCCCATCAGTTCCGGCTTGGACACGAACTCAGGCTCCGTGTGCGGCGTGCTGAACCGGTTCCATGGGCACACCTGCTGGCAGATGTCGCAACCGAAGGCCCAGTCGGCCAATTTCCCCGCGAACGCTTGCGGTATCGCGTCCTTCAGTTCGATGGTCAGGTAGCTGATGCAGCGTGATCCGTCCACACCATAGGGCGTGATGGCTTCCGTGGGGCAGGCATCGATGCAGCGGCGGCAGGTGCCACAATGGTCCGTGGCCGGTGGATCGGGCTCAAGTTCCAGATCGAGGATCACTTCACAGAGGAAGAAGAAGGAACCAGCGCCCTGGCGGATGATGTTGGTGTGCTTGCCTTGCCAGCCCACGCCGCTGCGCTGCGCCCAGGCCTTCTCCAGCACCGGGCCACTGTCCACGAAGGCGCGCATGTTCACCGCACCGAAACGCTCAGTGATCAGCGTCATCAAGGGCTTCAAACGCTTCTTCAGCACCTTGTGATAGTCGCGGCCATAGGCGTAGGTGCTGAGCTTGGGCGCGCTGGGATCGAGCTGCTGGGGCGGTGTATGGTAGTTGTAGGCAAGGCTGATCACGCTCTTCGCCCCTTCCACCAACTTTCGTGGGTCCAGCCGGAGATCGAAGTGGTTGGCCATGTAAGCCATCTCTCCGTGCTGCTTGTGCCGCAACCAACGCTCCAACTGCGGCGCCTCCGCTTCCAGGAAACCGGCACGCGCAATGCCACAGGCCAGAAAGCCCAGACGGTGGGCCTCTGCCTTGATCAGGTCCGCTTTCTCACGGGGGGAGAGCATGCGGGCAAGTTACCTGCTCAGTTCAGCCGTACCGCTTTCAGTCGCAGGCTGTTGCTCACCACGCTCACACTGCTGAGCGCCATGGCCGCACCGGCGATCATCGGATCCAAAAGAAAGCCGTTGACCGGATACAGCACACCGGCCGCGATGGGGATGCCGAGCACGTTGTAGATGAAGGCCCAGAACAGGTTCTGGCGGATGAACGAAACGGTCTTTCGTGAAAGCACGATGGCGCGTGGAACGGCGTTGAGGTCCGTGCTGATGAGCGTGATGCGCGCCACGTCCATGGCGATGTCGCTACCGTGGCCCATGGCGATGCTCACGTCGGCCTTGGCGAGCGCTTCGCAGTCGTTGATGCCATCGCCCACCATGGCCACCACGTGCCCCATCTGCTGCAGGCCGACCACGAACGTGGCCTTGTCGCGCGGCAACACCTCGCTGCGGAAGTCGTCGATACCAACAGCCTTTGCCACGGCCTGTGCCGTCCGACGCGAATCGCCGGTCTGCATGTAGACCTGGATACCGGACGCTTTCAAGCGTGCAATGGCTTCTGCGGCCGACGGCTTGATGCGGTCGGCGATCGCGATGGCGGCACGCACCTCCTTTGCATCGGCGACCCAAACCACCGTGTGTGCATGCTCTTGCCAGGTCTTCTCCTTGTCCCGATACTCCGCACCGATCGATATACCGTTCTCTTCCAACAACCTGCGGTTGCCCACCAACCAGGTCGTTCCATCGACCGTGGCCTTCACGCCTTTGCCGGTCTGGCTGTCAAAGTGTGAGGTGTGAGCGGTGATGTGTGAGGTGCGAGGTTGCAGGTACCGCACCACCGCCTCCGCCAAGGGATGTTCCGATCGCGTTTCGATCGCGAACAACACGGAGGCGACCTCCACATCATCAAGACCCACCGATTCCACCACTTCAGGCTTGCCTTCGGTGATGGTGCCGGTCTTGTCCAGCACGATGGCGGTGATCTTACGTGTGCGCTCCAGGCTCTCCGCATCCTTGATCAAAATGCCGTTCTCGGCGCCTTTGCCCATGCCGGCCATGATGGCCGTGGGCGTGGCCAGCCCCAATGCGCAAGGGCAGGCGATCACCAGCACGGTGACCAGCGCCAGCAACCCTTGCGTGAACGCATGTTCACCGCCGACGATCCACCAAACAACCACGCTCAGGATGGCAATACCGATGACCACTGGCACGAAAACGCCTGCTATCCTGTCCACCAGCTTCTGCACCGGGGCCTTGCTGCCCTGCGCCTCTTGCACGGCACGAACGATCTGGGCCAGCAAGGTGGCCGCACCCACCTTCTGTGCCTTCATGCGCAAGCTGCCCTTCTGATTGATGGTGCCTGCCAGAAGCAAGGATCCAGCGGACTTCGCCACGGGGATCGGTTCACCACTGATCATGCTCTCGTCCACATGGCTCCCACCATCGATCACTAAACCGTCGACAGCGATGCTCTCCCCGGGGCGCACGAACAGGATGTCGTCCACGTTCACCTCGGTGATCGGCACTTCATTGACTTTCCCGTCCACTTCTTGTCGCAGCACCTTGCTCGGGCGCAAGTGCATCAACTTCTTGATCGCACTGCTGGTGCCTGCCTTGGCGCGCTCCTCCAGAAACTTGCCGAGCAGGATGAAGGTGATGACCACCGCGGCCGCTTCAAAGTAAACGTGCGGCAGCAGGCCACGACTGGTCCAGAAAGAAGGGTGAAGCGTGTTGAAGACACTGAACAGGTAAGCCACACCCGTGCTCAGCGCGACGAGGGTATCCATGTTGGCGGTGCGATGCGCCGCTTGCTTCCAGGCGTTGCCGAAGAACTGGCGGCCGAAGACGAGCACCACGGGTGTGGCCAGCGCCCATTGCACCCATGGCGACCAACGAGCATGCATATAGCCCATGCCCACAATGACCAACGGAACGCTGAAGGCCGTCGAAGCCCAAAGGCGCTTCTTCAAGGCCACCAGTCGGTCGTGCTGCTGTTGCTCCGCCTCGGTGGACGCAGCTTCCACCTCACCGATGAGCAGATCGTAGCCCGCTGCTTGAACCGCAGCTTTCAGCACAGCCTCCTTCACAACATGCTCCTCGAAGGCCACCACGGCGGTGTTCGTCGCCAGGTTCACGTTCACGTCCTCCACTCCAGCTTGGGACCGCAATACCTTCTCCACGTTCGCCACGCAGCTGGCGCAGGTCATGCCCGTTACGGGGTAGGTGCGCTTGAATGCATTGCTCATGGTGCAACAAAGGTCGGGGACTTCCAGGGGGTGGCTCCCGTTCTGTGCCGAACGTGGTCGACCTATGTTCCTTGAAAGCTCATTTGGTCACACGTTGAGCCGTGAAGACACGGTTCTTCAGCAGCACCCAACCATCGCCCCGAATTCCGAGTTATCCGTTCAGAAGGGCGTTCTGCCCGTTGGTCCTCCTAACTTTCCGACTGATCAGCGGAGGGTAGTGGGTCGCAGCGGAAGTGCGCTCCCCGGCTGGCGAAGAATGAGGTAACATGCTCAGGGCAGATGGTTCGCTCTTGGAACGGTGCATCCGCAGGGATAGCGCGGCCCAATTCGAACTGTATAAGCTCCTGCGTGAGTTGCTGCTTTCGATCGCCCGCCGCTACGAGCATGACGACCTGCAACGCCGAGCAATGGTGAACACCGCCTTCCTGAAGATCCTGGAGAAGCTGCACACGCGCAGCCCCGAAGCCCCGTTCGAGGCCTGGTGCCGCCGCATCATGATCAATACGATCCTCACCGAACAGCGTGACCGCCGCACGGCCGATGGGCCATCCGGTCCGGTGAACTTGGACCTGTACGACAGCTTGCACGCAGTGGACCTGAACGGTGTGGAGGAGGTGATCGAGGCCGAAGAGCTTCAACACATGATGGACCAGTTGCCCGTGATGACGCGCCAGGTGTTCAACCTGTATGCGCTGGACGGCTGGAAACACAAGGAGATCGCAGAAGAGCTGCACATCTCCGAAGGCACCAGCAAGTGGCATGTGAGCCACGCGCGCAAGGTGCTGCAAGCCATGCTGAACGGCGTTCTGGAACCCCAGCAACACCTCCAGCACGCATGAGCGGTCGCCATCCATTGGATACGCTGTTCAGCGCTAAGTTGGAACGGCGCTCCTTCGCGGAGGAACAGGGAGAGTACGATGAGGTGCGCGCCCTCATCGACCTGCAGAACGCCTCACATGCCGCGCGTGGTGGTGTGGCGCATTGGGCCTGGTGGTCCTTGCTCGCGATACCGGCCGCCTTGCTCATCTGGTGGGCAACCGCTGTTGGGGACGGTCAGCAGCCAACACTTGCTGAGATCACTTCAGCGACCGACGGTATGCCTGTCCTGAGCAGCTTGAAAGAGGCTTCGCCAGCAGCGAGTGACGCGCCTGGCACCACGACCGGAACAGAGAATGCTCGATCGGGGGCTGCCAATACCACCAGTACAAAGCGGGGAAATACCACCGCATACTCATCTACCAGGTCATCGCGATCCACACCCACCGCACGTGCACGGTCCGCGAACGTCCGATCGGATGAAGAGCGTGACCTCCGGGACAACGACTTGGCCGACGATCGTTCCGGCGAGGCATTCGCATCGCGCACGGAGCAGACAACTGGGATAGCACCGGTGAAGGACGGCGCGATCGGATACCTGAGCACCATTGCACCCGATGGGGATGAATGGTCCGCGATGCTTCACGCCACAGCCAAGGCGCCCATGGCAGCGATCATCAACCCGGACGCTTACCGCAAGCGGGCACTGGGCGATATCCACTTCGTCGGGACCTTGTTGCGCTCGAATGCGGATGACCTGGCAGCTGGACCGAGCAGTGTGTTCGGCATTGAATACCGCGTACGGAAGCGAGCCCTTTCCTTGGCCACCGGCATGCACTACGGATCCTATGGACTGAACGGGTCCGGAGCATCCGGCAGCGATCGGGTGCGCTTGGAGTACCTGCAGATCCCTTTGCTCGCCGGTTACGAGGTCGGCATTCGGCGTTTCGGGCTTTTGGTACAAGGCGGTTTGAGCTGCGACTTCTTCTTCAGTGCTTCGGGACGTTACGGTCCCTTGGTGGAGAACTCGGCGGCCACCATCGAGGACGAATCGTTCCGCACGGTGAATGTGCAGGCTATCCTGCGGCCACAGGTGTTCTACCGCGCCACCGAACGCATCGGCATCTTCGTCGGGCCGACCTGGACCCGGCAGTTATCCAGTGTGGCGGTCACCGGCCCGTTGGCTGAAGCACGCACCACCAGTACCGGCGCCGCCTTCGGCCTCATTCGGAAGTTGGAGCGTTCCACGTACTAAGGCGCCTGCAAAGGCCCTCGGTTCCCGAGCAACATCATGTGCACTGTCCACCGCCTATCCCACATCTCCCTCCGGCTCGCGCTGCTGGTGCTGATCGCTGTTCCGCTATCTGTGCAGGCAGGATCCGCCGGCGGTGGCGCTCGCCCGGCCTTCATCGAGAACAAGGGCCAACTGCGCGACATGTCACACCAGCCGGTGCCCTTCGTGCTGTACCGCTTGGAGACCAACAACGTGAAGGTGTATGTGACGGAGCAAGGACTCACCTATGTGTATACGCGGCTGGAGAAGAAGCGCAGTGCCGATCGTAGTGATCGCCACCGGCTTCGCAGCACTATCTCCGGTTCACCATCCAAACCGGAACGCACGCTCCACATGGCCTGGGCCAGCATGCACTTGGAAGGCGCCACCATCGACCGTTCGCGGATCATCCCCGAAGAACAGCACCCTGAGCGCTACGACTTCTATCCGAATGATGTGCCCGAAGGAGTGCTCGATGTGCATGCATACGGCAAGCTCACCATACCCGATGTGTATCCCGGCATCGACTGGGTGTTGTACGGCAGCACCGATGGTGGCTTCAAGTACGACTTCGTGGTGCATGCAGGTGCTGACCCGTCGCGCATTCATCTGCTCTTCGATGCCGATGGACCCGTGGCCCTGCTACCCGATGGTGGCTTGCGCATCCACACCGAAGAAGGATCGTTCTCGGAATCCGCACCGCTGTCCTACCATGCCGAGGATGGCAGCCCCATTCCCAATGCCTTTGTCGTGAAGGTGCTTGATGCGCATCGCTGCAGCGTTCGGTTCGAGTTGAAGGACATTAACGTCGCGCGTACCCAAGTGATCGATCCGCAGCTCACTTGGAACACCTTGACGGCCGGTGACATGCTCGATGGTCCGTTCTCGCTGTGCACCAACAGCAACGGCGACGTGATCACCACAGGGTACGATGGTGCCGGATCCGGCTTCCCCCTTGGTGTGGCCACGGGCAACTACAGCGGTGCATATGCGGTGGGGGGGCTCGGTGGACTCATGGGCTGCTACCTGCGCGCCTTCAACAGTAATGGCGTGCTGCTCTGGAGCACCTTGTACGAAAGCGCCTTCTTCGGCCAGGTGATCGTGGATGCCAACGACCGCATCATCGCGGTGGGTAATGGCGCCAGCGACTTCTCGACGCAACCTGGTACAGGGTCCTTCTCGGGCGCCTACTTCCAAGGAACCTCGGCCAGTGCGGAACTGAACGACATGTGCATTGTCGGTTTCACACCCGGTGGCGTGCGGGAATGGGCCACCTTCCTAGGAGGCACGCATGCACGCACAGTGACCACCGATGCGGCTGGCAACTTCATCATTGCCGGTAACACCTTGGCTTCGGACCTGATCACCCAAGCAGGCACCGGCGCATTCACGGGCGCATACCTGCAAGCTGCACCGGTGGGTGCCGAGGAGATGGGTCTGCTCGCATTCTCGCCCAACGGGGTGAAGCTCTGGTCCACCTACTTCGGCGGGGTGGGTGATGACGTTGCTGGTCACATCACGAGGCGTACTGATGGACGATTCTTCATCGCGGGCAACACCGGCTCCAACAACCTGCCCACGTTAGCGACCGGGGCCATGTCCGGCGCATACGTGGATGCCACCTACGGAGGTCAGCTCGATGGGCTCTTGCTGGGCTTGGCACCGAACGGCGCGTTGGAATGGTGCTCCTATTTCGGCGGCTCGCACGAGGACGCGATCATCGGCTTGGACACCGACACCCCGGGCCGTATCCTGATCGCAGGCATGACCATGTCGACCAACTTTCCCATCCAACCGGGGATCGGGAGTTTCACTGGTGCCTACTTCGATGATGTGATGGAGAACCAGGATGCCTTCATCGCCGGCTTCAATGCGTCCGGTGCGAAGGAGTGGACCACCTACTTCGGTGGCTGGCAGACCGAGGGCGGAGGGCCGGCCTTCAATCCCACCTTCCTATCCACGGAACAGCTCAACGTGGACAAGTGTGGCAACATCCTCGTGGCCATCAATACGATGTCTCCGAACATGCCGATCGTTTCGCCTGGCTGCAACAGCAGCATCGACCCGATCCTGGACGACAACCTGAGTTGGGAGGATGTGTTCCTGATGCGTTTCACCACCAACGGCGCGCTGAACTGGTCCACGTACATCGGCGGCAGCGGCGGGGAATTCCGTCCCCCCTTCACCATCGATCCGGTGAGCAATGCGATCTTCCTCAGTGCGGAGTCCTACGATCAAGAAGGTTTCAACGACTTCCCCTATGTGGATGCCGGAGGTGGCGCCTATTTCGATGATACCTATCCAGTGCCCCTCGGTGATGATGCGTTCATCATGAAGTTCGTTCCCACGGCATGCGATGCGTGCAATGTGCTCACGCTCGGCGTGCAGACCGAGATCCTGCAATGCCATGGGGATTGTAACGGCACGGCCACGATAAGCGCCACGCAAGGGGCTGCTCCATTCACTTACGCGTGGAACAATGGAGCCAGCACGGCATCGGCCACCGGTCTTTGTGCGGGTACCTACACGGTGGAGGTCACCGACGCGGACGGGCTCACCGCCACGATCGGTTTCGACATCCAAGAACCCGAGGCCATTGTCACCACTACCAACACAACCGGGTCCAGTTGCACCGGTGCCACAGGAAGCGCCACGGTGGAAGTGACCGGCGGGGACATGAGCTTCTACTCCGTGCTGTGGTCCAATGCGCAGACTACACCCACCGCTGCGGGCTTGGCCGTTGGAACTTACACGGTGCAGGTCACGGATACCACCGGTTGCAGTGTTACCGACAGCGTGGTGGTCAGCGGACTTTCATCACCTGTGGCCAGTGCGCAGGTAACGACCAACCCCATCACCGCGGGAGAAAGCACGCAGCTGGTTGGGCTCGGTGGTGTGAGCTTCATATGGTCACCGACCGTTGGACTGAATTGCACCACTTGCGCCACGCCGGTCGCCTCGCCGAATGATACCACCACCTATTGCGTCGTGGTAACCGACGTGAACAATTGCAGCGACACGGCCTGTGTGCGTGTGGATGTGTTACGCCCTTGCACCGTGTTCGTCCCCAACGCGTTCAGCCCCAACGCCAGTAGCAAGAACGATACGCAATGCGTCTATGGCGATTGCATCAAGTTCATGCTCTTCACCATCTATGATCGCTGGGGCAACAAGGTGTTCGAGACCAGCGACCAGAAGACCTGCTGGGACGGTCTGCACAACGGACAACCGCTCAATGCGGGTGTGTTCGTGTACCACCTCAGCGCTACGCTCTCCAATGGCGAAACAGTGGAGAAGCAGGGGAACATCACGTTGGTGCGATAGGCATTCTCTCTGCGTTGTGCTTGTCCGTCCAAGGCGACCCAACCATGCTGCTCTTTTCCGAGTTATCCGGTTGAAGCCCTGTTCGACATGACCGCCATGCGCTACTTCCTCGCCGTTCCTGCCTTGCTCGTTCACCTTGCCCTGCTGGCTGCGGAAAACACGCCCACCGCGCCACCGAGTGGTTTCGAACCCAACCGTGGGCAGTTCGCTTTGGTGAACGGACAACCGGCTCCCTTCATCCTGTTGAAGGCCGAAGGCAAGGGGCTGAGCACCTACATCACCGAAACCGGCCTGAGCTACGTCTTCACCAAACGCGTCACCGAGTCGCTAGATGAAGCCAAGGCCAAAGGGCCGAAGAAGCGATCCTTCTACCGCAAGGAACCCAAATTGGTGACCGCCGAAATGGCCTGGGCGCATATGCGACTGGAGGGCGCCGATATCCGCGCGGAGAATATCGTGCTCGAGGAAGAACGCAGCGGGCGCTATGACTACTTCCTGAAGCATTGTCCGCAAGGCGTAACGGGCATGCACCGCTACGGCCGCGTGACCATCCGCGAGGTATACCCCGGCATCGATTGGGTGCTCTACATCAATGAAGCGGGCATGAAGTACGACTTCGTGGTCCGTCCGGAAGGTGATCCCGCGCGGATCAGTATGGTGTACCACAGTGCATCACCAGTGGCGATGAGTGCCGATGGAGGTCTTCACATCCCCACCACCATGGGCACCATCAATGAGCAGCCTCCGGTGGCTTGGTTGCAAGGAGATGCAAAGGATGTCCCATGCCGGTTCATATCGACCCTACTGGATGCGCATCGGGTGCGCATCCGCTTCGAGCTGCCGGAGCGCCGCGAGCCGGCTGCCATCTTGGTGATCGACCCGCAGCTCACCTGGGCCACCTTCACCCACACGGACAATCTGGATGGACCGATGACCATCAAGACCAACAGCAATGGCGATGTGATCGTGGCCGGTTATGGTGGCGGTGGCTTCGGCTTCCCGATCCCCTTTGATACGCTCAACTTCGCTGGCGCTTACACCAATGTGCTGTTCGGCGGGTTCCTCCAGGCCTTCAACAGCAGCGGTGTTCTGCTGTGGTCCACCTTGTATGCGGGCATCGATCTGCCGATGCAACTGCACGTGGATGCCAACGACCGGATCCTGTTAGCCGGGACCGCGAAAGCCGACTTCGTAACGGTGCCCGGTACCGGCTCGTTCACGGGTGCGTATTACAACGCGACGTTCGGTGGCGGGGTCTTCGAAAGCGACGCGATGGTGGTCGGTTTCTCCGCGGGTGGCCAACGGGAATGGGCGACCTACCTGGGCGGCGCGCATGTCTCGGGCGTCACATCCGATGCGGCCGGAAGGCTGTTCATGGCCGGTTCCACGGATGATGGTGCGCTGCTGGACCAACAAGGAACAGGCGGTTTCACGGGTGCTTACTACCTGACCCCAGCGGATCAGCAGACCTACCTGCTCGGTTTCGCAGGGAACGGAGCGCTGCAGTGGGCCAGCGGATTCCCATCGATGTACTACCGCAACAAGAATGTGACCACTACGCCCAACGGCACATTCGTACTGGCCGGTGGCGCCAATGGTAGCGCCATCACCACCGCGACGGGTCCGTTCAGTGGAGCCACGTTGAACGCCGTGAACGGTTTCGACGATGGCTACATCGCTGCGTTCAGTAATGCAGGTGTACACCAGTGGGGAACCTATTTCGACCTGGGTGATTCACCCGACGTACATGGTTTGGCCGCTGCATCTGATGGGCGCTTGGTGGTGCTCGCCACGCACTCACCAACAGCGTTCATCCCACTGGCCACGGGCCTTTTTACTGGTGCGTTCCAGAACAGTGCGGTAGGCCAGGGCGATGTCTGCCTGATCGGTTTCGATCCTACGGGCGCGTTGCAATGGCGCACACAACTGGGTGGGGCAAGCTCCGAGGCATGCAATACAGAGCATCAGGTGGCCTTCGATGCCTGTGGGAACATCTATGCGACCTACGAGGCGATCAGCTTTGGTTCACCCGCCGCTGTGCCGCTGCTGGGCGGTGCATGTGGCGGCACCTTCGATGGCGTGTATGGCGACGGTGATCCGAACAACTCCTATGGCGGAGATATGGTGCTGACGCGCTTCACGCCGAACGGTGCGCTCACCTGGGCCAGCTTCCACAGCGGTCCGTGGGATGACCACCGATCGGCCATGGCGGTCACCGCGCAAGGTGACCTGTATGCTGTGGGTGAATCACAAGGCGGAGGCTTCCCCACGCTCGATCCCGGCAACGGTGCTTGGTACATGAACGACGCGACCGTTTCCTCGGACGATTCGTACATCATCCACTACACCCCGACCTCTTGTGAAGCCTCCAACTGCGCGCCCTTCTATGCCTCCGCAGTGAATACGCAATTGGCCTGCGGCGGTGATTGTTCGGCCACAGCCACCGCATCGGGCATCAACGGCACGACGCCGTACACCTTCATCTGGGACAATGGGCAGACGACGGCCACGGCGAGCGGTCTATGCGAAGGTGAGCACAGTGTGACCGTGACCGATGCAGGTGGGAATGCGGAGACAGTGACCGTTGTGGTGGTGGCACCGCTGCCCGTGGAAATGGTCCTGGAGTCGCAACCCAGTGCATGCGATGTGGCTACCGGAACCTTGATCTTCGCCGGAGCATCCGGGGGTGTGCCCGACTTCGATATTCCGTTCGCCTATGAGCTCCTTTGGAGCAACGGGATCGCCAACGACGACACGCTCACCAACATGGCACCAGGCACTTATACCCTGGCCGTTACCGACGCCAACGGATGCGTAGCCATTGACACCATTGCCGTTGCACAGTTCACGCAGCCAACGGCCAACGTGACCGCACTGGACACCTTGCTCACCGATGGCGAGAGCACCACGCTTTTCGCCTCGGGCGGCAGCACCTACCTGTGGTCGCCAACGACCGGCCTGAGCTGCACCACCTGCCCAACTCCGACCGCCGCGCCCACGGACACCACGACCTATTGTGTGGTGGTGACCGATGCGGACCAATGCACCGATACGGCCTGCGTGCGCATCCTGGTGGAAGTACCGTGCGGCGACGTGTACGTGCCGACAGCCTTCAGCCCGAACGCCAGCGGCAAGAACGATACACAATGCGTCTACGGCGGCTGCATCGCCACGATGACATTCCGCATCTTCGACCGATGGGGCAAGGAGGTCTTCGCCAGCACCGATCCGAAAACATGCTGGGATGGCACCTACAACGGTAAGACGCTGAACCCGGGCGTGTTCGTGTACCTGCTCACCGCCGAGCTCACCAATGGAGGAACGGTGGAGAAGCAAGGAAACATCACCTTGGTGCGATGAGCCCGACAGGCTTGACCCCATCCGCTTTGCCCATGCAAGCACCGTCATTCCGCACCCGCACCCAACCTTCACCTTCTTTTAAGGGTTATGAGCATGGTAGGCCTGATCCCTACCTGATCCACGAACGCCAGATCCGATGAAAGCACCTGTACTTCTCATGGCCAGCCTCGGCTTGCTCGCAGCAGTGGACAGCCTTGCACAGGACGTCCATTTCACCCAATACGGCATGCAGCCCTTGTTGCAGAGCCCGGCGATGGCGGGGATCGGGCACGACCTGCGCGCCACCCTGCAACACCGGAACCAGTGGGCCAGCGTGACCACACCGTTCACCACCACGGCTTTCAACTACGACATGCAGCTGAAGCAGAAACGCGGCAAGGCGGGCTACTTGGCGTTCGGCGTCAACTTCTTCACGGACAAAGCGGGCGATTCGAAGTTGAAGTCCTCGCAAGGCGGCTTGAGCGTGGCGTACCATGTAAAGACGGGACAGAACAGCACCATCGGTGCGGGCCTGTTCGGAGGCTTTGGCCAGCGCAGCATCGACCCCAGTGGCTTGCAGTGGGGTGAGCAGTACGATGGCAGCGCGTACAACGCCCAACTGCCCACCGGCGAATCGCTCGCTGCGCAGTCGTTCACGTTCGTTGACCTGGGCCTGGGCGGGGTCTGGCACTACAACAGCGCGGCCGGAGCCAGCGATGTGGTCGCCAACCAAAGCACGCAGGCCACCTTGGGCTTCGGCTACTTCCACGTGACCCGCCCCACCTACACCTTCCTCGGTGCCGAGGAGCAGCTCTACGCCAAGATGGTGTTGCACGGCAATGCGCGCTTCTCACTGGGCGAGGGCAACTCGGCCATTGTGCCCAGCTTTCAGTACAGCAAGCAAGGCCCCTCGTCAGAGTTCATGCTGGGCGCCATGTTCCGCTATGTGCTCACACCCACCAGTAAGGTCACCGGCATCAACAAGGGCTCGGCGCTTTCGTTGGGGCCTGTGCTCCGCACCAAGGACGCTGTCGCGCTCGCCGCGCTCGTGGAGTTCGGCCACATGGCCGTGGGCCTCAGCTACGACCTCAACACCTCCGACCTGTCGAGCGCCAGCAATGGCAAAGGGGCTTTCGAGCTCGCCCTCCGTTTCGTGAACCCGAACCCCTTCACCAACCGGTCGAAATCGCGCGATTGACCGACCGATGCGTTCCTTCCCCTACCTGCTTCTTCGTGGTGCGTTCGCGACGTTGATCGGATGCTGGGTGTGCCCGGCGTTCGGTCAGCGGCCCGCGAAGAACGACACCGCCAAGGTGACGATCAAGAAGTTGATGCCGCCCTTGAACACCGGCTTCAACGACTACGCCCCGGTGGTGAGCGCCGACGGCAGCACCCTGCTGTTCACCAGCAACCGGCCCAGCACCGAGCGGGAAATGGCCAAGGGCAAGGCCGGCAAGGAGAACATCTACGAGGTGACGGTGGACCCCAAGAAGAAAAAGTGGGGGGCGCCCAAGTTGCTCGGTGCCACCGTGAACGCGCCAGGCCGGAACAACAGCGTCATCGCGCTTTCGCCGGATGGGCAGCGCATGCTCGTGTACCGCGACAACAACGACGGGAACGGGAACATCTTCGAATCGCTCCTGAACGGCACGGAATGGTCCGAGCTCACCGAGTTCCCGGAACCCATCAACAGCGAAGAGCACGAGTCCTCCGCCTGCTACTCGCCGGACGGGCGCACCATCTACTTCGTGAGCGACCGCGATGGTGGAACAGGTGGCAAGGACATTTGGTACGCAACGCGTAACAACAACGAAAGCTGGAGCGGACTGAAGAATCTGGGGGCCGTGATCAACACCGCAGAGGATGAGCAGGGCATCTTCCTGCATGCCGATGGACGAACGCTCTACTTCAGCAGCAAAGGACATGGCAGCACCGGAGGCTACGACCTGTTCGTGAGCACCTTGGGCAATGAAGGGTGGAGCGTTCCAAAGAACCTCGGCGCGCCTTTGAACACTCCCGGCGACGACCTCTACCTGGTGATCCTGGCCGATGGCCGCACAGCCTACATGAGCAGTGAGCGCAGCGGCGGCATGGGCGAAAAGGACCTTTACGAAGTGAAGTTCACGCCGATCGCCGGTCGAAGGACACAGGATCCGCTGCTCACCGTGCTGAAAGGTCAGGTGATCGATGAGGAGACCAAGTTGCCGGTGGAAGGCGACATCGAGATCACGGACAACACGAAGAACGCTTCCTTGTCCAAGCAACGCTCCAACAGCAGCACAGGCAACTTCCTCATTTCTCTCCCATCCGGAACGAACTATGGCATCAGCGTATCGGCTCCGGGCTACCTCTTCCACTCCGAGCATTTCGACCTGCAGGACACCGCCAGCTACAAGGAAGTGGTGAAGGTGATCGAGCTGAAGAAGGTGAAGGTGGGCAAGACCATCGTGCTGAACAACGTCTTCTACGACTTCGACAAGGCCACCTTAAGACCGGAGAGCTCAGCGGAACTGGATGCGCTCGCGCAGCTGCTGAAGGAGAACGGAAAGCTCCGCATCGAACTCGGCAGCCATACCGACGACAAGGGTGCCGACGACTACAACCAGAAGCTGAGCGATGCGCGCGCAGCGTCGGTGGTGGCCTACCTCACAGGCAAGGGCATCGCACCCGATCGCTTGGTGGCGAAGGGCTACGGCGAGACCGCTCCCATGGCCACCAACGAGACCGAGGAGGGGCGCCAGCAGAACCGGCGGACCGAGTTCAAGGTGTTGGAGTGACCGCCGGTGTGATCACCAGGCGACGCCAAGTTCCACCACCCTCCAATGCCGCGCGTGGTATCGCCTGCGGCGGTTCCTGAACGGCGGTGCACGAACGCTACTTGTGCGCTGCGACCATTCCCGTTGCTCCCGGAACTGCGATCGCTCCCTTACTTCGCCCCATGCTCCGCACCCTTCCGATCCTCGCCTTCACCGTCGCCATCAGCACCCAGGCCCAGCGTGTGGGCAGCCCGGTGCCCTACACCATCGGCGTTGTTGAAACGCTGCACTCCACGGTGCTCGGCGAGGACCGCATCCTCAACATCCACTTGCCACCTGGTTACGCGGCCGATACGGTGGTCAACTACCCCGTGATCTTCCTGCTCGATGGAAGTACCGACGAGGACTTCCTGCACGTGGTCGGCGGCCTGCAGTTCGCCAGCTACCCTTGGATCCAGTGGGCGCAGCCAAGCATCGTGGTGGGCATCGCCAACGTGGACCGCAAGCGCGACATGACCTTTCCCACCACCGTTGCAGCGGACAAGGAGCAATACCCGACCACGGGCGGATCGGTGGCGTTTCAGCAGTTCCTGGCCCACGAGCTCATTCCCTTCATTACGGCCAACTACCGCGCCGGGGGACCCCGCACCCTGATCGGCCAAAGCCTCGGCGGCCTTCTCGCCACGGAGGTGCTGTTGCGCACGCCTTACCTCTTCCAGCACTACATCATCGTAAGCCCCAGCTTGTGGTGGGACGGTGGTTCCGTGCTCACCCTCGACCACGATGCGCTCATGGCACCGGACATTGGTGTGGCCAGCGTTTACGTGGCCGTGGGTAAGGAAGGGAAGGACATGGTGGAGCCGGCCAAGCGACTGGCCGCCATGCTCCGCACCGAAAGCCAGGCCCGCGTGGAGTTCCAGCAATTCAACGACCTTGACCACGCGAACATCCTGCACGAAGCAGTGATGGAAGCGTTCCGTTGGCAACAACGGAAATAGTACGGCAGGCGCGTTGGCTTCATGGAGCACTACCACTGCCCCCGAGCCCGAGGTCCGCTCCCAACACCCGGCCGAACGCTCGCACAACCTTCAGCCCCATTTCCGTCTACCTTCCACCATGCTTCGCACCAGACTCGCTCTCCTCGTGGTGTTGGCCCGGTTCTGCGCGGCGGCGCAAACACCCTTCACCTACGCGCTCGATCAGGACACCAACGTGAACGTGACACGGCCGCGCGTGTTCGAGCGCATCGCGCCAGATCTCTATCGCGTGCTCGGGGGCTCCGGCAACAGCGATTCCAGCTGGACCTATTGCGCGGACATGGATGCGAGCGGTGCGATCACGAACATGCGCACCATGCGCTGTGGTGTCAACACGTCCAGCGCCATGCCCACCTGCATCATCCGCACAACGGATGGTGGGGCGCTCACGGCCTTCGCACCGCCTGTTGTCGGCACCAACGCCTATGCCTTCGTGCGCACCGATGCGAACGGCGATGTGCTGTGGTACCGCGACTACTCCGATGTGTTCGGGCAACTGATGCTCGATTCGGACAGGGGCCTGGTGGAAAAAGATGGGCACTACTTCACCTTTGGCCGCGTGACCAGCGTGCCACCCAATGAGGGCAGCGCCAGCACCATGGTGGAACTGGACAGCGTGGGGACCTGCGTGGTGCAACGCATCTGGGCCGGTGACGATGTGTGGTCCAATGTGGGGCACGGCATGGTGCGCACGGCCGCCAATGGTCTGCTCACCGTATCGGTGGAGAACCCCTACTCCAGCAACTCCAGCTACCCCAACCTAAGCGTGCAGCACTGGAACGCGGCGCTGCAGGTGGAATGGTCCAACCGCTACTCGCTCGGCTACCTGCACAGCGTGGTGCGCCCCATGGCCACCGGCGACGGTGGGTCGCTGATCATGGGGGTCGTATACCCCACCAACACCAGCCCGGGATCCGCCTTCTTCCTCCGCCTGGATGCGGCGGGGCAGGTGCTGTGGGCGCGCTTGCATGACACTGGTCTTACGCCCAACGGGGCGGTGGAAGAACCCGATGGCGACTTCGCCGTGACCTTCTTCAAAGGCGGCGAGGTTCCCGTGGTGGCGCGGTTGGACAGCGACGGGGCGCTGATCAGCGCCCAACGCGCCACGGGCTTCAACGCTGGTGTGCTGGCCTGGGGCATTGCGCGCGACAGCATCACCGGGGAGCACCTGGTGCGCGCCTCCGGCGGCCCGCAGAACACCACCTACCTGCTCCGGCTGGACAGTGCCCTGGCCTTCGCCTGCGAAAGCACACCAACCACCTGGGCCGACAGCCTGGTCACACCCAGCGTTACGCCCTTCCCTGTTACCGTCACCACCTCGCAACTGGCCAGCGCCGATACCATTTGGGCCTCACACCCCAAACCGTTCACCACCGAAAATGCGTGCCTCGCGACCGTGGTGCCCGAAGCAATACGGCCGCAGCTGCAGGTATGGCCCGTACCTGCCGATGACGTGGTGCACGTGGCGTGGAGCAACATGCCCGCAACGACGATCAGCTACACATTGCTGGATGCCACCGGCCGCGTGGTGAGGCAAGGTTCCACATCAAGCAGCAGTGCCTTCACCATGGATATGCGGCAGCTGGGTACCGGTACCTATGTGCTGCGCATGGAGGGCGCGGGGCTCGTGCGGGTGGTGAGGGTGGTGAAGTGAGCGGTGCGGTTCGGAGCGGCACAAGGGACTCTAGAGCGCCAGTGGAGTTCCAGCCCATCAACAATTCCTATCACAAGTGAGCCGCTCAGCGATCCACTTACTCACGACTGGCGGAACACTTGCGACAATTGGGGCAACTCCGCTTCCTCGACCGCCCGACCCGCACCCAAAGCGAACCGCTCTTTCGGCTTTTGTGCTACTCTTGTCCGGTTGCACATGGCCGCACCCCAACAGCGCGCCGCAGCATTGACACATGAGCTCCCGGTTCCTGCGTTGGGCGCAACGCTCGTGGAAGGTGCTCGGCCCCGGCCTCATCACCGGTGCCAGCGACGATGACCCCTCGGGCATTGCCACCTACACCCAGGCCGGTGCGCGTTTCGGGCCGCAGCTCTTGTGGACCGCCGTGGTCACTTACCCGCTGATGGTGGCCATCCAGGGCATGTGCGCCCGCATCGGCATGGTCACCGGCGAGGGCCTCATGGGCACCATCAAACGGCACTACCCCAAGCCGCTCATGTACGTGATCCTGTGCATCAGCTTTCCGTCCATCGTGCTCAACATCGGTGCGGACATCGCGGCCATGGGTGCTGTGGGCAACCTCCTGTTCCCAAGCGCACCGGCGGCCGTGTTCTCCATTGCCTTCACCGGCATCCTGTTGTACGCGATCATCGTGTGGTCCTATCACCTCATCGCCAAAGTGCTGAAGTGGCTGTGCATCGTGCTGTTCGGTTACATCCTCATTCCGTTCCTGATCCATACCGATTGGCTCATGGTGCTGCGCAGCACCGTGCTACCCACCTTCAGCAACGACGGGGCCTACTTCATGGCGCTGGTGGGCATCCTCGGCACCACCATCTCGCCCTACTTGTTCTTCTGGCAGGCTTCCATGGAGGTGGAGGAACAGAATGAATGGCACCTGGTGGTGGACAAGAAGCTGATCCACAATGTGGAGCTCGACGTGCGCAGCGGCATGCTCTACACCAACATCGTCTTCTACTTCATCATCCTGGCCGCGGGCACCGTGCTGTACAACGCAGGGGTGCGCGACATCACCACCGTGGAAGAGGCGGCGCGTGCGCTGAAACCGCTGGCCGGGGACATGGCCTACGCGCTGTTCGCCGTCGGCGTCATCGGCACGGGCTTCCTGGCCATTCCCGTGCTGGGCGGTGCCTTGAGCTACATGATGGCCGAGGCCTTCGACTGGCCTGAAGGACTGAACAAGAAATTCCACCAGGCGCGCGGCTTCTACATCACCCTCGTGGTGTCGCTCCTCATCGGCCTGGGCATCAACTTCATCGGCATCAGCCCCATCCAGGCCCTCATCTGGACGGCCGTGCTCTATGGCCTCACCGCGCCCGTGCTCATCGGCGTCATCCTGCACGTCTGCAACGACCGTGGCATCATGGGCGCATACGTCAATGGCCGCTGGACCAACGTGGCGGGCATCTGCACCCTGCTGATCATGACCGCAGCGGCCTTCGCCCTGCTCTACTACCAATTCAGCGTCTGAGCTGAGCGACGGCCATGCAGCCGAATGCACGGTTCAACTGGAATACTGGAACGGAGGGGCTTACGGACGGCGGGTTCCTTATGAGGCCTAAGAAGCTGCCTATTATCACCCTCCCGCCTTTTGCTGAACGATCACGCCGGCCCCTCTTCCGATCCGCCGTCCTCAACAAGTACCTGAAGCAGCTTAACAGTGAGGCCAAGGTTGGGGGCGAAGAGGCGGATCGGCTCACCTACTTCACCTCTGAGAAAGCCAAGGCCCAGGCGCTTAACGCAGACATAGCGAAGACCTATGCGGCCATCGATGCGCTCGCGCACAAGCTCAATGGGTTGACGGAGGTTGAAATGGGTGTTGTGGAGGGGAAGTGACCCCTGCTCATCTGGTCTGCGTCCTTGTTCCCAGACTAAAACAAGGGCCCTGAGTTCGGCCTACGGACACCTCAAGGTCCTCCTGACCATCTCTTTCAACGCAAGGCCATTGCTTGAGAGAGACCCGGAGTGAAAGGAGGGCTGGTGTTCTCTGCGCTGTGGTTCAATCGTGCGTACTTCTGCGCAGCGGGTCCGTGCCTGACGAACAAGCCTTTCGAAGGGCTGTTGTAAGGAACGTTCACCTCCGTGCAACAGATGGGGAAACCATGTTGCCATGCGCACACCCGAGAGCACCTCACCGGCCGAAAAAGCGAACTGGAACCGCTGGGCCTATGGCACCTTCACCCTGTGCGGCATACTGTTCGCGCTCTTCAGTGCGGACCGTTCCTTGGGCTTCACCTTCCTGGGCCTTGCGCTGATCATGGAGCCCTTTGATCAACGCGTGATGTGGAACGAGCGCCCGCGCTGGCAGCGTATCTGGCTTTACGTGCACCTGGGCATCACCGTGGCGGCGCTGGGCTGGTGGATCGGTGTCGGTGATCGGGGTTGAACGCAATGGACCGCAGCGAGGCCCACTTCCTGGAGCAGGTGAACGCCCACCGGCGCATCATCCACCGGATCGCGGGCCTGTACGCGTTGGACAACGATGCGCGGAAGGACCTGGAGCAGGAAACGCTGATGCAGGCCTGGCGCAGCTGGCCGAGCTTTCGCGGCGAAGCGAAGTTCAGCACCTGGTTGTACCGCATCTGCCTCAACACGGCCTTGACCTGGGAACGACGCCCGGACGTGGTGCGCCGCGCCGGCCCTCAGGGCCTTCCGGACCAAGCTGACGATGCCCCGATCACCGAGGGGGATGAACGCCAACGCCTGCACGCGGCCATGCACCGCTTGAACGAGGTGGACCGCGCGCTGCTGGCCCTGCACCTGGATGGCTTCGACCATGCGGAGGCCGGGGCCCTGCTCGGCCTTACGGCGAACCATGTGGGCGTGAAACTGCACCGCATCAAAGGCCGCCTTACCGAACTGCTACGCCCCGCCTGACCATGGACCTGCAACGCCTTTGGGACATTCCGCTGGACCGCGAAGCCGAGCCGCTGAGCGCTCCGCTGCGTCCTTCCCGATCACGTCATCCTCTGGTGCGGTTGCGACGTGCCCTGCGGCTGAACATCGCTTACGGCATGGCCATCAGCGCCGGCATGGCCGCGGTGCTCTACCGGGCCGAAGGGCTGGTGCTGCATAGCTTGTTCCTGGTGGTGTTGGGCTTCTGCCTGTGGACCACGGTGGACACGTGGCGCTTGCTGCGTTCGGTGTCGTACAATGTATCCGCCACGCTACCCGCGCTGGCCGAGCTCAAGCGTCAGCACGGGGCCTATGCGAAGTGGATGCGGGTGCAGCAGCGCGTGGGGCTCTTCATCTATCCGGTGAGCGCCGTGGCGGGCGGCCTTTGGGGTGGCACGGTGGGCAGCGGGCTTACAGTGGACGCATTGCTGGTACGGCCAAGCTTCATGCTCATCGTGGTGCCATTGGGCCTTGCGCTCACCCCGGCCTGTGCCTGGTTGGCGCGCTGGATGTTCCGCGAGGCCTTCGGCAAGCAGCTAGGCGCCTTGCGTGGGCACATGGAACAGATGGAAGGCCCCGTGTAGGCCGTATGTGGCTCAGGCGATCGCCTCTGCCTGCTTGCGTAGCGGCCGTTCCGACGGCACATGCTCCGCCCAGGCCTCGTGCAGGTAAAGGCTCCAACGCCCTGCGTTGTACTCCAAGGCGCTGAGGTTCTCGATCCAGTCGCCTGAGTTCAGGTAGGTGATGGTGCCCTTGGGTGTTTCCACAGTGCCGATGCGCGGCTGGTGGATGTGGCCGCACACCACGGCCTCGTACCCATCGTGCAGTGCGATGACGGCCATGGTCTGCTCGAAGTCGCTGATGAAGTTGACGGCGCTCTTCACGCTGTTCTTCACGCGGCGGCTGAAGCTCATGCGCGGGCGTCCGAAGAAGGCGAGCGTGCGGTTCACCAGGTGGTTGATGCGGATCAGCAGGTCGTAACCGAAGCCCCCGAG
>ERZ724527.423-NODE-423-length-21405-cov-6.619110_pt1 | contig 21405 bp, 21 predicted proteins | sample MGYA00376060_ERZ724527 | MGnify/ENA primary metagenome ERZ724527 (study PRJEB28724, sample SAMN07190886) | activated sludge metagenome | isolation source: activated sludge of sewage treatment plant in Hong Hong | place: USA: Christiansburg, Virginia | collected...
CACGCTTTATTACTCTATTTTTGTTGATGGCTATCGGCCTCAAGGGCGGGTGGGCATTGCGGGAAGCAGGTTTATCGCTGTCGATGGCGGAGGCTTTGCTGGCAGCGGTGGCATTTTCACTGCTTACCCCGTTGGTCGGATACGTCTTTCTGACGCGTGTTATCGACAGGTTCAATGCCGCTGCAATTGCTGCGGCATACGGATCCGTGAGTGCGGTCACGTTCATCACCGCCATCCAGTTCCTTGAATCGCGCCATATCGACTTTGGCGGTTACATGGCGGTGGCGCTGGTGTTGATGGAATCGCCAGCGATTATTGTCGCAGTAATGCTTGCCAGCCGGCTAAGGCGGTCCGGGGGTGCGCAGCCGGTTTCCATGAAAGCCCTTCTACATGAAGCTTTCACTGATGGCGCGCAGTTCCTGCTGCTCGGTTCGCTATTTGTCGGTTACGTGAGCGGTGAAAAAGGGCAGATGGTGATGGCGCCGTTTTCGGCAGACCTGTTCAAGGGCATGCTGGCGTTTTTCTTGCTCGACATGGGTATGACGGTGGCTGCCAATCTGGGCGGTTTGCGTAGAGCGCCTTGGGCGGTGTTGGCGTATGGCATTGTTGCTCCTTTCCTGCATGCCACGCTGGCGCTGTTCGTCGCAAAATATATAGGGCTGTCGCTGGGCGATGCCTTGCTGTTGGCGGTGTTGGCAGCGGGTGCCTCCTATATTGCCGTGCCGGCCGTAGTGCGTACTGCGATTCCTGAAGCCAATCCTTCGCTGTATTTTGGTATGGCACTGGGTCTGACATTTCCATTCAACGTGCTCGTGGGAATCCCACTGTATTACTCGATGGCGCAACAGATTCTCTAACAAGGATCCACAGGGATAAAAAAACCCGGCACTTGCCGGGTTTTTTTGTACCAGAACGTGATGTTTACGGTTTGTCGGAACCGACAACCCACATCGAGAAGAACTGCGCGCCGCCGCCGTAAGCGTGGCCGAGTGCTTTTTTGGCACCGGGAACCTGACGAGCGCCTGCCATGCCACGAACCTGCAATGCAGCCTCAGCAAAACGGATCATGCCGGATGCGCCGATCGGGTTGGTAGAAAGTACACCGCCTGAACAGTTCCACGGAATATCGCCGCCCTGATCGAGAGATGTTGCGCCGCTTTCAGTCAGTTTCCAGCCTTCGCCTACATCGGCAAAGCCAAGGCTTTCCAGCCACATCGGCTCGTACCAGGAAAATGGCACATACACTTCCGCCATATCCAGTTCTTTACGCGGATTGGTGATGCCAGCTTGCGAGTAAACATCTTTCGCACAATCAATGCTGGCTTGTGGATTGACTTCTTCGCGCCACGGATACATGGTCGGCTCGGAACGCATTGCGGTGCCGTGAATCCACGCGGGTTTGTTCGGTGATTTTTTTGCCAGTTCTTCGTTGCAAAGAATCATCGCGCAAGCGCCATCAGAAGAAGGGCATACTTCAGAAAAGCGTAGTGGTTCCCACAACATCATCGCATCCATGTATTTTTGCAGATCAAGATTTTCTGCAGGCTCGTGCATGTGTGCGTGCGGGTTTTTCAGTGCGTGTTTACGATCTTTCAGTGCCACTTTGCAGCCGATATCCAGCGGCGCTTTTGAGCGGCGCATGTATTCACGGATAATCGGTGCGAAGAAGCCGCCAGCACCAGCGTTCAAATGTGGCGAGAAAGGTTGCTGTGAAGACAATGCCCACATCGCATTCGATTCAGATTGTTTTTCATACGCGAGTGTTAATACGCGTTTGAATACGCCGCTCTGGATGTAGGAAGCTGCAACGATAGCTGTAGAACCGCCCACAGAACCGGCAGTGTGTACGCGCAACATTGGTTTGCCTACACAACCCAGTGCATCCGCGAGATACAACTCGGGCATTACTACACCTTCAAAAAAGTCAGGTGCTTTACCGATGACAACTGCATCGATATCTGCCCAGGTAAGACCTGCATCGGTCAATGCATTTTGTGCAGCTTCACGCACAAGGCCAGCCATGGATTTTTTGATTTTTGCTTTGTAGCGTTCGGTCTGGCCGATACCTACGATGGCACAAGGATTACCCATCTTATTTACCCTCCAATACAGCGACCAGATTCTGTTGCAGACAAGCGCCGGATGTTGCATGTGCAACGCCACGATTCGCTTCGCCGTTCATGATGCGCGTTGCTACCGCGCCAATACGATCCAGACCAGCAGACATAAAAATATTGCCAGCGAGCGGGCCGCCTGACGGATTGATTACAGTGTTGTCATCCAGGCCAAGCGCTTCTTTCAACAAAATTTCCTGGTGGCTGAACGGTGCATGCAATTCAGCAATATCAACTTTGCCTTTGCTCACACCAGCGTGTTCGCCAGCAATGCGCGTAGACATAGACGATGTTAAATCGCGTGTGCCAAGTTGATGAGATTCGATGCGGTGATCGATACCCGTAATGTAAACCGGACGTTTGCCAGTACCGGCCAACACTCGTTCTGCGACTTCGCGTGTTGCGATAATCAATGCAGAAGCGCCGTCAGTGATTGGCGGGCAATCGTGTTTGCGCAAAGGGGAAGACAACATCGGTTCCGCGAGCAATTGCTCAACTGTGTAATCGCCTTTCAATTGTGCGTTCGGATTGGCTTTAGCATTTTTGCGGCTTTTCGCTACCACTTCTGCCATTTGTTTTTCAGTAAGTTTGCCAGCATCCATCATCGCACGCGCTTGCAAGCCCGCCATGCTGATCTGGTCAGGCCACAGTGGTTGTGTGTAGTACGGGTCAAGTTGCAACGCGAGGACTTCGTGCATCGGGCCGTGCGAACTTTTTCCGAAACCGTAAATTAACGCGGTATCAAAATGGCCAGTCTGGATTTTGATCCACGCTTCGTACAACGCCCATGCAGCATCCATTTCCACGTGTGATTCAGAAATAGGTGGCACTGCGCCCAGTGCATCCAGCGCGCCGACGAAGGCGAATGCTGCGCCGCCGAGGTAATCACAACTGCCGGAGCAAGTGAAATCGATATCAGTATTTTTGAAACCGACCTGAGCTTTGGCGCCGTGTACGGCTTCCATTACTAATTCAACATCATTTTTTGCGCCTGCATCACGCACCATCGGTGTCTGGTGATAGGCAATAATCGCTACTTCACGCATGTTTAAATGCCTCCACTTCTTTCAGGCGCTTGGCGCGCAATGCATCAATATCAACAGGTGCTTCACCGGCAATCGGTTGAAAGTATTCGATGTTGTTGAAGCTGTAGGCCCACTCACTTTTATCTCGCCACACCGCTTTGACGCGCGTGCCGATTTTCACGTCTTCGTTCTTGCAACCGGAAACGAGATGGATAAATGTCTGGTCAGAATTATCCAGCACCATGTTGGCCACGATGAACGGGGGCTGTACCTTGGAGTTTGGAATGGGGATATACACCACAGTAAACATGATGACGGTAGCGGTATCCGGCAATTCCACTTCTTCAAAGGTCGGTGTGCCGGTTTCAGCATCCGAGCCACGAGGCGGTACGATGACCTTGCCGGTGATAGACGAGCGCTGGCCAACCAGTTTGCCTTCTTTTATAGAGCGCAAAAAGTTGGATGTGGCGCGACCGGCGGCAAAGCTGTAATTCATGTAAACCGGTGAGTCGATAATTTCTACAGGTTTCAGTTCTTCTGACATGGCGTTTCCCTCAAGCTGGTTCGAAGCAGGCGATGTCAGTGATAAATCCGCGGCGATCGTCTGCCCAGCGCACTTTCACTTTCATGCCGGTTTTCATGTTGGCTTCGGAACCTGCATCCACTTTGTGCAGCAGGCTGGTGTCAGCGCCATCGATCTGGATCAGTGCCCAGGCAAATGGTTGGGTCAGTATGTGTTTTTTGTGTGGCTGGCTGATCCAGCTCCAGGTTTTCACCGTGCCAGTCGAAGGCAGGTTAACGATTTCACTGAGCTCTTCTGAGGTTTGCGGGTCGTACTCGGTTGGTGGGCAGATCACTTTGCCGTTCGAGCCCTTGATGCCGACAATCTTGCCGTCACGCAGGCCGGTCAGGAATGCGCCGATCACAGGGCCGACGGATCGCGTATAGGTGAAACCCAGTTCAAAACCATCGCGCAACACATCGTCATCGTGTTGGGCGGAGGCGGGCGAGTTAGCCATACATATACTCCTCTAAGTTGACAATCAAAAATCAAAACGGCGTTCAGGGTAGGGAATCGGGCGGGGGCTGTCCACTACAGGATTATGCGTAGAATCAGTCAATTGAGTCTTTGCCAATGGCCTTTCAGTAATAACTCAATGGGCCGGTAACCAAGCTTGTAGCGCATCTTGGCGCAGTCTTTTATCCAGTAACCAAGATAGAGGTAATCCAGCCCCTCCAGCTGTGCCCGGGCGATCTGGTTCAGCACGGCAAATACACCGAGGCTGCGTTTGTGTTCATCAGGGTCAAAGAAGGTGTAGACGGCGGAAAAGGCATCCGTAAGCCGGTCACACACCGACACAGCCACCAGCCGCTGTTGGCAGTAGTAGGCCAGATAGAATGCAGTGGGCCATTCCACGCACAGGAATTCCCGATATTGCTCACGGCTGGCGGGATACATGTCACCGTCACCGTGACGGGTATTGATGTACTTTTCGTAAAGCGCATAGCAGTCATCACGGTCTATGGATGCGATCTGGCGGATGTCCAGGTCGGCATTGCGTTTCAGGCATCGCAACTGTTTGCGGTCGGCCTTGAAGTACTGCACGGGAACACGCACAGGGATGCAGGCCTGGCAGTTGGTACACCGGGGGCGATAAATATGCGTGCCACTGCGACGAAATCCCGATTCGGACAGGCGGGTAAAGAGCGAGGCATCTACAGGTATGTGTGGATCAACAAACGCGGTACTGGCTTGCTGGTCCGGCAGGTAGCTGCATGGATGCGGGTATGTCACCCGCAGTGTGATAGGCGAGCCGGGTTTGTATGCCTCGGTCATGGCTGGACTACCTCCAGAGCTTCTTGAAGGTGTGCACAGGGCAATTGGGTTGTGGGCTGTATACATTGCTGCAGGGTGGATTGAAACGCAGTGCGCGAAATGTTGTGGGCACCCAGTGACATCAGGTGTGGATTCTCCACCTGACAATCCAGCAGTCTGAATTCCAGTGCTGCCAGCGCCTGGCACAAAAAAAACAGGGTAATTTTGGATGCATCGGTGATACGGCTGAACATGGACTCGCCAAAAAAAATCTTGCCGATGGACACGCCGTACACGCCGCCGACCAGTTTGTCGTCTTGCCACATTTCCACCGAGTGCGCCCAGCCCAGCTTGTGGAGCGTGCAGTAGGCATCAAACATATCCTGCGAAATCCAAGTGGCATCTGCCCGCTCGCCTGCAGATGCACAGCCCAGCATGACATCTGCGAAAGCCCGGTTGCTGCTGATGTGAAAATGATTGTGCCGCATGCGCTTGCGTAAACTGCGTGAGGCATGGAATTGTTCCGGGTATATCACGCAGCGTGGTGCGGGGCTCCACCACAGGATAGGTTCCCCAGCGCTATACCACGGGAAAATGCCACGCTGGTAAGCGTCCAGTAAACGGACAGGGGATAAATCAGCCCCGGCAGCCAACAGGCCATGGGGTGTTGCGTCAGTGGTTGGCGGAAAGGGGTCATGTAAATCCAGCCACGGTAGCCGTGTCATCGCTTCACATCATTTGCAGGTTATCGTGTGGTGAATTTTATAGTAAGCAGCCCAGTGCTGTCTGGACAGATGATCGCAGGTTTGTTGTATGCTGCCACGAGAGTCCTGTCTGTATGAAAAGCCTGTCTGTATGAAAAGCCTGTCCATAATGAAAAGAATGCTGTGATGAAAATATTGCTGTGTGGCGGAGAATCCCCACTGGGGAAATCCCTGGTCTATCGGCTGGAGCAATTGCCGTTCCCGTTTATCCAGCTGGCAGCCGATGCGTTGGCAGCTATCACTACAGCGGAACTGGAATCCCTGCTGCGTGAAAAGCAGATAGGCGCTATCGTCAACGTGCAACATTTGCCATTTAGTGGGGGGCACTTCAGCGAGCGGGCGGATGTGCTGGCGTGCCAGTATTTGCGTAATCCGGAAATGCTGGCGTTGGCTGCTGCTGCCACAGGCTGTTTTCTGCTCCAGCTGTCTGACTGCCAGGTTTTTTCCGGGCAACAGGCGGCAGCTTACCGTGAGACCGATGTGCCGGATGCCAAGGCGCCCTACGGAGCCATGCGTCTGGCCGGCGAACAGGCGGTAATCGACAAATGCCCGCGTCACCTGATTTTGCGCACGGGAGAACTGTTCAGCAGCCTCGGGCCAAATGTGCTCACTAATTTACTGGATGCCTGGCGCAACGGCGGGTCGGCGCCGGTTTCTGTGCGTTACCAGTTTTGTCCCACATCGGTGCGTGATGCTGCGCGCGTCATTGTTGCATTATTACAGCAGCTCAGTTGCGGCATAGAGCCGTGGGGCGTTTACCATTATTGTGGTACAGATGCGATCAGCTACCACGATTTTGCACGGCTGGTAAAACAGATTATTGAATCCCAGCCGGAATTGAATCTTGTGATGGGGATGCGTGAGATTGCAGAAGGGCTGCCGCCATTGTCATGGGCATTGGACTGCAGCAAGATTCGTGAAATGTTTGGTATCAAACAACACGCCTGGCGCGCTGGTCTTACCAGTGGCGTGAAGCGTGCATTACTGGTACACGATTCCACCAACGCTGGTTATTTACAAGCAACACACGAAGGAGATCAGGATGGCGGTTGCGACTGAACACTTTACGGCACTGCCCGTGGCGGTGTTGACAGTATCGGATACGCGCGATGAAGCAACCGATACATCCGGCAAATATTTGCAGGAAGCGTTGCAGGCAGCAGGGCATGTCCTGGCAGACAAAAAAATAGTATGCGATGACATCTACCGGATCCGTGCGGTGTTATCAGGCTGGATTGCGGATGAGAACGTAAAAGTTGTATTGATCACCGGTGGAACAGGTTTCAGCGGTCGTGATTCTACGCCGGAAGCCGTCATTCCATTATTTGACAAGGTCATTGATGGCTTCGGGGAGATTTTTCGGGCGTATTCCCTGCAGGAAATCGGTTCATCGACTATCCAGTCCAGGGCTATTGCTGGACTGGCAAACAATACTGTTGTTTTTTGCATGCCAGGTTCAACAGGTGCCTGCAAGACAGCATGGGTCAATATCATTCGTGAGCAGCTCGACAGTGCGCACCGCCCATGCAATTTTGTTGGCGTGCTGAATACGCGCCAGCAATTGAAGTAACACTTGTGCTGACTGTTGCTGAAGCGCGCGCAAAAATCCTTGCTGTCGCAAAACCGTTATCCCGAACAGAAACAGTATCCCTGCTGGAAAGTAACGGGCGCATTCTGGCGCACGATGTGGTGGCTGCGGTTAATGTGCCGCCGTGTGATAACAGTGCTATGGACGGTTATGCCGTGCGCGCTGCAGGGTGTACGGGTGGCGTATCTATTCCTGTTGTCGGCATTGTTTATGCTGGCAGCATGCCCGGGTTGTTGGAAGCCGGAACAGCGCAACGAATTTTTACTGGCGCGCCTGTTCCGCACGGTGCGGATACTGTCGTTATCCAGGAAGACGTTGCAGCTGACCCTGAAAGGATTGTCATTAGTGCTGGCGTGACTGTAAAACCAGGTGAGAACATTCGTCGCGCTGGAGAAGACATTGCTATTGGCGATATCCTGTTTTCTGCGGGCCATCGATTGCGCGCACCGGATATCGGTTTACTGGCCTCTATCGGCATCGATAAAGTGTATGTGACAGCGCCGCTGCGTGTGGGTTTGTTGTGTACTGGCGATGAATTGCTGGAGCCGGGTGAACTGCCGCAGGCGGGGAAAATCTATAACTCCAATCGCTATCTGCTCAGTGCCTTGTTGCGTGATCTGGGCTGTGAAGTCATTGATGCGGGTATTGTGAAAGACGATCTGGCCGCAACAGAAGAAGCCTTGCAAAAACTGGCTGCAAAAGTAGATGTGGTTATCAGTACCGGCGGTGTATCGGTGGGTGATGCGGATTATGTGAAGCAGGCGGTGCTTGCGCAGGGCAAGCTGGATGTGTGGAAAATTGCAGTCAAGCCTGGCAAGCCATTGGCGTTTGGATGTATAGGCGCTCCCGTCTGTACTGCGCCGTTTTTTGGATTGCCGGGAAATCCGGTGTCTGCTTTCGTTACTTTTGTGCTATTTGTGCGACCGTTTTTGCAAACCTTGCAAGGTTCCGCCGTGCATGATCTTCGGCAGGTTCCGGCGCATGCAGGTTTTAATTGGCAGCGCGCGGGAAAACGTGAAGAATATTTACGCGTAACGCTGCAGCAGGAAGGTAGTGTGTTGATAGCGCGTGCGTTACCGAATCAAGGTTCTGGTGTGTTGTCTTCGGTATGCCGCGCTGATGCATTGTTGCGGGTGCCGGTGGGCAAGACATTTATGACAGGCGATTCCGTGGAGTGCCTGTTGCTGGAATGAGATGAATTACCAATCCAGATTTTGTATTTTCCCTCTGTGATGTTCCATTTTTTCTCTTGGGTACTGTAACGAGCAAGATTTTTCACCGGGATTTTCAGGGTAATGGTTTTTTTCTCGCCTGCCTCCAGCCATATTTTTTCAAAGGCGCGCAGGCGTTTAACCGGTGATGGATCGATGGCTGGATTGATCTGGCCAATGTAACACTGGATGACTTCTGCGCCTTTACAGCTTCCGGTATTTTTAACGTTGACTTGAATACGGATGGTTTCTTCTTCGCAAAAGTCGTGCTGTTCCAGCTGTGGTGCGCTCATGTGGAATGTAGTGTAGGAAAGACCAAAGCCGAATGAAAAAGCTGGGGGCTGTTGCAAATGGTCGCATAGCGCATAACCATGAAAATAATCGTAGCGTGCAACAGGAGCCCAGCGATCAAACGCGGGTAATTGTTCTTCGTTTGCAGGAATAGTGAACGGCAATTTACCTGACGGATTGACATCGCCAAACAGGATGCGTGCCAAGGCGTGTCCGCCTTCCATGCCGGGATAGCCAGTAAACAGAATGGCAGCCGGTTTTTCTTGCCAGCTATTCATCATCACGGCGCTGCCTGCTACCAAAGCCACGACTGTGTTTTTATTAGCATCACATACAGTAGTAATTAACTGCTGCTGTTTTTCGTGAAGAGACAATGAAGCGCGATCCCCGCCGCGTGGTACTTTCGGTTTGGCGACAGGCTTGCGGTTGGATGTGAGGTTTTCGCCTTCATCCTCTGCTTGATATCCCGCTGCCAGCAACACAATATCGGCGCGACGTGCGATGTCTGCTGCCTGCACCATATCTTTGCCATCGTGATAGACAATGCGGATATCGGCAGCCGCGCGTTGACGCAAGCCGTCCAGAAATGTGGTGATGTCTGGCGGTGATACACGACTGCTACCGTGATCGCCGAGACAGGGAATGGCCGCGAGTTCGCCGATCACTGCCATGGTTTTTCCAGACAGGTTTTTTTCACACCACGGCAATATGCCATTGTTTTGCAGCAGCACCATCGACTGTTCTGCTGATTCACGTGCGAGTTCACGATGTTGTTGGCAGGCAATGAGGCTGTTATCGATTTTGTTGTCTGGCAGAAGGCTGAGCCAGCGGAGTTTGGCAGTGAGGATCCTCTGCGCGCTGGCATCAATTTTTTCTTCCGGCACTTCGCCGCGTTTTACTGCTTTAAATAGACGTCGGCCATAATAATGTCCGCGCGGCATTTCGATATCCATGCCAGCAATCGCAGGAGCTGCTGTTTCATAAATGCCCCACAGCCAGTCTGATGATACAAAGCCATCAAATTTCCATTGTTCGCGCAGGATGTCCTGCAACAATACATGACTGTGTCCGCAGTATTCTCCATTGACCTGGTTGTAGGCGCTCATCAGTGAATCCACGCCAGCTTCTACCAGTGTCTTGAAATGTGGCAAGTAAACTTCATGCAATGTCTGCGCATCGATGTCAACATCCAGATAGAAACGGGAGTTTTCGATACTGTTCACTGCAAAGTGTTTGGCGCAGACCATCACGTGTTGTGACTGCACGCCGTGCATCAATGCAACACCCATGGCGCCGAGATGGAAAGAATCTTCACCGTACGTTTCCTGAGCGCGCCCCCAGGCGGGGTGTCGTAACAGGTTGACGCATAAGCCAGCAAAATAATTGGCACCGCTAGCGCGTGCTTCAAGGCCAATAGCAGTGCCGATACGTTGTTCCAGCACAGGATCCCAACTGGCACCGCGCGTCATGGCTGCGGGAAAGCAGGTGGCATGGCCAATGACAATCCCGCGTGGGCCATCAGTGAATGACAATGGCGGAATGCCGAGGCGCTTGTTGTAGCCGGAATACATATTGGGAAAGCGTTTGAGTCCCAGCACATAAATGCCGAGTTTCAACAGTACCAGATTGCCACCGTCGCCTGACATCTGCGCAATTTTTTCGTGCAGGCTCATGCGTGCGAGCAGGGTTTCAACAGCTTCGCCAATCGATTCGTTGCTCATGTTGCGGGGCCAGCGCATTGCAAACGCTTCAATGTCGTCCCTGGCAAACAGCGTGCGGACTGTATGCCAGAACTGCATCAGTTTTTACGCTCGATAATGTACTGCGCCAGCTGTTTCAGCGGTTCAGCATCTGGGCCAAATACTGCCAGGGCGTTGATTGCTTCGTTGTATAAATTGCGAGCACGTTGTCTGGCTGGTTCCAGGCCGAGCAGGCTGGGATACGTAGATTTATTCAGTACCAGATCGGCGCCTTGTTGTTTGCCCAGTTGTTCAGTGCTGCTTTCAATATCCAGGATATCGTCCTGCACCTGAAACGCGAGACCGATGGCGGCTGCATAATTATCGAGAGCAGTTTTTTGTTCATGTGTTGCATTAGCTGCAATCGCGCCCATTTGCACGCTCGCGCGAATTAATGCGCCTGTTTTGTGGCGATGCAAACTTTCCAGTTCTGCTAATGAAATCTGTTTTCCTTCTGCAGCCAGATCCATATCCTGGCCAGCCACCATGCCAGCCGCACCAGAGGCGCTAGCCAACGTCAGCATGAGTTCACAACGTTGTTCTGCAGGCAGTCCGCTGGTAGCGAGGCATTCAAACGCCAGTGTTTGCAATGCATCCCCAGCCAATATCGCGGTGGCTTCGTCAAAAGCAATATGGCAGGTAGGCTGACCGCGCCTCAGGGCATCGTCATCCATTGCAGGCAGGTCATCATGCACGAGTGAATACGCATGGATGAGTTCCACTGCGCAGGCAACGCGATCAATGGAAGCTGGCTCTTTGTCACTGACGGCCTGTGAAGCTGCGTAGACCAGTGTCGCGCGTACGCGTTTACCGCCATTCAGCGCGCTGTAGCGCATCGCTTGTTTGAGTCGGCTGGCTGGTTCAACAGGTGGCGGAAGGATATGTTCGAGTATTGCGGTGGTGCGCTGCTGGCACGATTGCAAAAAAATCTGGAACTCGCTGCTCATCCGGATTGGCGCTGGTATCAGTCGTCGTTGTCAAACGGTTCGCTTTTGAGCACGCCGTTCTGTTCGATCAGCAATTGTACTTTCTGCTCGGCAGCGGCCAGGGTTTCCTGGCACTGTCGTGTGAGTTTGATGCCGGCCTCGAACGCTTTCAGTGAATCTTCCAGGCTGAGATCGCCCTGTTCAAGACTCTCGACCAGCAGCTCGAGTTTTTCCAGCGCGCTTTCGAGGTCGAGTTCACCGTCGGCTTTTTTCTTGCCAGCCATGATGCGTCCGTTCTCAGGTAGACAGCAGGTCGAGATGAAGGCGATCCATCATCTCCAGCGCCTTGCCGCCACCCTTGGCCACACAGCTCAGCGGATCTTCTGCAATGATGACAGGCAGGCCGGTTTCTTCCATCAGTAAACGGTCGATGTCGCGCAGCAATGCGCCGCCGCCAGTGAGCACGATGCCGTTTTCTGCGATATCGGATGCCAGTTCTGGTGGGGACTGTTCCAGCGCACCTTTTACAGCCTGTACGATGCCAGTTAATGGTTCTTGCAGCGCTTCAAGGATCTCGTCACTGTTCAGGGTGAACTGGCGCGGCACGCCTTCAGCCAGGTTGCGCCCACGCACGTCGATCTCGCGCAGTTCACGGCCGCCAAAGGCGCAGCCAACTTCTTTCTTGATGCGTTCGGCCGTGGCATCACCGATGATGCTGCCGTAGTTGCGGCGCACGTAGTTGATAATGGCTTCGTCGAAGCGGTCGCCACCGATACGCACAGAATCGGCATATACCACGCCGTTCAGCGAGATGATGGCGATCTCTGTGGTGCCACCGCCGATATCCACGACCATCGAGCCGTTAGCCTCTTCAACATTCAGGCCAGCACCGATAGCCGCTGCCATGGGTTCATCGATCAGGCGCACGTCACGGGCACCAGCACCGAGTGCTGATTCACGGATAGCACGTTTCTCCACTTCGGTCGCTTTACAGGGCACGCCAATCAGCACGCGTGGGCTAGGGCGCATCCAGCTGTTTTCATGCACTTTGTTGATGAAGTGCTGCAGCATTTTTTCGGTGACCTGGAAGTCAGCGATGACGCCGTCCTTCAGCGGGCGAATGGCGGTGATATTGCCCGGGGTGCGGCCCAGCATGCGTTTGGCTTCGATACCCACTGCTTCCACAATTTTCTGGCCATTGTGGTGGCGGATGGCGACCACGGATGGCTCATCGAGCACGATGCCGCGACCACGGACGTAAATGATGGTATTTGCCGTGCCGAGATCGATCGACAGGTCATTAGAAAACATTCCACGGAATTTCTTGAACATGAAAGTACACCTGGCTGGGAAGGCGGGAAGAGACCCACGGTAAGGCGCGCAACTCTAACAATGACAGGGGCTTTGGGCAAGGTAAACCGCCATTCTGGACGGATTTATCCAGTGAAATATGGTACTTTGCCGGCCTTTCCTGAAGAGCCACGGGGCAGACCCCTTTCCGGAGTACGTTGATGGCCATTGAACGCCAACAAGTGGAGCAACTCGCGCATCTGGCGCGCATTGCGCTCGATGAATCGACCCTTTCCCGCACCACCCGGAGTCTGGCCGATGTGCTGGCCCTGATCGACCAGTTACAGGCGGTTGATACCACGGGCATCGAGCCAATGGCGCATCCACTGGATGCTGTGCAGCGCCTGCGTGCAGACATCGTGACCGAGCCCGACCAGCGCGACGTCTTGCAGGCCATTGCGCCTGCTGTGCAGGATGGCCTGTTTCTCGTGCCTAAAGTGGTCGAGTGAGGAGGGGATATGCATAACCTGACACTCGCCCAGACCGCGCAGGCACTCGCAGACAAGCAGTTTTCCAGCCGCGAAGTAACACAACATTATCTGGATCGCATTGCGCGTCTTGATAAAAACTACAACAGTTTTATCACAGTGACCGCTGATCTTGCACTCGCAGAAGCGGATGCTGCTGATGCGCGCCGTGCAAATGGTAAAGCCGATTTCCTGACCGGCGTGCCGTTCGCACACAAGGACATTTTCTGCACAAAAGGCGTGCGCACCAGTTGTGGCTCACGCATGCTCGATAATTTTATTTCACCGTATGACGCGACTGTGGTAGAAAAATATCGCGCAGCCGGCATGGTCATGTTGGGTAAAACCAACATGGATGAATTCGCCATGGGCTCATCCAACGAAACCAGTTTTTATGGACCGGTAAATAATCCCTGGGATACAAGTTGCGTGCCGGGTGGTTCGTCCGGCGGTAGTGCGACGTGTGTGGCTGCGCGCCTTGTGCCGGGCGCGACTGCAACCGATACCGGCGGCTCTATTCGACAGCCAGCAGCCCTGTGCGGCATTACCGGTCTCAAACCGACGTATGGCCGTGTGTCGCGTTGGGGCATGATTGCGTTTGCGTCCAGCCTCGATCAGGCAGGCCCGATGGCGCGCACGGCAGAGGATGTGGCGTTAATGCTGGGTGCAATGGCGGGATTTGATCCCAAAGATTCCACGTGCCTCGATAAAGAAGTGCCGGATTATCTGGCGGATCTCAATAAAGATTTGCGCGGTTTGAAAATTGGCGTGCCACGTGAATATTTCGGGGAAGGCCTGAACGAAAAAACCGCCGCACAGGTGCAAAATGCCTTGCGCGAATATGAAAAACTTGGCGCAACGCTAGTGGATATCTCCCTGCCGCATTCTGCGCTTGCGGTACCAGCGTATTACGTGATCGCCCCGGCAGAATGCTCGGCTAATTTGTCGCGTTTTGATGGCGTGCGTTACGGTTACCGCTGTGAAAAACCACAAGACCTGAGTGATATGTATTGCCGTACCCGTGCCGAAGGGTTTGGCGAGGAAGTAAAGCGCCGCATCCTGGTTGGCGCGTACGCACTGTCTGCAGGTTTTTACGACGCCTATTACCGGAAAGCGCAGCAAGTACGGCGCTTGATCCAGCAGGATTTTATTGACGCGTTCAAGCAAGTGGATGTGATCATGGGGCCAACCTCACCTTCGCCAGCATTTGCATTTGGCGCAAAGGGTAACGATCCGGTGGCCATGTATCTGGAAGATATTTACACCATTGCCACCAATCTGGCTGGCTTGCCCGGTATGTCGCTGCCTTGCGGTTTTGTTGACAACAAGCCGGTGGGTTTACAGATTATTGGCAATTATTTTGATGAAGCGCGCATGTTGAATGTTGCGCACCGTTACCAACAGGTATCGGATTGGCATATGCAGATGCCAGCGGGGGTTGCGGTATGAGTTGGGAAACCGTAATCGGCCTTGAAATTCACGTTCAGCTGGCCACCAGAACCAAGATTTTTTCCGGCAGCTCGACAGCCTTCGGTGCAGAGCCAAACACACAGGCGTGTGCTATTGATCTGGCATTGCCCGGTATTTTGCCGGTGTTGAATGCTGAAGCGGTTCGTATGGCATTGATGTTCGGTCTGGCGATAGATGCCGAGATTCCAAAGCGTTCAGTGTTCGAGCGCAAGAACTATTTTTATCCGGATTTGCCAAAAGGTTACCAGACCACGCAGCTCGCTGAACCGATTGTCGGGGCAGGGCATGTAGATGTTGATCTGGCTGATGGCAGCACAAAGCGTATTCGCATTCATCACGCGCACCTTGAAGAAGATGCCGGAAAATCCTTGCATGAGGATTATGCTGGGCAGAGTGGTATCGATTTGAATCGTGCTGGCACGCCATTGATCGAAATCGTGACTGAGCCAGACATGCGCAGCGCGGAGGAGGCGGTGGCGTTTGCTAAAAAATTGCACGGTATTGTCACCACGCTGGGTATTTGTGATGGAGAAATGGCGCAGGGCTCCATGCGCTTTGATGTGAATATTTCTGTGCGGAAGAAGGGTGCTGAATTGGGCACGCGCACAGAAACCAAAAACCTGAACTCATTCCGTTTCATGGAAGAAGCTATCAAGCTGGAAGTGGAGCGCCAGATTGATGTGATTGAAGACGGTGGCCGTGTGATCCAGGAAACCCGTCTCTACAACGGGGACACTAAAACCGCGCGTTCCATGCGCAGCAAAGAAGAGGCTAACGATTACCGTTACTTCCCTTGCCCGGATTTGTTGCCGGTAGTGATCGAAGACAGTTACATCGCAGAGTTGAAAGCGACGTTACCTGAATTGCCGGATGCCAAGCAGAAACGTTTTGTCGTGCAGTATGGCTTGTCTGCATATGATGCCAGTATCTTGAGTGCTGACCGTGTGATGTCTGCCTATTTTGAAGAGGTAGTCACGGCTTCTGGCGATGCAAAACTCGCGGCTAACTGGGTGATCGGTGATCTCTCGGCTGCATTGAACCGCAGCAGTCTCGAACTGGGGCAGAGCCCTGTATCCAGCGTGCAACTGGGGGACATGATTGCGCGTATCAAGGATGGCACTATCTCGGGCAAGATTGCCAAACAGGTGTTCGAACTTATGTGGACGGAAGGTGGCACTGCTGACGAGATTATTGAAAAACAAGGTCTGAAGCAGGTGTCTGATTCCGGTGCGATTGAAAAAATTGTCGACGATATTATTGCTGCCAGCCCGCAGCAGGTAGAAAACTATCGTGGTGCAACGGAAGACAAGCGCCCGAAAATGTTGGGATTTTTTGTAGGCCAGATCATGAAAGCCTCGCAAGGCAAAGCCAATCCGCAGCAAGTGAATGAAATCTTGCTGAAAAAACTGGAAGGTTGAACGTTATGACGCAAGAAGTAGTAACAGCAAAGAAAGACAAGAAAGTTATTGAAGACGAGCAGCGTTCTGATGATCAGCTACGCTTCTTTCTCGGTGTGCAGCCGCCGGCAGGGGTTGAAGCTGATTTCCATGTACTGGAAATCGCCTATCGCAATATGAAGCCGGATGAATTTGAGCGGTTTATTGGATTCTTCAAGGCTGAAGGCCGTAATGTACAGGCTAAAAATCCTGCCGGCGAAACGATTGCACAAGTATTGACGCAGCATCGTCTGGGAACGGCGTATATTGCGGTGTTGTAATTCGCCGTGCGGTAAAAATCAGGAATAAAAAAACCCGGCATCGCCGGGTTTTTAGTAGGGTGTTGATATAGTCAAGCTTACTTTCTGCGCCAGAATACAATAGGCATATCGTCGCTGGGTTTCGGCAACGGGAATGACTGCATGTAAACATCCTGCTTCTTGTGGCGCGATTCGAAATCGTAGCGCTTCATAAACTTGAACAGGAAGTTCCGGTATTCCATTTGTGCGAAGTGCATGCCGATGCACTTGTGGGCGCCGCCCCCGAATGGGTGGAACTGGAACGCATGTTTCTTGTGCTCTGCGCGCTCTGGTGAAAAACGCTCAGGATCAAATTTTGACGGCTCGGTCCAGTACTCTTCCATCCAGTGAGTGAAGCGCGGCAGGGTGAATACCATCGTATTGGCGGGTACTCTCTGGCCGGCCATGGTGCATTCACGAATGGTGCGGCGCGGCACAGACGGCACAGACGGACGAATGCGCTGCACCTCGTTGAAAACCATCTGCATGTACGGCAGTTTGTCCTGGTCTTCCCACAACAAACCATCCAGATCGACGGAATCGATTTCACGATACAGTTTTTCTTTCACTTCCGGGTTGCGTGCCAGAAAGTAAATGGTGTGCGTGATGGCAGCGGTGGTGGTGTCGTGTGCAGCAAACATCAGGAAGATGGCTTGGTCAGTCACTTCTTTTGCAGTAAAAAATTCGCCATTCTCGTCTTTTTCACGGCTGAACAGACTCAGCATATCCTTGCCATCGCCGGCACGTTTCTGCGCGATCATTGGTGTGAAGAAATCCTGCAGGTTCTTCTTGCCCTTCATCCCTGTGTGGTAGGCGAGACCAGGAATATTCCAGGGTACGATGTACATCAGGCCGGCTACTGCATCCAGGAACGCCTGGTTCAGGAAGCGAACGCGATCACCTTTGTAAGAAGTTTCGCCAGCAAAAATTTCTGCTGCAACAACCAGTAATAAATCCTTGATGTACATAAAAAATGGAATGGTTTTACCTGCGTCAGCTTCCCATTCATCCAGCGCGCGATCATAAATGCGGTTTATTTCTTTCGTGTAGTGCTGCAGTGCATCATTCTTGAATGCTCCCTGCACGATACGGCGCTGGTGCTTGTGGTGTTCGAAGTCTTCCATGATCAGGCTGCCTTCGAAGAACTTCTGCACGCGATCAATGAAGCCCATTTTGGAAGAGAAGTTACGTTCAGTATCCAACATGACCTGTTGGGCAAGATCTGGTCCCAGAGCCAATACGCCGCGGACGCCTGTTGTGGCAATGCGTTGCAGGGGGCCGTATTTCTTGTAGCGCTCCTGTGCCCACGCCATAGGGTCTTTGATGTAGCTGAAGGTATGCCCGAGTAACGGCCAACCGTAGTCGCCGGGGATATGGTCGAGATTGGTGGCGTTAGGCTGATTGATGTAATCGCCGTAAGGGGTGATGACTTTTGCTGACATGACGCTATACCTGATAAATAAACAGACAACCCCAGTGTAGGTCAGGCCATTGTCTTCATGAATAGGCTATTGCGATGATGTAAGGGCTATGGCAATTCTCCCAGCTCGCGCAGTGTCTGCCGCATCAAGTCCAGTTCTATCAGCCGTGTCTGTTGTGTGAATTTTTTTGCCCACACTTCGTAGCGTGTCAAAAACGCGTCTAGTGGCAACTCGGCATCTTTGATACCGATTCCCACTACCGTTTGCGGAAAATAATCCGGCCCGTACCAGCCTACGTGCGATTGCTTGAACGGCTTGAGCAACGAACGGAACGCATCCGGCGTAAAGCGCCAGAAATCATTGGGTGTTTCATGGATGAAAAAATCCAGTACGGAGCTCATGACCAGCAAGCCGCCGGGTTTCAGGATACGGTAGATCTCCGACACCGCCTGGTGGGGGTATTCCACATGCTCCAGTGTATCCATCAGGAACACCGTGCCGGCGGTATTGTCGGGCAGGTCGATGGCATGCAGGTTCAGCACTTTGTCCACGCCGGGACCTGCGCGCATATCGCAGCCCACATAGTCCTTGCCGACAAAGAGTGGACGCAAATCGATATCCTGGGGGCAATCCTCAATCTGGTATGAGCCGAATTCATAGACCGGTTCAGCCAGCGGCAGGGTTTCCAGCACGATATTGATATATTTCCACAGGGATTTTCGCATTCAAGGCTCTGTTGTTTTTATCAGGAATTCGTTGACGATCTGCCACAGGTGCGCGCGGATCGCTGGGCTTTCATTGACGAGATGATGGCGCGCTTCCCCGATGCAATGCAACTGCGCATGCGGCATTTTCTGCAGGATTTGCGGGATATTGAAACGCCAGTCCACGGTGGTGTCCTGTTGTCCTTGCACAATCAGCGCAGGCAGGGCGATGGGCGGTTGTGCGGCAAACCTGCCCAGCCAGTTATCCATGGCGCGGACCCAGGCCACGGTCAGCAATCGCGACTGCAACGGATCTTGTTCGCGACAGAAATCCAGGAATGCCTGGTCTGCCGAATTGGCCTGGAATACGCGCGGCAGGCTGGGAACCCAACGGTGCAGCAGTGCAAACAGCCAGCGCCCGTGTTGTTGCCAGCGATGCGGGCGCAGCAGCGGTGATAGCAGTACCAGCTTTTCGACCGGGGACGTGAAACCGGTCATCAGGTAGTTCATCCAGGCGGCGCAGCCCGTGCTCTGGCCAAAGCCCAGCGTTAGCGGTGGCAAGTGCACGCTGGCAGCAGTCACCACATCATGGATGGCGCGGGCGTATTCGTCGAAGTCATGGATGGCCGCGATCTGGCCACTGGAAAGGCCGTGGCCAGGCAGGTCGAACCCCAGAACAGCATAACCTTGATCAAGAAAGAAGCGCACCACATGCCGGTAGAGGCCGAGATGGTCGTAGTAGCCATGGACGATCAGCACCGTTGCATGCGCATTTGCCGGCAGCCAGTACTGCACGGCCAGTTGGTAAGGACCGCTGGAAACGGTGCCGATACGGTGTTGGGTGTTGTGCCCGTTTATCAGCGTGTCCAGCTGGTAAAACGCTGAATAGTCGGCAAAACCCTCGGGAGAATGATCGAGTGCAGGGTTAAACCGGGCGGGCAGCAATGCGGCTTTTAAGGGGAGAAAACTTTGCATCAAAATGCCATGTTCTCAAAACACCATCGGTATCTGGTTCGCAGCATTGACACTGGCTGCAAAAAACCAGCATTCAATCGCATAGCGTCTGCCGGTGATGTGCGGTGCCCATGCAGTGCGGTGCAAATTCATGTGATCAAAAAATAGCGCATCACCCGCTTTGAATGCCGGGCGTACCCACGGCGTGTCGGTAAAGTGTTTGTCGACATAGCCCGGGCCGACTGTCCAGTCAAAGCGTGCGCCATCGGTGCCGGTCTGCACGATGTCGTCAAAATGTTTCGGCACAATATCGATACCGGGGTTGATGGAATCGCCACCGCAATCCGACAGTGCAATCCACAAATTCATGCTGCGCACATCCTTGCCCATGAAAGCCCCGTCCTGGTGCCAGTCGGCTTCGCCGGCAATCGGGTCAACACGCCGCAACACCCATTTCTTGACGGATACGCACGGTGCTTCGCCAAAGTACTCAGCCAATATATTTTTCAGGTGCAGCTCGCGGTACAACTCCATCACATCAAACAGGCCGCGCGGTGAATCAGCAGCCCACACGCCGCCGGTATCAGCAATGAACTTCCTGCCTACACCGAGCTTGTAATTTGCGTTCAGGAATTCAGACGGGCAGTAGTAAGGGTCATCTTTTGCAATCACTTCACCCGCCACGCGCTGGTTGCGTTTATTGACTGTCTGCTCGATGTCATTGCGCAGTTGCTCCAGCCTCTCCGCAGGCACCAGGTTGCGCACCAGCAGCGCGCCATGTGCCAGCACACCAGCTGCCAATACATTGGCATTGAGTTGCCCGCGTGTGATCTCGGGAATGCCGCCGGTGTTCACTGTGTCGGCAGCGGTGAAGGGGTCGTTGTAGGTTGGTGGCCAAGGCAGTGTGTTGGTAGGCCACTCCGTGTTGTTGAAGGCCTGCACCCGCAGATCGACCAACTGCCGTTCAATGTCAGCATCCGGCTCGGCGCGGTTGCGTGCCGAGAGCTGTTCGATGGCGTGGAGGAGGTCGGCTGTATTCATGGCGAAAGCATACCGCATCCGCCATGTAAATCAGAGTATTTCCAGCAAACGATCCAGCTCGCTCAGTTCATCCGTGGCAGAGCACAGAAAAACTTCTTCACATCCGGTGGCTGCCATTTCTGCCAACGTGTCTTTTATCGCAAACTTGTCGAAATTTTTCATGCTGTTGGCAACGGGGCGGGCAATATTTTCACCGAGAATTTTGAGGTAATCGTAAACGTAATCCTTCATTTTCTCTTCAGCATTGTCTGCGAGGCAATACCAGAATCCGCCCACCTTTTGTGGTGCGGTAGTTCGGCCTGCGTCTTGCCACGCTTTTTCTGCCATGCCAAAAAATCCGGCTGTTTCTGCCGCGGAGCCGCCCATCGAAAAGGAATACACGCCATCAGCCCAGTGTGCTGCACGCGCCATGGCTTTGGGGCCCATTACGCCGGCAAGAATCGGTGGGCCGCCAGCTTGCACCGGTGTGGGGCCGACCGGGTCTGCACCTTCAAAGGGTGCATTGCCTGCCCAGATATTTTTCATGATGGCGATTTGTTCATCTTGCCGTTCGTGGCGTTTGGCAAACTCCGCGCCGACAGCTTTGTAATCCACTTCGCGGCCACCCACGCCAACAGTAACAGTGACGCGACCATTCGATAGCAGATCGAGTGTGGCAATTTCTTTTGCAGCCCAAACTGCAGAATGCATCGGCAGCACATACAGTGACGGCACAATGCGCACACGCTCTGTCACCGCAGCGGCAAAGGCGAGTGTATTGCGCATTTCCAGCGTGTAACCGGTAATACG
>ERZ724527.424-NODE-424-length-21374-cov-7.193489_pt1 | contig 21374 bp, 17 predicted proteins | sample MGYA00376060_ERZ724527 | MGnify/ENA primary metagenome ERZ724527 (study PRJEB28724, sample SAMN07190886) | activated sludge metagenome | isolation source: activated sludge of sewage treatment plant in Hong Hong | place: USA: Christiansburg, Virginia | collected...
GATTATTCCCCAGAGTACATGTTGCAATCTTTTCTAGGTTGGTTTCCACGCGCCAGCGCTTTTGAAGATGTCAATTCACCATTCTGGTATATCAGTTGGATGCTGATGTTTTATGCACTTTTCCCACTGTTATTCATGCGGGAACGCCCTTGGTTAACAGCTATTTTACTGGCTGTTATCGCCAATGCCTTTGCATTGGCTGATCCACTGGAGCTCCAAGTCAACTGGCTACACCGCCTGCATACCAACGCTTTTTCCTTGGGCATACTGCTCGCATGGTGGCTTAATGCCAATCCATCCAGAGTCAAAACCCTTGAATGGTTTCGTAACCATTCCGGAGGCATCGGACGGTATACCATAGTGGGCGCAGCACTTTTCTTTGCGGGGTACATGGCTTACCACAATACGGCGGGCAATTGGCCGCGATTTGCTGATTTCCTGGACTCGGCAGGCTTTGAGCCTGGATTTTTCATCGGGCAATCCACTAGCCTGCTGACTATGGCTGCATTAATTATTTTTTTCTCAATGAAAAAACTAGACAACAAATTCCTGTACATCTACGGCGTTTATTCTTATGAAACCTATCTACTACATTGGCCGTTGATGTCGCGCTACGACATTTTTTTCCAGCACTTGCCGGCCTGGGCCGCTACCATTCTCTGGGTTATTGCGTTTATTGGTATTGGCATACTACTGCAAAAAGTCACCGGCCCAATCGGTGCGTGGATAGACAAACTCCGGTAAGGGAATCTATCTTTTCCACTATTAGTTTAGATTACATTACTGTTCCGCCATCCATCACATATTCACTGCCTGTGATATGACCTCCATCTTGCTCTGATGCGAGTAGAGCAATCACAGACGCGACATATTCCGGACCTTTTTGTCCCAACATAGCATCGATGCGAGGAATCAGGCTGAAATCCATTTTATCCGGCAACGTGCTGTTATTATTCATGCCTGTTGAAATAGAACCAGGGCATACGGTATTTGCACGCAACCCCTGTTTTGCAAACTCAACTGCAATAGACTTTGTCATAGCAGATACCCCACCCTTGGACGCAGCATAGGCAGCACCCCAAGGCAGACCACGAATTGCAGAAGTCGATGAAACGTTAACAATGTTTCCTTTGCTTGCCAGAAGATAGGGAATGGCTTCACGACACATCCAATAAGTGCCTGTCAGGTTAATCCCGATAATGCGGTGCCAGTTGGCATCTGTGGAGCGCTCGAAATTCTCCATCTTGATTACACCTGCCACATTAATCAGCACGTCCAGTGATCCCATTTTTCCAATCGCCATTTTCAGCATGTGCTGTATTGATTCCAGACTGCCTACATCACATAGCGCCCAGTCTGCTTTACCTCCAGCACCGGTGATCCGTTCTACTGTTTCTGCCAAACTGGCTTCTGCCAGATCAACACAAAAAACATAGCCACCTTCACTGGCAATACGCTCAGCTGTAGCACGGCCAATACCCGCGGCTGCACCTGTTATCAGAACATTTTTTCCTTCAAAACGTTGCATGGGAACCTCTGCATCATCTGGTTGTCTTTTATCTGGCTGTGTATTCAAAACGGCGTAAACTGTGTACTCCTTTTAACCGGATTCAGCCATGCCCAGACGAGATGATGACCTTTTTGACACGCAATCGATAGTGCCAGATACCGATGATCGGGCTGGGCACATCGTTACTCCTCGATCGGCGCCCTCGCCACGTAGCAGCAATAAGCCCGCCGGAGAACCCTCTTTCCTGAAACAGGTGGTGGTCACTACCATGCTTCTCGCACTGACTGCAGCATGCGGCCTGTTCCACTTTAGAAACACACAACAACAGGATGTAAACGCCAAATTGCAAATGCGGCTGGAAGCCCTGGAATCCCAACTTGGGGTCACGGCATCCACCGCTACCCATACCAGCGAGACACTGGGGGAGAAGGTGAAATCGCTGGAAGGCCGCCTTACTACCACCAACTCTGAAATCAGTAAACTTTGGGGGGTAGCCAATGACAAGACCAAAAAAACCCTGGAAGAGCATGAGAAATCCCTGACAGCACTGCAGTTAAATATTGCAGATATCAAAAAATCAGCAGCCCAGATCGAAAAATCTGCCTCTGATGCATCCAGAACAGCCACGGATAGCAAATTGGCGGCTGACAACGCTGCCCGCGGAATTTCCGAAATAAATGGCTCCGTTGCTGCCTTACAGCAAAGGATTGCCCAAGGTGATCCGGCGGCGAGGGAAGCGGTACAGCAGGCAACAATGGCGCAAGAACAAACGGAACAACTACAGGCAAAGCTGGATGCTCTGAACAAAAAAGTATCCGATCACGACGAAAGCATACGCAGCATTGATAGTTTCCGGCGCAGCGTCAATAATGATCTGGGCAAGCTGAAACAGGAGCTTATCGGGCCTTCAAGCGCGCCCATGGTGCAATAAAAACAGTTACTTACAAAATCAAACAAGAGGCTATCCACATGAAGATCAAAACCATTGCCGTACTGTTTTTTTCTGGGCTTATCTCTTTTACAACCTTTGCAGATGAATGCACCCAGACTTGCGAAGAGGATTACAAGGCCTGCAAGGAAGTAGCCGAGTCAGCCACCGCCAAACAAGCGTGTGAAGACGATGTAGCCGCTTGCAAAGCTGAATGCAACTAGCCCTCCCTGCTTGACCAAACGGTAGCCCTTGGTTTACCCACCTTGGGCTACCTTATATAATTCCACCTTGATCAACCCGCCCTCCTCTCCGGATTTTTATGCTGCGAATCGACCACGAAGCCCTGACTTTCGATGATGTGCTGTTGCTGCCCGGTTATTCCGAGGTAGTGGCAAAAGATGTGAGCATCAAAACACTGCTGACGCGCACCATTCACCTGAATATGCCACTGGTTTCTGCAGCAATGGATACTGTGACTGAAGCCCGGCTGGCAATAGCCATGGCACAACAGGGGGGCATCGGCATCATTCACAAGAATATGACTGTCGAGCAGCAAGCACGGCAGGTACTACAGGTAAAGCGATTCGAGAGCGGCGTGGTCAAGGATCCTATTACCATCGAGTCTACTGCCAGTATTCGTGAACTGGTCAGCCTGACCAGAGAAAACCGTATTTCGGGTGTGCCAGTCATGCAAAACGGCCAGCTAGTCGGCATTGTCACTAGCCGGGATGTACGTTTTGAGCCTCATCTGGACGCCCCTGTATCCAGCATCATGACCCCGAAAGAAAGGCTGGTCACTGTCAAAGAAGGCGCTTCTGCTGAAACCGTGAAAGAGCTGTTGCATCGCCATCGCATCGAAAAAATTCTGGTGGTGAACGATAATTTTGACCTGCGCGGCATGATTACCGTGAAGGATTTCAGCAAAGCCGAAACCTTCCCGAATGCATGCAAAGACGATCAAGGCAGCTTGCGAGCGGGCGCATCTGTTGGTGTTGGCGGTGACACTGACCACAGGGTTGAAGCCTTGATTGCCGCCGGGGTTGATGTGCTGGTAGTTGATACCGCCCACGGGCATTCCAAAAACGTACTCAATCGCGTCAGCTGGATCAAACAACACTTCCCTCACGTCCAGGTGATTGGCGGCAATATTGCAACCGGAGATGCCGCGAGGGCACTGGTGAAAGCAGGGGCAGATGGTGTCAAGGTAGGCATTGGTCCAGGCTCAATCTGCACCACGCGTATCGTTACCGGCATAGGCGTACCGCAAATCAGCGCGATTGCGAATGTAGCTGCAGCCTTGAAAGGCACTGGCGTACCGCTGATTGCTGACGGCGGCATTCGCTTCTCTGGTGATATATCCAAAGCTATAGCAGCCGGGGCGCATGCCGTAATGATGGGAAGCATGTTTGCTGGCACCGAAGAAGCCCCAGGAGAAGTTGAGCTGTATCAGGGTCGCTCTTATAAATCCTATAGAGGCATGGGCTCTTTAGGTGCGATGGCGCAGTCGCAAGGCTCTTCTGATCGTTACTTCCAAGATGCAAGCCAGGGTGCCGAGAAACTGGTGCCAGAAGGCATTGAAGGACGCGTCCCTTACAAAGGCCCCGTATCGGCCATTATTCATCAGATGATGGGGGGCTTGCGTTCTGCAATGGGCTATACGGGCAGCGTTGATATGGAAACCATGCGAACCCAACCCCAGTTTGTGCGTGTAACAAGCGCTGGTATGAATGAATCCCACGTACATGATGTATCCATCACAAAAGAAGCCCCTAACTATCCGGTTCGCTGAACAGGCATCAAACACAACATGCAAAATATCCATGCGCACAAGATCCTGATTCTTGATTTTGGCTCTCAATACACCCAACTGATAGCTAGGCGCGTACGCGAAGCCGGTGTCTATTGCGAAATTTATGCTTGGGATTGCGGTGGGGACGCCATAAGGGAGTTTGCACCACGCGGGATTATTCTTTCAGGCGGCCCCGAATCAGTGACCGACCAGCACGGACCCCGTGCAGACCAGCAGGTGTTCGAACTAGGCGTACCCGTTCTGGGTATCTGCTACGGCATGCAAACCATGGCAGAACAATTTGGAGGCAAGGTCACCAGCTCAAACCTCCACGAGTTTGGCTATGCACGTGTGCAAACTCTTGGTGATTCTCACCTGTTTCGCGACATTGTTGACCATGAAGACACCAGCGGCCGCTATCTCGATGTCTGGATGAGCCACGGCGATAAAGTAACGCAACTGCCATCAGGCTTCAGCGTTATGGCGGCAACAGACAGCTGCCCTATTGCTGGCATGTACAATGAAGACAAAAAATTCTACGCCGTACAGTTTCATCCGGAAACTACGCATACACATCAGGGTGCCAGACTGTTTACACGCTTTGTAAACGATATTTGCGGCTGCGAACCATTGTGGACAGCAGCCAATATTGTTGACGATGCTATTGCAAGCGTGCGTAAAAAAGTCGGCAGTGACAAGGTGTTATTAGGGCTGTCTGGTGGCGTAGACTCATCTGTAGTTGCTGCACTGCTACATCGCGCTATTGGCGACCAGCTCACCTGTGTGTTTGTAGATAACGGCCTGCTGCGCAAGAATGAAGGCGATGCAGTGATGGCAATGTTTGCCGAGCACATGGGTGTAAAAGTAATCCGTGTCGATGCTGAGCAGATCTTTCTTGGGAAATTGTCGGGCATCAGCGAGCCCGAACAGAAGCGCAAGATCATTGGCAATACATTCATTGAAATTTTTGATACTGAGGCCACCAGACTCGAAGGGGTCAAATGGCTTGCGCAGGGCACGATCTATCCCGATGTCATTGAGTCCGCAGCTAGCAAACATGGCAAAGCCCACGTGATCAAGTCGCATCACAATGTTGGCGGCCTGCCAGACGATATGGCCTTTGAATTAATCGAGCCGCTACGTGAACTGTTCAAGGATGAAGTGCGAAGAATAGGACTAGAGCTAGGCCTGCCTTATGACATGGTCTACCGCCATCCATTTCCAGGACCAGGACTGGGAGTGCGCATACTAGGCGAGGTCAAAAAAACATACGCCGACCTGCTGCGTGAAGCAGATGCAATTTTTATCGAAGAATTACATAACGCAGACTGGTATCACAAAGTTAGTCAGGCTTTCACTGTATTTCTGCCGGTAAAGTCTGTCGGCGTTGTGGGAGACGGAAGACGATATGAGTATGTCGTATCACTGCGCGCAGTAGAAACTATTGATTTCATGACAGCCCGATGGGCCCATCTTCCTTACGAACTACTGGAAAAAGTTTCGAATCGTATTATTAATGAAATCAGCGGAATATCCCGCGTCACTTACGACATATCATCCAAGCCACCAGCGACCATTGAGTGGGAATAAAAAAGAGTGGAAATAAAAAAGGAGGCATCAGCCTCCTTTTTTATTTCCACATTTCTATTAACAACATCAGAAAATATATTTGATGTTGAATGAAACGTTATCACGATCAACCCAGAGGTTGTTTGGGCCACTGAAATCATTGTAGTACGCAGCGAAACGCCAGTGCTCAAGATAAAGCGCTTCAGCACCCACACTCCACCACAAGTTATGTTCATTGTAGTTGAATGTCGAAAGGCTACCGTCAATGCCGTAGTTAACGAAGAAAGGAATGGTCAAATCCACACCCTCCATAACGTTTTTGTATTCAGGCATAAATTGCGCACTCATGCCCTGCCCATATTTTGTGAAAGCTCCCAGAACCGCAAATTGCAGGTCATCATTTTCATAGCCGCCTATATACCAGCTGCCAAGCTCAGCTACCAAAGTGGCAGTGTCCCACAACGGGTTGGGCTGGAAGATGTAAGTAATACCTGTGTTCAACGTATGAACTTCTGCACGGTTTGGCCAGCTGAATGTAGTGGAATTTACAGTGTTCTGAGCGGCCTGCAGCGAAGTAGGCCAAGTATCCCCGTTAAGAGCATAGTAACTCGTATCCTTACAGTGGCGCTTCAAAAGCCCTACCGCTGTACAAGCTGGCACTACCGGTGCATTCGCCCTGTACGCATACTCAATGCCAACTTGCACACCGCTTACCACGGTATTAAGCGTTAAGCCATACATCCTAATGTCTTCAAAATAATTAATACCATACCCACCGAGATAACCAGTCTCAGTCAGAGTATCTACTGGAAGATACTCTGCAGCGCCATTGGCGGCCCAGAACATAGGATACTTATCAGTGTAGTTGACAATATAAACCGCTGCCTCCGTACCCTCCCCTAACAGATAACGCATTCCCAAGCCGAATTGATCATTATTGCTGGGGTTGTGTTCAAGCCTGTCAAATCCCGAACCATCCTGGGGTGTTGCAATAAACCTGTCGCCTGCTATGAAATCCTGCATTTCAAAGAATGAGCCTGTTGGAAACAGCGTGCTAGGAATCCACTCATATTGCCAATAAGCTTCTAACGTAATGGACTCACTTGCTGCAAATGAGCCATAGACCGCTCCAGTAGGTAGAAATATCTCCTTCAACTCAACACCTGGCGCAGTTGCCGCCCCTGAATCAACCCGGTTCTGAGCAAAAGCAATGCCGCCCTGAAGCATTAGGGCCTCCCCCCAACTAATCACCTGTCGGCCAGCGCGAACCTCTAAGCTTTTACCATTGATATCAAAGGTGCCATAAGCATAAACATCCAAAAATCTGGCTGCGTAACCATTTGTATTTTTGAAATCATCGTCAAAGTGATCTACAGAATTTATGTAGTTGCCATTAAGCTGGTTATTGTCTCCCGAGGGCTGAACACCCGGATAAAGGTACTTGCCTGACCAATTTGGCTCACCATAGGGCACTTCATCATAAAAAATTTGCGGGCGCATAAAAAAACCGACATTTTTATATGAAATATCGATATCGGAAACGGCAGAAAACCGACTCGAAGTGGTATCCCATTTATCAAAATTACGGTTGCCATCATCTGCATTGATGTACTGCGCGTATTCTTTAAACTCATCCGCGAATAGATTGGCGAAAGCAGCTTGTGTATCGATATTTCCGCCCATCAAGGTCTTGTCACGCCCGTCAACGCGATACTGGCGACCATACGTCAATGTAGTATCAACATTAACCTTGAGGTCTTCTGAGAGCTCATACTCAAGTGCACTCACTTGCAGCGACAATGGAAGCAGACTTACAGCTACCACTGCCCTGACTGCCAAACCGAGCTGACTTTTTGTTTTCATCATGATCCCGCCTGTTTTGATGTTTTAATTATTCGTTCTACCCCAGCTACCCTTGATAGGCACACAGGGAAGCTCATGGTCGCGAATTGCACCAGAAATGACTGTAAAAAGCAAAGTAAAAAAACATGATTGGCGCATCCAACCCCTTGATATACGACATATATCTTAGCCGAGAAGGGGGCTGACCTGTCCCCGCCATTAAGAGACGCCATTACAAAGCTAGACGAGTGCGGCTATCGTTCGCTTTTTTGTTTATGATAGGGAGGCAAATACCTCTCCCGGATTACCATGAGCACAAGAATCATTATTGCTGACGATCACCCCCTGTTCAGGAACGCGCTCTGTCAGGCAGTGAAGCAAGTTGTACCTGATGCAGACATCATGGAATGTGACAGCATAAGCTCTCTGGAAACCCTCCTGGCGACCCAAAGTGATGCCGACCTTATCTTGCTGGATCTCAGAATGCCAGGCGCCAACGGCTTCTCCGGCCTGGTGTTAATACGGCGTCAACACCCCGATATCCCGGTTGTAGTCATCTCGGCCAGTGATGATCACATGATCATGCAACGCGCGATTGAATACGGCGCCTCGGGCTTTATTCCAAAGGCATCAGACCTCAGCCAGATAGCCACTGCTTTACAAACTGTGATGAATGGTTCGCTGTGGCTACCATCGCCAGTCACACAAAATCCAAGCAACGAAGAGCATGAATTTGCCCAGCGCCTGAAAACCCTCACACCCCAGCAGCTTCGTGTATTTATGATGCTGACCAAAGGTCTGCTGAACAAGCAGATAGCCGGTCAGGTAAATGTATCTGAAGCCACTGTCCGTACACACATGACAGCTATTTTTCGCAAACTCGGTGTACGCAACCGTACCCAAGCCGTATTAGCGGCAAACTACCTGAATGTTGATGACCAAGATCGCTAAAAACAGACAGTTTTCAGCCATTTAGAAGTGACGACATCAGGGCTCTCAAGCGTGCCGGTTTCACGGGCTTGGCCATAAACATATGCCCCTGCTGTTCCGTTAATCGGCGTATATCTTCCGTGTTATTGGCCGTGATCACGAGCACGGGGAAATCTCGATTTGCTGCCATATTCAATGCTTCAACCAGTTGCAATCCCGTTACACCGTCATCCAGTTGATAGTCTGCAATTACCAGATCAGGTATATGCTTACGCAAAGACTCCAGTGCAGAATTTTCATCGCGGGCAGTTGATACAATACAGCCCCAACCCTCAAGCAACGCCTTCATACCAGCCAAAACGCTAGCTTCATTATCAATACATAAAACATACAACCCAGCAAGATTACCAAGATTATCGACCGTCGGTTGTGTCAGTACTGGTGATATAAGTGGCATTTCTCCCAAAGGAACATCGACAGAAAAAACCGAACCGTGCCGCCACCATGAGCGTAAATTAATAGGGTGGTTTAATAATCTTGAAATTCTTTCTGCAATTGCCAGACCTAACCCAAGACCTTTTTCAGCCTTGTCATATTCAGGGGTTTTAAGGCGACGAAACTCCTGGAATATCTCCCGGCGTTTATCCAGCGGAATGCCGGGGCCGGTATCCCAGACCTCAATTCTCAACACATTTCCACGACGCCTGCATCCCAACAATACGCCACCCTGACTGGTATAACGCACAGCATTCGAAAGAAAATTCTGGAGAATCCTCCGCAACAAGTGCGGATCACTAAACACAGCAAGATTGGTTGCCACAACACGAAAACCAATCTCTCTCTGATTGGCCATTGCTGTAAATTCACGATCCAGCTGATCAAAAAGATCTTTCAAACGAAAAACTTCCAGCTTGGGAGCAACAACACCAGCATCAAGCCTAGATGCCTCCAACATACTGTTAATCAGGGCATCCGCCGCTTGCAAAGACAAGACAACATTTTCAGATAAGTTCTGTAATTCGCTTTCGCTGGTTTTCTGGGCAAGTGCAGACGCAAACAACGATGCCGCATTCAGGGGCTGCATAAGATCATGGCTGGCTGCCGCCAGAAACTGTGTCTTGGAGAAGTTGGCGTCCTCTGCTTCCAGCTTGGCTAATTCCAGTTCTCTGGTGCGCTGTTGTACGCGAAGCTCCAGCGTTTCATTTGAAGCACGCAACTGTCTCTCTAGCTCTTTGTGCGCAGTGATATCAGTGTAGCTCGTAACAAAACCACCACCCGGCATTGGATTGCCACTAACTTCGAGTACACGGCCTTCCGGACGATAGCGCTCAAAATTATGCGGACTGCCTTCCTTGAGATATCGAATTCTCTTTTCGACTTCCGCATCCAGATCTTCAGGCAAGCATCCAATGCGCTCAAGATTAAAACGAATAAGATCCGCTACCGGACGGCCTGTACGCACATAACTATCAGGGTATTCAAAGAATTCAAGGTAACGCTTATTCCATGCAACCATGCGCATTTGTTGGTCAACAACACTGATACCCTGGGATATATGCTCGATTGATGATTGTACGAGCTCCTGCATGAACTCAAAATAAAAGCGAGCGCCCTGAATGATACTCAACACATCAGCTATCGCTATGGCGCCACGCTCAACAAAAGCACGCACCATATTACCGATAGACAGGGATTGCGACTCCATATTCCCGACAGATCGAGTTATGATTTCTTCAGCCACATCAATATCAAACTGGGAAGCCGCTACATCAAGATCAAATATCTGATTGACTCCAGCATACGCCTGCCGAAATTGCAGCAACGCTTCTTCCGGCGGCATAAAGCTTTGCGAAAACCCAATTAACTCGCGAAGAGTAACATCCGATTTCTTATTTTCTTGATGCATGAAAACACTCTAGCGAATATTGGTAAAACAGCTAAGCTGCTGGGGGCAATCTATGCCCAAGCATCAAATCAGCACACTTTTCACCAATCATGATAGAGGGCGAGTTTGTATTTCCGCCTATAAGTGTCGGCATAATTGAAGCATCTGCCACACGTAAACCTTCAATACCGTGAACACGCAGTTCATTATCTACAACCGCCTGCTCATCACTACCCATCTTGCAAGTTCCAACAGGGTGATAAACCGTTTCACACACCTGGCGCAAAAACTCACGGATACGTGCTTCATCTGTCAAATAAGTATCGGGGCGAGAAGGGCCTCCTAACAAACCATCCCAGGCTTTTGCTTGGGCTATGTCCCGGACTATTTCATAACAACGCTGCATTACTTTCCAGTCAGCCTCATTGTCCAGAAAATCATAATCCACCAAGGGTGAAGCCAATGGATCAGCATTGGCAGGCAAAACCGATCCTCGGCTCTGTGGGCGTAGATTACATGCATGAATAGACATGCCATGCTGTTTTGGAATCGGATCAATTAGTCCATGCATCAATATAGGAATAAAATGCAGTTGAATATCCGGAATAGCCATTTCAGGTGAAGACTTCACAAAGCCACCTGCTTCAATCATGTTGCAAGTGGCAATACCTTTATTAAACAGGAAATATTCCAGCCCTGTTTTGATCTGCAAGGGAATCTGGGTTGCAGCCGCATTCATCGTAATCGGCTTTGTGCAAGTAAAGTTAACCAGAATATCGAGGTGTTCTTGCAGGTTATAGCCCACACCCGGCAAGTCTTTTAGCACTTTTATACCAGCACGCTCAAGATCCTCACGTCTGCCAATACCAGATGTTTGTAAAATATGCGGTGATTTTATTGCTCCTGCAGACAGTACAACTTCACGCGTCACGGCCACCTGACGCATTTTTCGGCCTTCTTTATACTCAACGCCAGTAACTTTACTGCCATTGAGAATCAACCTGGTGACATGCGCCCCGGGAACAATAGTCAAATTCAATCTGGCACGAACTGCCGGAGTCAAAAATGCTACTGCCGAACTGCAGCGTTTGCCGTTGCGCAATGTTGCCTGATAACGGGCAAACCCCTCCTGCTCTGCGCCGTTAAAATCATCTGTTGCTTGATAACCCAGCTCAAGACCAGCTTCGATAAACTTGTCATAGAGAATATGCTCACAAGGAGCATCCGAAACTTTTAACCCACCACCTGCACCATGGTAATACGACTCCCCACGAATATTATCTTCCGAGCGTTTGAAATAAGGCAGAACCTCGGCATACGACCATCCTGCATTACCCAGCTCACTCCAATGATCGTAATCCCATTTGTGGCCACGGATGTACACCATGCCATTCAAACTACTGGATCCGCCCAATAATTTCCCACGGGGCACATAGAGACGGCGATTATTCAAAGCAGGCTGCGGCACCGTGTACATCTGCCAGTTCATTTTATTGCTTTTCAATACTTCCGCTGCACCGCCAGGCATATGCACCATTGGGTGCTTGTCATTGGGGCCGGCTTCAAGTAGCAAGACCTTGTTTTGTGGATTTTCTGACAGGCGGTTTGCCAGCGCGCATCCAGCAGAACCTGCGCCAACGACTACGTAATCAAACATAACTTACTCCTCCAAAAGAAACAGTACAGGCAATCACAAAACTCACAAACAAAAAACCCGTGCTAATCACGGGTTTTTGCATACACCATCCATGCAGGGATAATTTACTTCTCCACCTTACCGCCATGCGGCAGCAAGAAATGCGCAAGAGCCGGCAATAGCGTAAGTGCGCCAACCATATTCCACAAGAACATGAAAACCAGAAGAATACCCATATCTTTCTGGAACTGAATGGCAGACCAGTACCACGTGGCGACACCAAAGGCCAACGTCAATCCCGTAAAACTGACAGCTTTGCCTGTTGTTTTTAATGTCAGCAAGTATGCATCTTTTAGCGATTTTCCTTCTTTAAAGTAACTCTCCATGCGGCTGTAAATATAAATACCATAATCCACGCCTACACCCACACCCAAAGTGATAACAGGCAATGTAGCAACTTTTACTCCGATACCCATTTTTGCCATCAACGCTTCGCACAAAATGGAGGTAAGCGCCAACGGCCCCAGTATACAAAGCATTGCTTTCACTGAAGGAAATGTGAAGAAAACAAGTGCAGCCACTACACCATATACAAGCCACAACATCGTGTTCTGCGCAGAATGAATTTCCTGGTTTACAGCTGCAGCAATACCAGCATTGCCTGTGGCCAATCGGAATTGCACATCTGCATTATCATTTTTGGCAGAAAAATCTTTCACGACTCTCACCACCCTGTCGAGCGTTTCCGCCTTGTGATCCTTGAGGAATGCAACAACAGGTGCAAAGCTACACTTCTCGTTTACCAATCCCATGTCTGCAGTGATACTGAAAGATCCATCAATAGCCTCTTGATTGCGCCCCAAGGACATCCACTTGATATGGCCCTCAGTCAAACCAGCAATAAAGTTCTTGGCTACAAAGGCTGCTGAAGCAGTTGCCTGCACACCATCAGTATTGGTCAGAGCCCACTCAAGGTCATCCATGGCTTCCATGTTAGTTTGTTTGAAACATTCACCTGGATTACTGGTAACCATGACAACAAACAAATCTGAACTGGTGGCGTAATTAGACGTGACGAACTTTATATCTTTGTTGTATGCAGAATCAGGACGGAGCTCTGGAGCACCTTCGTTTATGTCGCCAATTTTCAAAAACTGGCGCTCATACACGCTGTAAACGGCCAAAGCACCCGCAAGAATCAAGGCAACGACCGCCCATTTCGCCTCTGTAAATTTCGAAAGGAACACCCACACCGCAGGATCACGGTGCTCATCCATCTGCATATGCTTGATGCCGGATGGCGCAATACCCGAATAAGACAGCAATATAGGCAACAACATTAATTTAAGCACAATCATTACGCCAGTACCAATACAGGCAGTAATGGCAAGCTCTTTGATCGCTGAAATAGGGATCAGCATCATGGTCAAGAAGCTAAATGCGTTCGTCAGTAGCGCTGTAATGCCAGGAAGGTAATTAGAACGGAAGGCTCGGCGACATGCTTGCAGCTTGTCCTGTCCCAAAGACATCTCGATAGCCATAGCATTCACAAACTGCACACTATGGCTTACGCCAATTGCAACCAATAGAAACGGCACAAGCATTGAGAACAAACCAATACCAGAAAAAACCTCGATATTCTGGCCGGCTACCAATACCTCTCCATATGGAACCTGAAATCGCGACATCATACTGAGAATACCCAACATCCAGATGACCGCGACAAGCGAAGTAAATAACGGCATGAGCGCGGCACGCCAGCAGCGCGCGTACATATAAAGAAGGATGATGGTTATCAACATGGCGATACCGCCAAATTTGACAATTTCGCTGGAACCCTCGATAAAATCACCGATCATTTTCGGCTCGCCGATGATATAAACCTTGTACTTTCCGTTGTATTTGGTGTTTATCTCCGTCCGGATGTCTTCAAGAATATTTCCCATATCCTTGAAATCGATAGTCTCTCCGGCAATATGCCCACGCGCCGCATCATCGCTGGGATAAGTAGAAAAAACATATGTTTCAACGATAGATGATTTGAAATTATCAGAAATCAGCCGGCCAATTTCAGTCGATCGAAGCACATTTATCCGCACTCGCTCCAGACTTTCAGCACTACCATCGTATTCACCAGGAATAAGCCTGTCCCCTTCAAAACCCTGGGGAGTAACTGCCTGCCAACGCACAGAAGGCGCCCACATCGACCGCATTGATGTCCTGTCAACGCCGTTAGTATTAAAAACCTTATCGTGTACATCCTGTACAACCTGAAGATATTCTTTATCGAAAATATCACCCTGTGTATTTTCAATCGCAATTTTAAATGAAAGCCCTTTCTGCGTGAGATCTTCCAGCCGGCTAAACATGTTTTGCAGATATTCATGCTGCATGGGCAACATTTTTTCAAATCGCGCATCAATTTTGATACGCGTCATCTCGAATGCAAAGTAACACGTCAGGATCGCTATAATCACCAACCACATAGGTCGACGATTAAAAATAAGGCGCTCCATTCTTTTTTCTTCAGAACCGTATTGATACGGTTCACCATACTGACGACTCACACCGGCCATACTGCTAAACCTCTATACCCTGAACCCATTATTGTTTTTGCTGCCAAAACAGCCCTGATCGATCATGATGATTTGCATGTGCTTATTTAAAGACTATCAGGGGTAACAATTTCAACCCCTCCAGCACCCACAAGGACATAAGCGCCATCTGCAGCCTCAACGACAGATGCAACCGTCAATCTGTTCTTGCGTACACTGGGTAAAAAAGTGCGTCCGCCATCCCGGCTTCTTAGAAATGCACCGTCATTTCCTGCAGCCAAAACAACATCGTTTCCGGCAAAATAAACACTATTCATGTTCTTGTGGAGACTTTCAGGTACTTGTTTCCATGAAGCCCCACGATCAACCGAGCGATACATAGCTCCACGAAGACCTGCAATAAAAACCTGGTCTCCAGAAATAATATTGACCGCAAAAAACGATCCGTTTTCGGGATCAGGAGAATCGAGCAGAGTCCATTGGCTGCCACCATCAGTACTGCGATAGATATGGCCAGCTTCACCCGCAATATACATAAGATCGCCTTTACCGGTAATGGCATTCAAGTGATTGCGCTCTTCATTATCAAGGCGGTCAGCAATACTGGACCAGGTTACTCCGCCATCTTCTGTCTTGAGAAATTCACCAAAAGCACCTACAGCAAAACCTGTAGTTGCATCACGAAACCAGACATCCATCAAAGGGTTAGCTACCGTATTGGACAGGGACTCTTTTGCATCGCCCAATTCAGTTTCCAGCTCGGAAATTTTTTCATCAATATCGGCGATCAAGTCTTCATAATGGGATAAATCCTGGGTGGCTTCAGCATCTACTTCAGCATCTACTTCACCCTGATCCGCGTTCGTAACTTCTTCACCAGCATCATCAGGTTGCGCATCATCCATTTGCGCTTCCACTGCAGCTTTATCCGCTTCCAGAACCTTTATCTTTTCTTCTAGCAGCGGAATACTGTCAGCCATCCGCTTGCGGGTGAACTTCAGCCCATCCAGCTGTATAGACCAGGTCTTTGCCGCATCAGTCGTGTGCAATACCAAGCCATCATGCCCGACAGCCCAACCCTCTTCAGGGGATATAAAAAACACTGCATTCAGCATCGCGCGGGTCGGATCATCCGCTTGCTGCCAGGATTTACCATTATCGTCTGAATAGGCGATATGCCCGCGCTCACCTACAACCACCAGACGATCGCCCGTTCGAGTAATATCCTGTAATAGAGATTCAGCGACTTTGGTGCTTTTGATCGCTGACTGCTGGCTAATGATTGCAGATTCCTGAGCAGTAACCAGGATGGGCGTGGCCAATAAAAAACTGCTTGCCACAAGGCCTAATGTTTTTATCGCAGAGTAAAAACAACTACATGCTACTTTTCTATTCATTCTGATTGCCCTGAATCATTCACACGAAAACACGCCAGCCCACGTCCCGAACAAACGACGAGACAAAACTGTCTGGCATAAGCCAGACACCTGCGCGCGGTGCACAGCCGACTTTCTACTAGCGATGAATTATAAATTCGTTGCTTGTAATAATATTAAGCATCCCCGAACCCAGCCTTCCTCCGGATACAAGGTGCAGGATCATCTTAACCGGTCGCAGTGTAGAGGTAAACCGCAATAGCTGGCAGCCCAACCATCTAAACATCTGATGGACTCTCAGGTGCGCTTGCGAAACAAAATCAGCCAAATTGCCAGCAATAACAACACCACAAGAACAAATGGCGCTCTTGGATGCCATTCATACAACATGCCCGCCCCGAACGGCCCCAGCACATAGCCTAGAGCTGGGCAAGCCGCAAGAAAGCCGGCTACAGCACCCTGCTCATCCGGATTGACGCTCAACGACACCGCCGCGGAGAACCCAGGGCCACAGATCCCCAACCCCAGCCCCAGCAGCATGACACCTATACAAAGCTGTACCAGACCAATAGAACTGGCCAGTAGCACAAATCCTGCCGCCATAAGCGGCATCCCCACTTGAAGTAACTTGAGCGGGGGCCACGAAAGCCTTTGCACCAGAACCAGTTGGCCAAACACTGTAGCCCCAGCCATCAGCGCCTGGGCCAACCCTAAAAATGTGGCTGACTTCGATACATCAAGTCCAAGTACATACGGCAGATAAAATCCCATCATCTGGGTCGAGACCGCCATTCCCAAGTAAATCACCACGCCTACAAGTAGCAGATGGCGGTATCGAGAATCGAAGTAACCCAGTCTGGCTAGATTGCGTGGTCTCACAGCAGATGCATGTCTGGTTGGCTCCACCAGATAGCGTGCAACCATTACAGCTATAAACAGGGCCAGCGCCACTGCCACATATAAAGGCATCAACAGGTGCCAGACAGCCAACGCAACCAGCGAAGGACCTGCAATAGCACCGACCCCGTGTGCTGCCCCGGTCTGGCTCAAACCTACGGCACGCTCTTCCGCCGATGTGATATCAATGACATAAGCCGTGATAGCCGGCAACATGGCAGCAATCAGGAAAGCCTGGAGTAATCGACTGGCAAACAGGCAGACATACAGCGTATCCACGCCTATCAGCCCCGCCTGGCTAAGACTGAAAAACAGCACCAGCAGCAAGGCAGAAAAACAATACCCCCCTACACCGATCAGTATGGATATGCGCCTCCCCCATTGATCGCTCTTGCGCCCCCACCAGGGGCTGACCAGGAATACGGTCAATGCCGCACAGCTGCCTATCAAAGTGATCTGGGATGCCTTGAGGCCCAGCTCGGTACCGATCAGCGGCAGCAGGCTGAAAACAACGTTATTGACCACCCCATAGGAAGCAACTGTCAGCAACAGCACCAGATATGAGCGCGGATTGGGGCAGCGCGAAGATGGAGTCTTGAACAGAAACAACGTCTATTACCCAAAAGGTAGTCGGCATAAACAAGGAAAGCCGCTCATGGCGGCCTTCCTTACACATCATCCAGCTAACCTGTGTAGATCAGGCTGTCTGAACCATTTCAAAATCATACTTACTGACGCCACACTCAGGGCACTCCCAATCATCAGGAACGTCTTCCCACAGCGTACCTGGAGCAATACCCTCCTCCGGCAACCCCTTTTCTTCATCGTACACAAAGCCACAAATTACACATTCATACTTCTTATAGGCCATGATGCCTCCTCACAAGTTGCCGCAAGAACCGACAAACCGCCTGTATCACGGGGAATGCCATGTTGGATAATCAGCGACTACGGCTCAATACGTAATCATCCGTGGCGCCATTGTATGGCAGGGAAAGGATTTTTTCCTGATCTTTGTCAATGGCGTTTTAACCTTTACACTGCCGCGTACAGGAATTACCTCCAGAACAGGCCACCCATGCACAAAAAAACCTTCATTCTCATCTGCTTACTAGCCACTCTGGAAACCCACGCCGATGGGCCTACTTACCAGGTTTTCCCGCAACTTAAAAACCTGAAAGTAAACTACCACGTGGAGACCAAAAAAAAGCAAACCACTATCTATGCCACTAATCATGAAAGTTTTGCCATCATCTGCGATGCAGCCATGAATACCAACAAGCAGGACAAGAGCAAGGGGCGGGAGACCCTGATAGAACCAACAAAAACAGCGGCGTTCCCATTTCCGCACAGATCCGCCATCACTGATGTTCGTATTTATCTGATGTGTGAAGCAAGCAAGGATGAAAAAGCAACCACCTCTGAAACAGAGGGCGCTGTAAATGAAGCTACTGAAAAAGAGAACACTGCAAAAAAAATTGAAAATGAAACGGGAAAATCAAGCCCGGTGATAATAGAAGAAGATCTGGATAACATCTGATCATATACCCGAAAAAATTTATTTTGTACGCAAGGCTTGCAGCATGCATATTCACGGCACCCATTACCGCAGTATCTGGCATGAAGAATCCAGCGATAGCGCAGCTATTTTCGACCAGACGCTGCTTCCGCATGAACTCAGGATACTGGAGCTGAACAGCCTAGGCGATGTGTGTCACGCCATTTCGAGCATGCAAGTTCGCGGCGCTCCGCTCATCGGGGCCTGTGCTGCATATGGCATGTATTTCGCACTACGTGCCGACTCATCAGCAGAGCATGAAAAACTGGCTGCTGAACAATTGATTGCCACACGCCCGACAGCTATCAACTTACGCTGGGCTGTTGATCGTGTAAGACGCGCCATCAATAACAGTAATGCACACGAAAAGGCCAGGCTCGCATTGTTGGAAGCTCACGCCATATGCAATGAAGATGCAGATATCTGTTCAAGAATTGGCGATTATGGACTGGACTTGATAAAAGCTATCAGCGCTAGAAAACAAGGTAATACTGTCAATATCCTCACGCATTGTAATGCAGGCTGGATTGCAACCGTTGACTGGGGAACTGCGCTGGCCCCGATTTACAAAGCCCATCTTGCCGGTATAGCCGTCCATGTGTGGATTGATGAAACCAGACCTCGAATCCAGGGCGCGCTCACCGCATGGGAACTGCAGCAGGCAGGCGTCCCACATACTTTCATCGCAGACAACACAGGCGGCCACCTGATGCAACATGCACTGGTGGATATTTGCATTGTTGGTACCGATCGCACAACGATGCAGGGCGATGTCTGCAACAAGATAGGCACTTACCTGAAAGCCTTGGCTGCCAGGGATAATCGCATCCCTTTCTATGTAGCCCTGCCGACATCAACCATTGACTGGACAGTCAGGGATGGACTGAAAGAAATACCGATAGAAGAGCGTGACAGCTTTGAATTGACGCACGTTCAGGGTATCCATGCAATTGATAAAAGCCTCTGCCATGTACGCATTACACCGGAGCATACCCGTGCAGCAAATTATGCTTTTGATGTGACGCCAGCCAGGCTGGTGACAGGCTTGATCACCGAATTTGGGGTATACGACGCATCACTAGAGGGCCTGCAAGCTATCAAGCAGGCCACCGCCCAAAGCTACAACTGACTGGATTATTTTTTAGGCAAATATTGCAAAGGATCTACCGGCTTTCCGTCCAGACGAATTTCAAAATGCAACTTGTCACTGTCGGTACCACTGGAACCCACCTCGGCAATTTTTTGACCCGATTTAACCGAATCGCCTTCCTGAACCAGCAGCTTGCTGTTGTGGCCGTATGCACTGAGAAATTGTTCATTGTGCTTGATGATCACCAGCTCGCCATACCCTGCGAGACCACTACCGGCATAGACAACACTGCCTGATTGCGCCGCCACTACCGGGTCGCCGGATTTTCCTTCAAGATCGATGCCTTTTCGCAAAGGATCTGTCGATGAATAACGCGAAATGATGCGGCCTTGGGTTGGCCACAACCAATGGCCACTGCCCGAAGGCATAACAGCAGCATTCTGCTCAACAGGCCGTTCTGTGGCAGTCTTTATGGGTTTGGCGACGGGCTCAGGCGATTTGGCCAGTCCTGTCTCGCTGCTGGATACTGCGGTGACTTCTGTCACTGTGTTGGCATCATCCGGAATTGCCACTACTTCCACACCGGTTGATGCTGTGTAAGCAGATGATCGAACCGAAGCCGATGCATCATTCGTGAGATTGATTTTTTGACCGACACGAATGGTGTAAGGCGGAGCAATATTGTTCAAGCTGGCCAGCTGGCGATAGTCCATACCATAACGCCAGGCAATGGAATACATGGTGTCACTTCGTGAAACTGTATGGTAGTTCAGCTTGATACCGGGCGGCTGATCCATCTGCTCAATAGGTGCCAGATGCGTTGTACTCTTGCACGCGTTAAGCAGTACCAGCAAAACACAAAGTAGTATCGAGCGACTATAAGGATAGGCATTACGCTCTGCAGACATGTTTACCCCACCAAAAACAAATGCCATTTAGCGCATCACGCCGCTAACGAAAGGGACGAATCGCGCGGGCTCGATTGGCTCACGCTCATACTCGCCCGTTTCGGGATTGTGATACACCATTACCAGATGCTGCTCGTCTCCGCCAACTGGCGTTATCAATACACCACCAGGCGCAAGTTGTTGCAATAAGCGCGGAGGAATTTCCATTGGGGCAGCCGCAGAAAGAATGCCATTGAATGGACCCGCCTCTTCCCAACCGATGGCGCCATCTGCATGGCGAAGAAACACATTGTCATGCTTCAGCAGGCGCATGCGTTGACGTGCTTTATCCAGCAGTGGCTCGATACGTTCCATGCTATAAACCTTGTCGGCAAGCTGGGACAAGATAGCGGTTTGATAACCAGAACCTGTTCCGATCTCCAGGACTTTTGATAGGGGTCCGCGTGACAGTAGCAGCTCCGACATACGGGCAACTGTATAAGGTTGCGATAATGTCTGGTTGTAGCCGATAGGTAATGCATCATCTTCATACGCGCGATGAGCCAGTGCCTCATCCAGAAAAATATGCCTTGGCGTTTCACGCATGGCATTGATGACGTTGAAATTGCTGATCCCCTGATCCATCAAACGCTCGATCAGCCTGTCACGTGTACGACGCGACGTCATACCTATACCGTCAAGATTGAGCCTGTTCACAGCGCCCCGCACCCTCGAATCAATGACAGAACTATACCACAAGCAGTAGAGTGCAATGGACGACAAGACACTACTGGTTGTGTTGCTGCAGGTTTGTCAGCGTTAGTAGCTCACGCAAAACACATGTCGCATATGTTCCAGGCGGTAGAGAAAAACCCAACAGCCAGCTGCTGTCATTGCGCACACTGGACACATGGGTTGG
>ERZ724527.426-NODE-426-length-21291-cov-4.029431_pt1 | contig 21291 bp, 19 predicted proteins | sample MGYA00376060_ERZ724527 | MGnify/ENA primary metagenome ERZ724527 (study PRJEB28724, sample SAMN07190886) | activated sludge metagenome | isolation source: activated sludge of sewage treatment plant in Hong Hong | place: USA: Christiansburg, Virginia | collected...
TTTCCGGTGTTCGTGCTCGGCGCGGTGTTCGGGAAGCTGATCGAACTGTCCGGCTTCTCGACCGCGATCGTGACTGCGGCCATCCGCGTGTTCGGCAAGCAGCGCGCGATGCTGTCGATCGTCGCGGTCAGCGCGCTGCTGACGTATGGTGGCGTGTCGCTGTTCGTCGTGGTGTTCGCGGTCTACCCGTTCGCAGCCGAACTGTTCCGCCAGGCCGACATCCCGAAGCGGCTGATCCCGGGCACGATCGCGCTCGGTGCGTTCACGTTCACGATGGACGCACTGCCGGGCACGCCGCAGATCCAGAACATCATCCCGACCTCGTTCTTCGGTACCAATGCCTGGGCTGCGCCGTGGCTGGGCGTGGTCGGTGCAGCGTTCATCTTCATGCTGGGAATGAGTTACCTCGAATGGCGCCGCCGTGCCGCGCACGCGAAAGGCGAAGGCTACGGCAGCGGCCATGGCAACGAACCCGCACCGTTTTCCGGCGAACACCTGCCGCATCCAGTGTTGGCCTTGCTGCCGCTGGTCCTGGTCGGCATCAGCAACAAGTGGTTCACCGGCGCGATCCCCAAGCTGTATGGCGAGTCGCACAGCTTCGATCCGGCGGTCATCGGTTCGGCCGCACCGGTGGTCCAGGAAGTCGCCAAGGTCTCGGCGATCTGGGCAGTGCAGGCGGCCTTGCTGATCGGCATCCTCAGCGTCATTGCGCTGGCCTGGAAGCCAGTGATGGCGGCATTCGCGGATGGCACCAAGTCGGCCATCGGCGGCGCCTTGCTGGCATCGATGAACACGGCCTCCGAATACGGCTTCGGTGCCGTCATCGCGGCTCTGCCCGGCTTCCTGATCGTGGCGAACGCCTTGAGCGCGATCCCGAATCCGCTGGTCAACGAAGCGGTCACCGTCACCGCGCTGGCCGGCATCACCGGCTCGGCCTCGGGTGGCATGAGCATCGCACTGGCGGCGATGTCGGAAAGCTTCATCGCCAATGCGAATGCCGCCGGCATTCCGCTCGAGGTCCTGCATCGGGTCGCGGCGATGGCCTCCGGCGGCATGGACACGTTGCCGCACAACGGCGCGGTGATCACCCTGCTCGCCGTGACCGGACTCAGTCACCGCCAGTCCTACGCCGACATCTTTGCGATCACCCTGGTCAAGACCAGTGCCGTGTTCGTCGTGATCGGCGTGTATCTGGCGACCGGACTGGTATAGCGGCTACACCACCGCCCAGCGTCGCAGCAGGTTGTAGTAGATGCCGGTGAGCGCAACGATGTCGCGATCGGCACTGTCTGCGCGCGCCGACAGCGACTGGATGCTGCGGTCGAGATCATGCAACAGGGTGCGCTCACCCTCGTCGCGCACCATGCTCTGGATCCAGAAGAAGGCGCAGACCCGTTCGCCGCGCGTGACCGGCGTGACCTGATGGAGACTGCTCGATGGATACAACACCATCGATCCGGCCGGCAATTTCACTGCCTGCGCGCCGAACGGCGTTTCGATCTGCAGCTCGCCACCGTCGTAGTCGGCCGGATCGGTCAGGAACAAGGTGGCCGACAGGTCGCTGCGCATCGTCAGGTTGGCATCCGCGATGCGCATGATCGCGCCGTCGACATGCACGCCGAAGCGACCGCCACCGGCATAGCGATTGAACTTCGGCGGATGGATGCGCTCCGGCAGCGCCGCCGACAGAAATCCCGGATGCGTGCCGAGCCGGCGCAGGATCACGTTGCCGAGCTCGATGGCCTGGGGTGCGTGGTCATCCAGCTGCTGGTTGAACTTGACCGCGCGCGACAACGTGCCCGCATTGACGACGCCGTCGATCCAGTCGGCGTTCGCAAGCGTGGCGCGAAAACGCTGGACGGTCGGGGCGTCGATCACCTCGTCGAAAGTCAGCAGCATGAGGTCAGAACCCGGCGCTGAAGCTGAGTTGCGCGCTGCGCGCATCACCGATGTAGGTGAAGGCGCCACTGCGGTATGCGGCCAGGTAATAGTCCTTGTCGAACAGGTTGCCGATGTTCAGGCGTGCCACCAGCGAACTGTTGATGGCATAACTCGCGAAAGCATCGAAGGTCGTGTACGACGGCACGCGGTACGAATATTCGCCGGTGTTCGCGTCGAAACCCGCCGCGGTATCGGGCTGGCCCGCGTACATCTCGCTGGAATACGTCGCCCCGCCGCCGATCGCCAGCTTCGGCGTCAACTGGTAGCGCAACTGGGCGTGGGCGCTGCGGTCGGCGAAGTTGCTCAGCGTCTTGCCGATCTGGTTGGCGGTGAAGGCCTCGAGCACTTCGGCGTCCATGACGCTGGCGGCGAACTGGCCGCTGAGCTTGTCAGTGAGATTGCCGACCGCGCCGAACTCGACGCCGCGCACGCGGTTCTTGCCGGTGTTCAGCGTGCCCAGCGTCTCGTAGGCGTTGCCGACGCTTTCCATCACATCGTCCTTGGTGATCTGGAAGGCCGCCGCGCTGAGCAGCAGGCGCTCGTCGAACAGATTCCACTTCGTGCCGACTTCGATGTTCTCGACGGATTCCGGCTGGCTCAGCACGACCTGATCCGCCGTGCCGCACAGACCGCCGTAACCACAGCTGCCGCCGACGTCGGACTCGCCGCCGTTGATGTCGCTCGCCGTCGCGTAGCTCAGGTAGACGTTGCCGATATCGCTGAGGTCATGGACCAGTCCGGCATTGCCGTTCCACAACGAATCGGAATAGGCGTAGACGGTTTCGACACCGGCGTTGCTGCGCAATTGGTTGCGGTAATCGAAGTCGTCCCAGCGCAGGCCGACGGTCAGATGCCAGCGCTCACCGAAGTTCACTGTGTCCAGGGCATACAGCGACCAGGTATCGATGGCGTAGTCGGCATCGTAGGCCCCGCGCACGATGCTGCGATCCATCAGCGCACCGAGGTTCGCGACCGGCTGGCCGTCTGCACCCAGCATGCAGAAGTTCGGCGTGCCGGCACCGGCGCCGGTCAGGCAATTGCGCGTACCGTTGTTGGTGACGACGTAGTTGCCGTTCAGCACGCCGTGGTCGGTGTATTCGGTACCGATCACGAGATCATGATGCAGCCCGCCGAGCTCGCCTTCCCAGAAGGCGTTGAGCTGGTCGGCGAAGTAGTCGACCTCTTGCCAACCCTGGTGCGTGCTCAAGGTGATGGTTGCGGCACTCGGTGCCTGCGGGTCATTGGCGTTGCGCGCGCCGCCGCGTGCACCGGTCAGTACGTAGCCGTTTTCGGTATCGCCGCTGCGCATCGCGTTCTCGACGCGCCAGTCGCCAAACCCGGCGGCGACACGCAAGGTGCCGATGCCGACCCGCGACTCGAGAAAATCCTCGTCTTGCTGATAGACCGGCAGATCGGCGACCGGACGACCGCCGCCAGGCACGATGTAGGTGCCGAGATCCGCCGCACCGGCAGCGTCGAGGTAGTAGTAGTCGCCGCTGACGGACACGTGATCCGTCGCGTTGACATGCAGCGACAGCGCCGCGCCGTCGCGTTCGCGTTCGGAAGCATTGCGGTCCGGCACCTCCTCGAAGGCATGCAGCAGGTTCGCGCGCAGCGCCACGCGTTCACCGAGCGGCAGGTTGCTGTCCAGCGTCACGCGACGATAGGCATCGGTGCCGACGGCGGCTTCGAGTTCGTGGAAGTCGTAGTCGCCGGTGGCCTGCTTGGTGATGCTGTTGATGGTGCCGCCCGACGCGCCGCGCCCGGCATAGGTCGAGTTCGGACCCTTCGAGATTTCCACCTGCTCGACCGCGAAGGTTTCGCGCACGGTCATGCCCGGATCGCGCAGTCCGTCGATGAACACATCGCTGCGCGCTTCCTGGCCGCGAATCACGTAACGGTCACCGAAGGCGTTGCCGTTCTCGCCGGTGCCGATGGTGATGCCGGGCTGGGCGCCGACGATGTCGCGCAGGTCGGATTGGCCGGACTCCTTGATCTGCGTTCGGGTGATGATGCCGATCGTCGCCGGCGTGTCGGCGATGTCCTGGGTGCGGCGACGGTCACCCGACACCTTGGCCTTGTACGGCGCGTTCTTCTCGGCGTAGGGATTGCTGTCGGCGGCGCGGTCTTCGACGCGCAAGACGTCAAGCTCGACCGATTCCTCATCGTCGCTCGCGCCATCCTCTGCGATGGCGGGGCCGGCGATCAAGGCGGCACTGATACCGAGCGCCAACAGGCGCGCGCCGGAAGTCGCGCCATCGCGCAGGCTGAGCGGACGAAGCACGGAGGCGGAACGTCGAGTCATGGGCAGGAAACCTTCAGTCGGTGATCAATGAAAAATCGATGGGCAAGGTCACGCTCAAACGACTGCGTTCGAGCGCCTTCGGAAATTTCGGCATCGGGTCGGCACGGCGCAGCACGTCGAGCGCTGCGGCATCCAGCAATTCGATGCCGGCGCTGCGGTGCACGGCGGCACTCAGCAGGTGGCCGTCGCGATCAATCGCGAAACGCACCTGCACGATCCCTTCGAGCTTTTGTTTCTTCGCTGCCGCCGGATACACGCGATGACGCGCCAGCCACAGCATCAGTTCGCGCAGGTATTGCGACTGCGCGCGTTTGCCGCGTGCCGTCAGCGGTCGATCCGGCGCGGGCAGCGGCGGCGACGCCGGTGCATATGCGCTGGGCGGTTGCGGCGTGACTGCGGCGACGAGCGGCGGCGTCGGGACCGGTTCGGGCACAGCTTCCGGCAAGGGCAACCGGACGTCGGGCTCGGCCGGCGTCCGGGTTTCGACCCGCGGCACGTCAGCCACGACCGGCTTCGGCTGCGCCGCCGGCGGGGCAGGTGCAACCGGGACCGGCTCCGGTGCAGGTTGCAGAAACTCGATTTCCAGCGCATCGACCTCGGATTCACCCAGCGCGGTCGGCCGTTCGGGGTCCGCGGCGCCGAGCAGCAGCGCCAGAGCCAGCAGGTGCAGGGCGATACTGGCCGAGAGGCCCAACACGCGCGGTCCGTTCAAGCCGTTCGCCGTGACCGCCGGGGGGCGGCGCGACCATCCCGCCAGCGCTGCGGCCGGATCCTCGCCATCTCCCGCCACTGGCGCGGTCGCGGGTGGAAACGGCCATGCCGCTTCGACGTGGAGACTCAGATGGACCAAAGGTGGCAACGACATGATCACATTCGCTAAGACAAATGCGATTCAATCGTATTTGCATCTATTTCGTCAAGTCGCCGTGTCCGCCATGGGGTACGGCTTGATCAGTCCGGGCGATGAAGGGCAATCAACGGAAGCGCAAGCGCGCCACGGCGCCGCGGGTTTCTCCCGGCGACAAGCTGACGGTCCAGCCGTACAGATCACACAACCGTTTGACGATGGCGAGGCCCAGACCCGCACCTTTTCCACCCGCACCGTCGCCACGCACGCCGCGCGCGAACAGGCGTTCGGCATCCTTGGCATCGATGCCCGGCCCTTCGTCCTCGACGCGCACGCCATTGGCCTCGACGATCACGCGGATCTCGCCCTGCGGGGTATAGCGAATTGCATTGCCGATCAAATTCGCCAACGCCACCGAGAGCACGGCGGCCGGCGCATCGACGGCCACCGCGTCACCGCCGACGCGCGACACCGTCACGTCCAGCGGCTTGGTGCCGATCTGCGCACGCTGGGTTTCGACGACCTGGTCGACCACGGCGACGACATCGGTCGCCTCGGCATGGGCCGGGGCCTGACGTTCGTTGCGCGAGAGCAGCAGCAATGCTTCGATCAATTCATTCGACTGCCGGGCAGCGCGATCGATGCGAAGCAGGCGCTGCCGCGTCTTCTCGGGCAGATCGTTCTGCGCCAGCAACAATTCCGCGGCACCGCGGATCACCGCGATCGGCGTGCGCAGTTCGTGCGAGACGTCGGCATTGAATTCGCGATCGCGGATCACCAGCTCGGTCAACTTGGCCGAATAGTCGTCGAGTGTCGCCGCGAGCTGACCGACCTCGTCGTTGGCGAAATGCGGCGCCAGATCCTCGGGGCCGCCGCCCTTGCCGAATTGCGACAGGCGCGCGGCGAGATCGGCCACCGGACGCATCACCCGCGATGCCGACCAGAATGCGATCAAGGCGGACAGCCCGGCAAACACGAACACGACGATCACCAGACCCCAGGTCAGGCGATTGCGCAGGCGCAGCTCGTGCGAGATGTCGTACTGCAGGAAGTACCAGGTACTGCCGGTCTTGCGCACCGCCAACTTGTAGGCGACCGGCCCGCCGCTCTGGGCATCGTCGGTGATCGTGTACACACCGTCGGACAGGTCGCGCCATTTCAGCGGCACGTTCGCGCGCTTGCGCTCGGAGAACGAAAAGCCCTCGATCCGCGAAAATGCGGGCTGCGCGTTCGGATCACGTTCCAGCGCGCGCGCGTGGTTCTCCAGTTCGAAACTGAGCTGGCGCCCGATCAGCTGATCTTCGAGATAACCGCGCAACAGCACGGCCGACAGCGCGAACGCAGCCGTCAGCAGGCTGCCGAACAGGAAGAACGACAGGATGATTCGGCTTCTAAGCCGGCGTCGATACCGCATCCGGATCGCTCAAGCTGTAACCGATGCCATGCCGCGTGTGGATCAGCGCCTTGCCGAAAGGCTTGTCGATGGCCGCGCGCAGGCCGTGGATATGCACACGCAGCGAATCGCTGTCGGGCAACTCTTCGCCCCAGACACGCAGTTCGAGTTCGCGCCGGGTCACCACCGACGGCGAGGACTCCATCAGGCATTGCAGCAGCTTCAGGCCAATCGGGTTCAGCGTGATCGATTTGCCGCCACGCGCGATCTGCAGCGTGTCGAGATTGAAGTTCAAGTCACCGACGCTCAGCACGCGCGAACTCGGCACCCGACCGCGCTTGCCGAGCACATTCAGGCGCGCTTCGATTTCCTGCAGCGCGAAGGGCTTCACCATGTAGTCGTCGGCCCCGCTGTCGAATCCCGCGAGCTTCTGGTCGAGTGCGTCGCGCGCCGTCAGCATCAGCACCGGCGTGTGTCGATGCGACTCGGCGCGCAGACGCTTGCACACCTGCAGTCCGTCCATGCCGGGCAAGGTCAGGTCGAGCACGATCACGTCGAACGGCTCGCGCAAGGCGAGATTGAGGCCGCTGACGCCGTCGCCGGCGAAGTCGACGACGTGGCCCTTGTCCGCCAGATAGTCGCCGAGATTGGCGGCGAGGTCGGAATTGTCTTCGATGACGAGGATATGCATGGGCCAAGGATAGGGGTGCGGCGGACGAATCCGGAAGAGGCACCAAAGAAAAAGCCCGAGGAGGTTCTGAGAACCGCCTCGGGCTCAAGCTACTGCCCCGATTACCGTAATCTGCTCGCCATCCGGTTGGAAGGAGTGTGTGCAGGTCTTGGTGGAGGCATCCTAGGTCGCCCGGGATTAAATCGATGTTAAGCGCGCGAACGCCGTTTTGTCGCCGATTTCTTCACTGTCTTCATGGCCTTGCCGGTGTTCGCAGGGACTGCAGCACTGGCGCGGGTCGCCTTCTGCGGCAGCGTGACGCGGCGACGTTCAGCGCGCGTTTCGGCTTGCCGCACGCGGCGTTCAAGGTAGGCGATGATTTCACCCGCGACGTCGATGCCACTGGCCGCTTCGATCCCTTCGAGCCCGGGCGACGAATTCACCTCCAGCACCAGCGGTCCGCGCTTCGCACGCAGCAAGTCGACGCCGGCAATGCCCAGACCCATCACCGCAGCGGCGCGAATTGCGGCATCGGCCTCCGCCGGCGTGAGCCGGGTGGCTTCGGCACTCCCGCCACGATGCAGGTTCGAGCGGAATTCACCGGCCTTGGCCTGGCGCCGCATGGCCGCGACCACCTTGCCGCCGACGACGAAGCAGCGCACGTCCGCACCCTTGGCCTCGGCGATGAATTCCTGCACCAGAAAGTTCGCGTACAGACCGCGGAAGGCCTCGATCACCGAGCGCGAACCGGACTGGCTCTCGGCCAGCACCACGCCCTGCCCCTGGGCACCTTCGACCAGTTTGATCACGTGCGGCGGCTTGCCGAGCATGGCCAGCAGGTCGGTGGTGTCGTCCGGGTTGTCGCCGAACACCGTGCTCGGCAAGCCGAGTCCCTGCTGCGCCAGCAACTGCAGGCAGCGCAGCTTGTCGCGGGCACGCAGCACCGCGTCGGACTTGTTCGGCGTGAACACGCCCATCATCTCGAACTGGCGCAGCACCGCCGTACCGTAGCGGGTGATCGATGCGCCGATGCGCGGGATCACCGCATCGAATGGATGCAGGTCCTTGCCCTTGTAATGCATCTCGAAGCGACCGGCATCGATACGCATGTAGCAACGCAGCGGATCGAGCACGCGCACGGTGTGATGGCGCTCGCGCGCGGCCTCGATCAGCCGATGCGTGGAATAGAGCCTGCTGTTGCGCGACAGAATCGCGATCTTCATGTGCTGCCACCCGACTTGCGCCTGCGTCCACGCGGTTTGTCGCCGAGCTCGAAAGATCGTGCCGGATCGACAATGATGCGGCCGGCCAACGCGGTCCGGCCGAGCAGCATCGGAAACATCATGCCATGACGATTGGTCAGATTCGTTTCGATCTCGAAGGCCGCGTCGCCGATGCGCACGTGTGTGCGGATGAACGGACGCAATGCCGAACTGCCGCCGGAGTCGGTGACCTTGCGCCGATCCGCGAGCGGGGCTTCGAACCAGCGCGCGCGACGCCCGGAACGGGTCTCGGCATCCAAGGCGAATCGCACCCAGGTCGCGCCGTCATGCAGGAATTCCTCGATCGCTTCGACATGCAGGCTGGACGATCGCGCGCCGGTATCCAGCTTGACCTTGATCGCCACGCCGCCGAAGTCCGGCAGTACCAGCCATTCGCGCCAGCCCAGCACCCGCGGTGGCTGCAGCCCGGTGACCGCTTGCGAAACTGCCGATGTCACGATGCCCGTCCGCACGACCTTGGGGCGCGCACCTTGGCGCGGCGAACCGGTCGCGTCAATGCCGCAGCGCATGACCCAGGTCAATCGCCGGAGCGGTCTGGCTTGAACACTTGCCGGCGATCACCCATGTTGCCGAGAAGGGGGATAGGCATGACGACCGGATCGGCGCCGGAGCAACCACTGAACGAACGCTTGCGTGCCATCGCTGCACGCATGGCGCCCGTCCTGCTCGGATTCGATCTCGCCGCCAGCGAACGCCTGCAGCAACACCGCGTGCTCAGGCAGCGACTGGTGAGCATGGCGGTGATCGTCACCATCGGCCTGCTCGCCTGGATACCGATCGACCTGCAGACCTTGCCGACGCCAGTGGCGTCGCATCTGCTGGGCCTGCGCCTCGGACTCGGCGCACTGGTGTTGCTGATCGCATGGACGCAACACGGCGCGACACGCCTGCCCCCCGTCGTCGCGATCGCGCTGTTCATTGCGCTGCAGGCCGTCGGTTTCGCCTGGATGGAGGCCGAAATACCGAAAAATGCCGACCCTTTGCTGCGCCTCGGCTATGGCCTCTTCCCGTTCATCATCGCTGCGCAGATCGCGGTGTTTCCACTGCCGCTGGCGGTCACGCTGACGCTGTCGGCTCCCGCGATCGGCCTGTTGCTGCTGCTGCTCGACCTGATGCGCGCACGCAACGACGCCGCCCATGATGGCCTGACCGGGCTTGCGAACCGCCGCAGCGCGATGGCGAGGCTGGCGGCCGAAATCGCGCAAGCGCAACGACGAAAACAGTCCCTGGCGCTGCTCGCGCTCGATCTCGATCACTTCAAGCAGGTCAACGACCGGCATGGACATGCCGCCGGCGACCGGGTCCTGATCGAATTTGCGGCCACCTTGCGCGACAGCCTGCGCCAGGGCGACCTGGGCGCGCGCGTCGGTGGCGAGGAGTTCATTGCGATCCTGCCGCAGACCGACCGAGAGGCGGCCGCGATCGTTGCCGAGCGCATCCGCGAACGCTGCGAAGCCCTGCAGGTTCGCCGCGACGACGGCGTCGTGATCCGCTTCACCATCAGTATCGGACTGGCCATGCTCGACGGCTCGGACGTCACCGGATCACTGCTCGCCCGGGCCGATGTGGCGCTGTATCGCGCCAAGCGCGAGGGCAGGAATCGAGTCGCGCTTGCAGGGTGACTGGAGCGGGTGAAGGGAATCGAACCCTCGTCAGTTGCTTGGGAAGCAACAGCTCTACCATTGAGCTACACCCGCTTCGCACCGGCATTATCGTGACAAGTCCGACACCAGCGCAATGACTTGGCGGCGCTGCTGTCCGCGGCCAGAATGCGGCCATGCCCTTGCTGCTACGCGTCGTCCTGCTGCTGTTCTTCGCCGTCCCGGTCCATGCGGTCGAATGGTCGACCGTGGTCAGTCCGCGCGGGCAATTGTTTCCTTCGCTGGTGTTGGCGACCGCGAACATGCCTGGGCCGGCACGTCCGAAATCCACGGTGATCGGCGATCCCAGCGGACTGATCGGCGTACGCGTGCGCGCCGAGCGCGACAACCAGCCGGTGCGCGTCACCATCAAGCTGCCGGGCTGGCTGCGCGAATCGTCGCTGGATGTGCGCCTGGCCAAGGCCGGAACGATGTATTCGCTGTATCCCGTGCTCGAGTGGGAGTTTGCGTTGCTGCGCGATTTCGACCATGCCGCACCGGAAACCATCCGCTTCGAACTGCAACTCGACGACCGACCGAGCGAGAGCAAGGTCGAGCGCGTGCGCCTGCATTCGATCAATGAAGCGCCGTACTTCGTGCAGGACGACAAGCGACCGACCAATCTCGCCTGGATGTTCGCGGCTTATGTCGACGAGGATCATCCGCAGGTTCGGCGCATCGTCAGCGAAGCACTGAAAAACGGCGCTGTGAAGCGCTTCGACGGTTACCAGTCCCGCGATTCAAAACAGGTGATGAAGCAGGTCTATGCGGTGTGGCGCGCATTGCGCAGCCGCGGCATCCGCTACAGCTCGATCACGCGCACCGGCAACGGCAAATCCGAAGTCCTGTCGCAGCACGTTCGCTTCATCGACGAAAGCTTCGGCAACGCCGAAGCCAACTGCGTCGACGGCACCGTCCTGCTGGCTGCAGTCCTGCGCAAGATCGACCTGAACCCGGCCCTGGTGATGGTGCCCGGACACATGTTCCTGGCGTTCGAGCTCAGCCCCGGCGGCGAGCGCAGCTATCTCGAGACCACGCTGATCGGCGATGGGCTCCCCGCCAAGGGCAAGGAATCCGACGACGCCGCCTTCGCCAACTTCCGCCGCGCCAGCGAACGCGGTCACGCGCTCTTCCAGAAGTCGCGCGCGAATTTCAGCGACCGCAGCAAGCCCGAGTACCAGATCATCGATATCGGCGCCGCCCGCGACCTCGGCGTCGTGCCGATCGGCGCGAGGCGTTAAGGTGTCGACATGCACCTGATTTGCAAACGGATCGTCATCGCCATCGCTGCCTGGGCAGGCACGGGTGTTGCGCATGCGGCCTGCCCGCGCGCCGTGTTCTTCGATCTTGGCGACACGCTCGTTCAAGCCGGCCCCGGCGGCCTGTTCGTGGTCAAGCCCGGTGCCCAGGCCATGGTCGACCGGCTGCAGGCGAACGGCACTCGCGTGGGCGTGATCACCAACGTGCCCGCCGGTTTCACCCGCCCGCAACTCGACGCGCTGCTGGCCGACCCCGCCTTCCTCAATGAATTCGAAGTCGTGCTGATGTCCTCGCAAGCACCGGCGCCGAAGCCGAATCCGGCGATCTACACGCATGCCCATGGGCTGCTCGCGAACCCGCCGTCGATCACCGAGACGGCCTTTGTCGGCGAGACCCTGTCCGAAATCGCCAATGCGCAGAATGCGCCGACCAGCGGTGCCCGCGCCGCCGGCATGATCGGCATTCACCTTTCCGGCAATGCCCCGAGCGCACTCGCCGACTTCACGATTCCACCCACCGACCTGGCGCAACTGGTGACCTTGATCGAAGACCAATGCCGGCTGCACGCGGATGGCTTCGAAGCCGCTGCGCGCGCCGCAGTCGCCGCCGCAGTCACATCCCGCGACACGCTTGTGCGCTCGCCGGAGCCGATGCGAGACTGATTCGCGATTCATCGACTGGAGGCGACGACGCGATGACTTGGAACAACGGACTCCTGGGCCGGTCACTGATGTGGGCGATGGTGTTGTGGCCTTGCGGCCATGTGCTCGGCGCCGAATGTTCCGACGGCCTCGACAACGACGGCAACGGGCAGATCGACAGTGCGTCGGTGTACTGCAAGCTTCCGGGCGACAACGACGAATCCAGTTTTCGTTCCGGCATTCCGGGAGACGACGGCAACCTGCCGCGCAGTCTGGATACCTTTTTCGATCTGAATGGCGGCAGCGGCGACGACAGCTGCAACCTCCACGCGTGCTGCATGATCGCGGGCGCTTGCCCGGCCGACTTGGAACCCGGGCTCTTCAACCCGTCCTTGTGCATCGCCGCTGTGGCCTGTGTCGACAATACGAAGCCGGTCATCCAGCCCGGCTGCGATGCGTTCGGATGCTGCGAGATGCACGACACGATCACATCCACCGATCGGATCGTCTTCATCAATCCGGTGGTCTCTCCGAATTGCACGATCGCGACCATCGGCGACGGCGCATCCTGTCGCGCGTGCACGCCGAATCCGGAGACCTATCTGTCGATCCGCTTGTTCAGCGACGGATTCGAATAAGCCGAAGATGCACACGCCTACCGCGCTGGCGCGACATCACGAGGCCCGCACCCCGCGCTCGACTTCGGTCAGCGCAACCTTGTCGCGCAGGTAGGCGGGCAGCGCGAATTCGGGCGCGACGCCGTGGCCGCGCTGCCAGCGCGAGACCGCGAGCTGGGCGATCCGCGAGGCGCGCGGAAAGCGCTCGCCGTCGGCGAATTCCGGCGCGCCGATGCGCGGCGCCCAGTAATCCGGGTAAGCGCTCCAGCCAGTACCGATGACGCCCCAGCGTTCGGCGCGCGCCAGCGGCACGCTGTGCGCCGGGCCGACACATTCGTCACCGATCAGTTGCACGCCATGCTGGGCATCGAAGCGATAGCAGCCGGCATAGACCTCGCCCATGCGCGCGTCGATGGTGGCGAGCACGGTCAGGGTCGGATCGACTTCGATCACCTCGGCCGCGAGCGCTGCAAGCGAGGAGATCGGCAACACCGGCACATCCAGCCCGAGCGCGATGCCCTGCGCCACCGAGATGCCGAGGCGGACGCCGGTGAAGGCGCCGGGGCCGCGTCCTACGGCGATTGCGCCGATCTTCGACTTTGCGACGCCGGCCTCGGCCAGCACCTCGTCGATCATCGGCAGCACGAGTTGCGCCTGCCGTTTCGGCGCGAGTTCGAAACGCTCGTAACATTCCGCCGCGCGCAACAGCGCCACGGACACGGCTTCGGTCGAGGTATCGAGGGACAGCAGCCAGGAACTCATGAGGTGTGCTCCGCCGAGGTCGGCAGTTCGGGGGGGACGGATGCGCCGAAGGCATACCAGTCGATGCGGCGCGTGAGATACATGGTCGCGCCGATCAGGGCAAGCACGAGGCCGCTGCCGGCCAGCAGCGCATAGTCCTCGGCACCGACCAGCACATACAGCGTGGCGTACAGCAGGGCCAGCCACAACGCGATGACGACGCCATGGCGCGGCCTGCGCAGCACCGCCCCGGCGTAACCGGCGATCATCGCGATCAGCACGACTGCAGCGATCAGATAGGCGAGCCCGAAACGCAGATGCTCCGACGCCGCGAGCAGGACCAGGAAGAATGTCGCCAGCGCCACGCCGACCAACAGATACTGCACCGGATGCAGGCGCAACGCGCTCAGCGTCTCGAACAGGAAGAACACGCCGAAGCTGAGCGCGATCACCAGCAATCCGTATTTCAGCGTGCGCTCGTTGCGCTGGTAGACATCGCCCGCCTCATACAGGGCGACACCGAACGCCTGCTCTCCGAGCCGCGCCGCATCGATCTCGCCGCTCGCAAACGTGGCCGGCAGATTGCGGTTGAATTCGAGCACTTGCCACGATGCTTCGGAAGCATTCGCGTCGATCCGCGAGTGCGTCGGCGAGAACGCGCCGGAGAAATTCGGGTCCGGCCAGGGCGCGCGCAGATGCGCGCGATAATCACGCGCCAGCGGCAGCCAGTCGAAGCGACGGGAACCCGCCAAGCCGAGTTTCAACTGGCCCTCGATCGGTGCATCGGCACCCTCCAGCGACAGCGACGCCAGGCGAAACAGCGCCAGGCCGCCCGGTCCTTCGCCCAGAGATTCGGCGCGTGCCGCCTTGATGTCGCCGAACAGCGGCTCGATGCGCCGCAGGCCGCGCGGATCAGCGACGCCGAAGACCAGTTCGGCCTGGTTCCAAAGCACCTCGCCTTCGCCCGCGGCGAACATCTCGCGCGGATGCGCGAACGTGACCGCGAGGGTGACATCGGCCTGGTACACGGGCAGTTCGAAAATGCCGCGACGGCGTCGCTCGACCGTCAGCACCGCGTCGGCATCGACGCGATCCGGCACCTGGTAACGCCAGTATCGATGCGGCACCACGACGCCGTCGCTGCGGGTCTCGCGGACGTCCACCGGCACCCGCAGCAACGGCGCACCGACGCGCTGCGCGTCGCCGAAACTGCTGGCCAGTGCTTGTTCGGCCTCGCTGCGCCGGCCTTCGCGTTCACGCCGCAAATCATCGAGCATCGACAACGGAATCGCCATCAGCAGCGCGAGGAAGCCGACTGCGAGCAGCTTCAGCGTGGCCGAGCGATGAAAGGCGGGACGAGGGACGGACATCGGCAACTCCGGGTAGCGGGCGGCGGGTAACGGATGGCTGCAGCAGACACCGTCGCCGTGGCCGAAATCGGCGCGAATGTGGCGGACGCGGCACCAATCGGGCCCGTCCGCGGGCAACGCATCGATCTTCAAACGCCATGCCAGCGCGCTGAAACATCGATCCGGTCAATCGACATGCCTTATTGTCGGAACGAACCGACCGAGGGAAGCACGATGAACCTGCGCGACTTGCGCTACCTGGTGGCCCTGGCCGACCTGCGCCATTTCGGACGCGCGGCCGAGGCCTGCTTCGTCAGCCAGCCGACACTGTCGACGCAACTGAAGAAGCTCGAGGAGGAACTCGACGTCACCCTGATCGAACGCAGTTCGCGCCAGGTCATGCTGACCGACATCGGTCGCGAGATCGCCGAGCGCGCCCGTCTGGTGCTGCGCGAAGCGGACCAGATCCGCGAACTCGCCAAACGCACCCGCGACCCCGAAGCCGGCACGGTGCGCCTCGGCGTCTTTCCGACGCTGGGCCCCTACCTGTTGCCGCACGTCGTGCCGCGCGTGCGCCAACGCTTCCCGCAACTCACCCTGCTGCTGACCGAAGACAAGACCGAGGCGCTGTTGCGCGGCCTGCGCGAAGGGCGTCTCGATGCCTCAGTCATGGCTTGGCCGGTGCATGACGCGCAGCTCGCACATGCCGACCTGTTCGAGGAAGACTTCCTGCTCGCGTTGCCGATCGGGCATCCACTCGGCAAGCGCAAGCGCATCGAGGTGTCGGCGCTATCGCGCAGCGAGTTGTTGCTGCTCGAAGACGGTCATTGCCTGCGCGAACAGGCGCTGGACGTCTGCCAGATGGCGGGCGCCATCGAGACCCGCGGCTTCCGGGCCACGAGCCTGGAAACCCTGCGCGCCATGGTCGCCGCAGGCGTCGGAATCACCCTGCTGCCGGCACTCGCGGTCGCGCCGCCCGTGCCGACCAGCGAACACCTGCAACTGCTGCGCTTCAGTGGCGACGTGCCGCATCGGCGTATTGCGCTGTTCTGGCGCCGCAGTTCGGCGCTGGGCCCGTTCCTCGAACGATTGGCCAGGGAACTGGCGGCGGTCCCCAAGTCGGCGCTGACCGCACGCGGCGGCAGTTGACCGACTGCGCCGCACTGCGCACAGTGGCGGCATGTCGCGTCGCCTGATCCTGCTGCTCACCCTGTTGTGCCCGGTGCTTGCCCACGCCGAGGTCTCGGTTATTCCGTATGCCGCCTTGTACGAATCCCTGCGTCCGGCGCTGGAGATTGACGGCCATGATCGCCTGCTCGCGCGCATCCGCATCCTGAGCAAGCGCAGCGACGTCGCGCCGGAGCAGATCCGTCTCGATATCCAGAGCCGCAACGGCGTGCGCAGCATCCACGTCGCCGCGAACGGCGATGTGCATTTTCCGCTTGATCCGCAACTGCGCGAGGAGAACCCGACGGTCGCATCGAACCAGCCCAAGGGTTCGCTGACCTTGTCGGTCGCGATCGTGTTGAAGCCGCCGCGCGGCCTGCGTTTCCCGTATCGGGAAATCGCCCGCGGCATCGACCAGATGCGTGCCGTCGTGACCGCCGACGGTGTCGCCGACCAGTTTCGCGTGCGTGGCGTCGAACTGTGGTTCGACCCGGCTGCACAGGCGCAATTGAGCATCAGCGGGCGCATCGAACACCTGCTGATGGCCGACCGTGCCGGTCGCATCGTGCTCGACGACAGCGCCGAACTGCGCGAGGACGGTGTGATGCTGATCTTGTCGGCCGCGCCACGCGAAATCGCGCCGGTGATCGGCATGGGCGCACCGTAAATGGCGACCCGGGGACGCTACGGTGCCTGGCTCGGCCTCGCTGGCGTTGCACCGGACGAGCCGGCGCGCGCGCGCCGCGTCAGCGAATGGTTCGAATGGGTGCTCGTGCCGCTCGCGTTGTGGCTGCCGATCCAGTGGTCGCTGGAAAGCAGCGGCCAGATTTCAGCACCGACGGCCAATCTGGTCGCATGGCTGACCTGGGCGTTGTTCGTCGCCGAGGCGGCCGTGGTCGGGGCACTGGTCGACGACCGTGCCCGTTATTTCCGCAGCAACTGGCTGAACCTGCTGATCATCGTCACCGGTCTGCCTCTGCTCTGGGAGCAAGGCAGTTGGGCTCGTGCGGCGCGGGCCTTGCGTCTGCTGCTGATGTTGTCGCTGCTGACCAATGTCGCGCGCGTCGTGAGGCACATGCTGGCGCAGAACCGGCTCGGCCCGATCCTCGCGGCGATCGTCATCGTGACCACGCTGGGCGGTGCCGTCATCGGATACTTCGACCCGGCCTTCTCGCGCCCGATGGATGGCATCTGGTGGGCCTGGGTCACGGTCACCACGGTCGGCTACGGCGACATGGTGCCGCAGACGCCGGCGGCACGCGTGTTCGCGGTCACGCTGATGCTGCTCGGCGTATCGATGATCGCGCTGCTGTCGGCCTCGCTGGTGGCGTTCTTTCAGGAAGACGAGGAACGCGAGGCTCGCCACGTGCGGCGCATGATCTGGATGAAGCTGCAGCACATGGAGGACGATGCCGAAGCGCGCGCCAGGCACCATGACGAACTGCTGGCCCGCCTCGCCTCGATCGAACTCGCCTTGCTCAAGGCGGTCGAGGAACGCAGCGCGCTGGAACGCAAGCTGGAGCGTCTGCTCGCACACGTCGCCGCGCCGACGGCCGACGACGCGCCGAAAGATCCTGCACCGAACAACGGTCCCATCGCTTGAATCCGACACCAGGGAACCCCAGCACATGGCGATGCTTGATCTGCCCGAACCCGACCAGGCCCTGCCCGGCCGATCCACGCCGATGGCGGTGGTGAACGCGCACCACGTCCATGGCCGACCGATTGCCGGCGACTTTCCCGGATTGGCGCGCGTCCAGTTCGGCATGGGCTGCTTCTGGGGCGCGGAGCGCAAGTTCTGGTCCCTCCCCGGGGTCTACACGACGGCCGTCGGCTATGCCGGTGGCTACACCCCGAACCCGACCTATCGCGAAGTCTGCTCGGGCCGGACCGGGCACGCGGAGGTCGTGCTGGTCGTGTTCGATCGAGCGAAGCTCGGGCTGGACGCGTTGCTCCGCGTGTTCTTCGAAAGCCACGACCCGACCCAGGGCATGCGCCAGGGCAATGACCGCGGCAGTCAATACCGCTCCGCGATCTACGCGTACACGCCAGAGGATCTCGCGATCGCCGAGCGGATGCGCGACGCGTATGCCGGAGCCCTGCGCAACGCAGGCTATCCGCCGGTCACCAGCGAGCTCCGCCTCGCGCCGCCGTTCTATTACGCCGAGGACGAGCACCAGCAGTACCTGTCGAAAAATCCGCGTGGCTATTGCGGCCTGGGCGGCACCGGCGTGGCCTGCGCGCTCTGAAGTGCGGCGCGCATCTCGCGCACCCTGAGGGTACGCGGATGATCGTTCCCCATCGATGCCACCAGCACCGATTCGGCCTCGGCATAGGCCGCGTCGGCAGCACCGACATCGCCCATCGCCTGCAGGGTCTGCGCACGCCCGACCTCGAACAAGCCCACTTGCCAGGCCTCGCCACCGAGTACCTTGCGCGCCCGCGCCAGCACTTGCACGTGCAGCGCCAGCGCGTCGTCCAGGCGCCCCTGCTTGCGATACAGGCCGGCGATGTTGTGCATCAGCGCCAGCGTGTCCGGATGACTCTCGCCGATCAATTCGGTCTCGATGCGCAAGGTGCGCTCGTACAGGACCGCCGCGGCATCGAGTTTCCCCGACAGCGACAGCAGCAGGCCCAGATTGCTCATGCTGTTGCGCGTCAGGTGGTGCTGCTCGCCGTAGAGGCGCTCGCGCACGGCCAGGGCCTCGCGGAACAGCGGCTCCGCGTCGGCGAAGCGCTTCTGCTCCTGATACACCGTCGCCAGTTCGTTGATGGTCGTCAGCGTTTCCGGATGCGCATCGCCAAGCACGACCCGGCGCCGTGCAAGCACGTCGACGAGTACCGCGACGGCCTCGTCGAAGCGGCCAAGATGCCGCAACACGACGCCGCGATCGTGGCGCAGGCCCAATCGGCGCGGATGGTCGTCGCCGAATTCACTGCCCAGCGCCGCCAGCGAGCGGTCGAACAGACCCAGTGATGCCTCGTGCTCGCCGAGCATGCGCAGCGCCTGCGCGAGCGGCTGCATCGCTCCGACATCACGCACCGAAACGATGTCGGTGTCCTTGAAGTAAGGCCGCAATACATCGGCAGCCGCCGCATAGTCGCCATGCTGGTAGGCGAGTCGAGAACGCAACGAATCGCGCGACAACGACGCGCCCGACGTTGCAGTGATCAGGGCCTCGGCCTCGTCGAGTCGATCGCGGTCGATCAACACGTCGGCCAGCTCGAGTCGCAACGGCTCGACCTGCGCCGGCAACCATTCCTCCGCCAGCGCCAGCGCGGCGCGTGCGTGCGGCTCGGCCTGGTCGGGTGCACCCAGTGCCTGATACAGCCGACTCAGGGTAAGCCGGACTGCCGCTTGCTCGGCCGGTGCTTGATCGAAGCGACGACCCACTTGCCGCGAAGCGAGATCCAGCGCCTGGCGCACCGTCATCTCGTGGCCGGGCATGGCAGCCGGGTCGGCCGCCGCCAGCAGATCGTCTTCGAGGAAGGCGAGCACGGTGCCGGCGACGCGCGCGCGCTCGTCGGCGCGATCGCGCTCGGCAGCGATGCGCTGGATCGACAAGGCGATGCCGGCGGCAGCGGCGATCAGCACGCCCACGCTGGCCGCGCTCGCGAACGGGTGTCGTGCCAACCAGCGGCCGAACACATGCAGCGGATCGTGCCGGCGCGCGGCGATGGGACGATTCGCGAGAAACGCCTGCAAGTCGAGTTGCAGTGCCGCCACCGTCGCATGGCGGGCATCTGGCGCATCGGCCGTCGCCCGCTGCACGATCAGGCGCAGGTCTTGCGGCAGGCCCTCAGGCAGGATCAACCCCGCATCGGGCTCGCCAGCCTGGCCCAGCAAGGTGCGGTGCTCGTTCGCATCGCGCGCCAGCAACGCCGCCAGCAGGCAGCCGAGCTGGTAGAGATCGCCAGCCACGGTCGCGGCTTCGCCACGGCGTTGTTCCGGGCTCGCGAATCCCGGCGTGAACGCGACCGGTGCGGTGTCCTCGCCCGCATCGGCGAGGGCCGCGATGCCGAAATCGAGCAGCTTGGCGCGACCGTCGGCATCGACCATCACGTTCGATGGCTTGATGTCGCGGTGGAGCACGCCGCGTGCATGCGCGTAAGCGACCGCATCACACACGTCGAGGAACAAACGGATGCGCTCGCGCAAGGGCAAGGCCCGTGCGACGCAGTGGCGATCGAGGGTGTCGCCCTCGATCAATTCCATTGCCAGCCACGGCCGCCCGTCCTCGCGCTGGCCACCATCGACCAGTCGGGCGATGTTCGGATGCCGCAATGCCGCCAGCGTCTGGCGTTCGCGCCGGAACAAGGCTTCGCTGACCGCACCGCGGCCGGTCAACCACTTCAAGGCGACCTGTTGCTGAAACTGGCCGTCGTCGCGTTCGGCCAGCAGCACCGCGCCCATGCCGCCGCGCGCCAGTTCGCGCACGATCCGGAACACGCCGACACGCGCACCGGCGGTCGGCACATCGACGACGGATGCCAGCAGGTCGCGGAACAGGGCACCGGAAAACAGTCGCCCCGGCTCCAGCAGGTCGAGGGCTTTCATGGGCAAGGCAGGATCGTCGGCATGGGTGTCAGAACCCGGATCGGCCACCGAACCCGCCATCGTTCAAGCCGCCAGCAACACGGCGAGGCGGGCACGCGCATCCGCCCACACGCGCTGCGAGGTGCGCAGGGACTCACCGATCGCGTCCGCCGTTTCCTGTTCGGTCAGGCCCGCGAACACGCGGCATTCGACCACGCGCACCCATTGCGGATTCTCGGATTCCAGACGGTTCAGGGCGCTGTCGATATCGATCAGATGCTGGGCTTCGACCGCGACCGCCTGCTCGCGCGCATCGATGTCGGTATGCGCGGCACCACCGCCACGCTTTTCGGCGATGCGGTCGCGGGCGTGGTTCAACATCAGCTGGCGCATCGCGCGCGCCGCCAGGGCCAGGAAGTGCGCACGGTTCTGCACGGCTTCGGCGCCACCACGTTCGAGGCGCAGATAGCACTCATGCACCAATGCGGTTGGATTCAGCGTGCCCTGCCCGCCACCGAGCACACCGCGGGCGATGCGCTTGAGATCGTCATAGACGAGGGCGACGGCCTGATCCCAGGCGCGGTCGTCGCCCGATCGGGCCTTGTCCAGCAGTTCGGTGACCTGACTCATGCGACGCCTTGCGATTCCCTCCTGCGAGCATAGCCCGGTGCTGGCGGGATCGGACAGCGTTCCGGGTATCGAATCGCAACAGCGGAGCTCAGCCATGAATCGTGTTGTCGTTTTCCTGATCAGCCTCGTCCTGAGTGCGATGTCGACCGCGGTGCGCGCCGGCGATGATCCGCGGGCGCCGCTCGGCAGCAACCTCGGCGGCGTGACCGACTTCAGCGACGAATTCCCGTTCGTGAACCTGATGAAGTCCTCGCGCGACTGGATTCCCGG
>ERZ724527.427-NODE-427-length-21273-cov-4.922471_pt1 | contig 21273 bp, 18 predicted proteins | sample MGYA00376060_ERZ724527 | MGnify/ENA primary metagenome ERZ724527 (study PRJEB28724, sample SAMN07190886) | activated sludge metagenome | isolation source: activated sludge of sewage treatment plant in Hong Hong | place: USA: Christiansburg, Virginia | collected...
GTTGGCCGGTGATCAGGCCAACCACCAGCATGACGGCAAAAGTCATCAGGTACTGCACGTCGCTGACGGCAAAGGAAAAGCGGGGCGGCACGAAGAAAAAATCAAAAATGGCGACCGCCAGGAAGGAAGCCAGAACGCCCGGGCCGCGACCGTAGCGCACGCTGACCAGTACCACGGCGAGCAGGAAGACCATGACGATGTTGGGCAGGTCGACAATCGGGAACAGCACCGCCGAGGCCAGCCCGGCCAGGGAGCAACCTGCCGCCGCTTTGGCGTACGCCGGCCACTGGTCGAAAATGCTGTCACCGATGCTCTCTTGGGCCGCTTTTCCGGGTTCCCGGTCGGTATCGGCGCGCGCCACCTGGAGCACATCGAGGTCGGGCGCCCGTTGGCCAAGGCGGTCAGCGAAGGAGCGATACCAGGGACGCCAGGGACGTGGATGATCGCGGCCGACGAAGATTTTTGACAGGTTGTGATCGCGGGCATATTTGACTGTCACTTCTTCCGCATCGTTACCCGACAGCGTTGCCGTCTGCGCCCCCAGTTCCTCGGCCAGCTTGAGGTTGCGCAGGATGCGGTGACGGCTATTCTCGGAAAGCCGCTGCAAGGCCGGCGTCTCGATATAAATGGCATGCCACGGCGCTTCCAGCCGGCTGGCGACACGAGCCGTGGTGCGGACGATCTTTTCACCGCCCGCGCCAGTACCGATGCAGGCGAGCAGGGAGTCACGGGTCTGCCAGACCGGGGAAACCGACTGGTCGCGCCGGTATTGCAACATCTGGTCGTCGACCCGGTCGGCCGTGCGGCGCAGGGCCAACTCGCGCAGGGCGATGAGGTTGCCCTTGCGAAAAAAATTGCGGATGGCCCGTTCCGCCTGGTTGGCCAGATAGACCTTGCCCGCCTTGAGACGTTGCAGGAGCTCATCCGGCGGCAGGTCGACGAGCACGACCTCGTCGGCGGCATCGAACACCTTGTCCGGCACGGTTTCCCAGACGCGAATGCCGGTGATGCCGCTGACCACATCGTTGAGGCTTTCGAGATGCTGGACATTGACGGTCGAATAGACATCGATGCCGGCCGCCAGCAATTCGTCGATGTCCTGCCAGCGCTTCGCATGGCGCGAACCCGCCACATTCGAGTGGGCCAGTTCGTCCATCAGGATCAGCGCCGGCTTGCGGGCCAGGGCGCCGTCCAGATCGAACTCCTTGAGCACCCGGTCACGGTAGGGAATATCGCGCAACGCCAGGTATTCGAGACCGTCGGCCATGACTTCCGTTTCCATCCGGCCATGGGTCTCGACGATGCCGATGACGACATCCACCCCGGACAGCAGTTGCTGCCGGGCCGCGCCGAGCATGGCGTAGGTCTTGCCGACGCCAGCCGAGGCACCAAAAAATATCTTCAACTTGCCGCGTTTGGCCTTCGCCTCTTCTTCATTGAGGCGGCTCAGCAGCTGGTCGGGATCGGGGCGTTGGTCAGCCATTTTTATTTATCCTGTTTAAAGCCATCCGACACGCCTGAAATTCGCGTACAGGGCCACGCAGGCAGTGCTGATGGCCAGCAGCGCCAGGGGATAACCGTACTCCCATTTCAATTCGGGCATGCGCTCGAAGTTCATGCCCCAAATCCCGGCAAAAGCGGTGGCCGCGGCAAAAATACCAGCCCAGGCCGCCAGCTTCTTGGTCACTTCGCTTTCTTCGATGGCCACCATGGAAAGGTTGACCTGGATTGCCGTGCCGATGGTGTCCCGGATGGTATCGAGAGAAGCATTGATGCGGGCGAGGTGATCATAGACATCGCGGAAGTACTCCCGGCTGTTGGCGCAGACCTCCGGCCCCCGACCGCCCGAAAGCTTGCCGGTGGCCTCCATCATCGGCGCCACCGCATGCTTGAGGAAAGTAATCTTGGATTTCAGGTCGTAAAGCCGCTCGATATTGCTGCGCGCCGCCCCTTTGGCGAAGATCTGCTCCTCGATCTCTTCGAGTTCAGACTCGAGCCGGTCCATGATCGGGAAATAGCGGTCAACGACCGCATCCATCAGGGCATAGAGGACAAAGCCGGCCCCCTGCCGGAGCAGATGCGGTTCCCGCTCGCAACGTTCGCGCACCCCGAGAAAACCTTGCTGGCTATGGTTTCTGACCGATAGAACGTAATTCTGACCGACGAAGACATTGACCTCACCGATATTGAACTCGCCCTTGTCCTCTTCCAGCAGGTGCATGACGGCGAACACCGAATCACCATATTCCTCGATCTTCGGCCGCTGGTGACCATGGCGGGCATCCTCGACGGCCAGTTCGTGCAGGGCAAATTCCTCCTGCATTTGATCCAGTTCCTGCGCTGTCGCATCGCGTAGTGCAACCCAGACAAAGCAATCCGGTTTGGCCAGATAGTCGCTGATTTCCTCGACTTCCATATCCGCCAGACGCGAGCCGTTTTCGTAGGCAACACAATTGATCAGCATGCTTTTCCCCGGATTTCTTGACAGCCTCCATCCTGCGCGCATTTGGCGATTTCAGCGAGTACACGAGCCCGAACCATTCCAGGGAAGACCTTCTTGCAGAGCGGGGAACAGGTCAATTGCCGGCCATAGGCCAAGCGATCAAGAACAGGGTGAACTTCATGCCGGCTTCCGCAAACCGGGCAGGTGTGAAGTGCCATGATCTTTATGCAGCATGCTCGGCATAACGCGCCAGGGCCACCGCCTGATCGGCAATCGTCGGGGAAACGATGAAGGTTTCCCGGCCGCAGACATTGCCCAAGGTCAGCGCCAGACTCACTGCGGCCACCCCTGTCACTGCCATTCGTACAGGGTTTGCGTAGCCGGATAGAAAAATTCTGATCCCTTCCACTCCCATACCCGTCGCCGGGAATTTCATCACCACGGTAGCTTTGCCAGGCTCCAGAGCGGCTATTTCCAGAGATTCATTGGTCGAGGCGATGCCGATGCATAAGTCCGAGTTCATGTTTTCCTTCACTTTCGATTGATAAACAACCAGGCCAGCCAGATGGGGATAAGCAATGCAGCAACTGCCAGCAGAAAATTCAGCGCTTCCACGGGTACAGCCGACATACATGTAAAAATAGGACTTAACGCAGAAAACCCTCGTTGCGCGTCAGAGACCGTCAGATTGGCAATGACGAATCTATAGGTTCAGGGACCGTATCAAGATCGATAATGTAATCCCCGAAGCGCTTGATATGGCTTGTCACATAAGGGCTGAGCGTGGCGACATCTTCCCGATTTACCGGGAATCCCTCCTGTTTCAACTCACGCAAGATACGGGTCTGATCTACCACGTTGTGGAAAATTACGGCATTGGCCACCAGGTCGTTGTACTTGATGACCTTCTCTTGCTCCTCGGGGTCGTTGTCCGCGATGATCCCTTCCCCACCGAAGAACAGCCATTTGGAGAAGCCGTTGTAGGCTTCTACCTTGTTGGTCGTCGCTGTGATCTGTTCGCGTAGCTCCATGTCGGAGATATAGCTCAGCAGGAAGGCCGTTCGCACTACCCGTCCAAGTTCCCGGAAAGCCTGGTAGAGCCGGTTCTTGCGGCTGTAGTTACCCAACTTGCGCAACAAGGTCGACGACGAAATCTTGCCGGCCTTGATCGACAATACGACCCTCAACAGGTCTTTCCAGTGGGTTTCGATCAATTCCCAGTCAATGACATCCTTGAACAGCATGTCGAGGTGCTGATAGCTGGTTTCCTTGGTCGGCCTGAAAAATACCAGATCGTGCCAGTTGCGGATGCGCGGCATCAGCTTGATACCCAGCAGGTAAGCAAGCGCGAAAACCGGTGCAGATTGCCCCTGGGTATCGGCATGGACGGTATCTGGCTGGATGTCCGATTTGTTCTGGAGCAATCCCTCAATGATATAGACCGCCTCCCAAACCCCACAGGGAATGAAGTGGCTGAACAGTGCGACGTAGTTATCGGCCACGTGGTGGTAGACGATCCCGCCATAGCCGCCGTAGCGGATGTGGTACTCCGCCAGCAGGTTCTGGTCGAACATATCGAATTTGGTGCCGTCGGCGGCTGCTGATTTGCCTTCCCCCCAGACCTTGGGCAGATCAAAGAGGTGGTAGCGGTTGATGATGTCTTTTAGTGCCGCATTCAACTTGTTGGCATTGGAATGCCGTCGGTTGATGAACGACAGCATGTGCGGTGTCACCGCGCCGCGCAGATGACGTGACGCCTGGGCCGGCCCGAGATTGCAGCCATACGTAAACGTGGTGAGGATGTAGCGCTCACCGGGATTCTCGATCTTTGGATCGGAGCCAGATAGTGGCCCGAAGTGCCGGTTCCAACTGGTCCAGTGGGCGACGTTGCACAGCACGTCGATGACATTGCGCTCAGGAAGTCGTTGCAGCAGAGCCGCCTCCAGGGCACGGGCGGAAGCCTTCGGCTCCCGCGGGCCACTCCGTTTGAGTACCGGGAGACCGAATTCATCAATCCCCAACGCTTTATTCTCGGGAAATCCGCTATCCACCTCGACCGCAGTCTCCGTCAACCAATCACGCAAGCCTTGGGTAAATCCGGGCGCATCCTCCGGAAACCCCAACTGCTGGCAGTAGTCGCCCACCAAGGGCTCACATTCATCCCATGAAAGAAGCTGGTCGCGATAGTCGGCATAGGCCTCCGATCCCTGAATCGACACGTCTCCCGACTTGATTTCTGCCGCCAGCGCAGAAAACACGCAAACCTCGAAATGCTGACGGCTGATTCGCTCGCCATCCTCGGTTTTCACCACCACCGTCCTTTTCCAGCGTTCGTTGGTGAAGGAAAAATCGATTTCGACATCAATCCAGGCGCCTTTGCGGTTCTCGTATTCAAGCAGAACATCCAGTGCCTGCATCAGCGACTGGTCTTCGCTGGTCGAGGTCATCGTCAGCAAATGCACCATACGGAACAGCGTCGGTCGATGGCTGCGATAGAAACGCCACAGCAGCGGGAAGTAGTTGTCGCCACTGAACGCGTTGATCGCGTCGCAGTCATCCTGTAGGGCCTTGGTGCCGCCCCGGGTCGCCAAGAGGGAGCGAATGGTTTTCCCGGCCACCTCGTCTGCTGACTGGGTTTCCAGCACCTGGATGACGTCCGCCAGGGTGGCGACGAGATGCTCGGTCTTCTGGCGGAATTTTATGCGCAGGCGCTCCAGTTCGTCCTTACCGCGCCGGTGAATGTGGTTCATCCGCTTGATGAACATCTCCGCCAGATCATCACGGGCCTGCACACGGGCACGGTGAATCAGGCTCAGTATCAGGACATAGCGCTTGGGCGGCGCGAATTTTTTGAGTTCTGCGGCATCCAGTGCCTTGGCCTCGGCAGCAAAATGTTTGATCTTGGCGAACGGAATACCTGACAGATGGTGATCCGCACCTACCGTATCTGAGAGTTTGACGATATGGTCCAGCAGATCCTGCAAATGCTCCAGTGAAGAGCGCTTCGGTAACTGCTTGAGAGCGAAGAACAGCGTTTTTTTCTGGGGACTGTTGCCGATCTCCAGCAAAGCGTCGAGTTGTTCGCGCTCGGTCTCGGATAAACGCTCCATCACCGCCGCAAAAAAGCGCCCATTGACCAGTGTGCGAATGCGCCGCGACATACGGTCAAACGTACTGAAGGCGGGCAACTCGATGCGCTGGCGGACCAGCTCTTCAATGGCGACGTTGATAAGATCAGCCGGGTTGTCCATGACTTCGGCAGCCGCCGACATGGCCTCGCTAGCCGCATGCAATCCGTCTTCGCTCCAGGCGGTGACCGCCAAGCGATCACGGATTGCCTGGTGGTGCCGATACAAGGTCCGCAATTCCGCATAGATTGGCGAAATTTCGTCATCTATTCCGCTCACGTTCCGCACATGCTGGACGATGGCGAGCGGAATATCCACCAGAGCAGGAAAATAGCCGAGGCGCTGGAACGATTTGAGCAATAGCAGGAGGCCGAATCGCGACTGAGCCTTGCGGGCCAAAGCTCTCGCGAAACTCAGCTCATCGTTGGTCGGGGTGTAAAGCGCATCCAACTCTTTAGCGAGTGGATTGCGTTTGAAACGTGGGTAGGCGGTACGTTCAATGGATGCCATCTATGCATGACCTTACTCGTTTCGGCCGGTCGATTCGACACGAATGTCGTCAAAATACACAACGCTGTCGGCCTTGGACCACAGGCCTATGTGCCCCGAAACCGGTTCGGACAAGGCGTGTTCCAGATACAGTTTCCCATCTAGATAGCCTTTGATGTTCTTCCCTTGAACAACCAACTTCAAATCATGCCATTGCTTGGATGGCGTCGGCGTATTGCGTATCCACTTGACCGAACTCCGGCTGCCGCGCTCGTATTTGAACAGGACGAGGTTGTCTTCGAGGCAGTTGGCACGCAGTACAAGATAGTCGCCGTTAGGCTTCAGGTTGAAGACGATGCCTGCTGCTTGGTCGATGCGTCCAGCAACGCACTTGAAGCGCAGTTCGATCTCCCCGGCGCGGAAATCGTCGATGCCCTGTGCCACGGCCAGCGGAAAGTAGGCGTAGGCCTGGACGTTGTCGAGAAACTCGGCGTAGCGCTCGCCGTAGAGGGCGCGGGCCTTGTCGGCCAGCCCGGCCGAAGGCTGTCCCCGCGACCAGCCGCGGCCGTCCACGACCAGCACGCGCTCCTTGCCATCGACACCCGCGATCCACTGACCGACAGTCGGGATGACGCTCTTCGGTTCCGCACCAAGGGTTTCGGACTCGAAATCGAACACCAATGCGCCATCAGTCGCACGGACTGGCGTGGCCGGTTCAGCGGCTATGCTGACGCTAGCGGCACTGACAGATGGCAGGTATTCGGGCTCGGTTGGCGGCGCCTCGCCGACCAGGAAACGAAAGGCCACCCATGTGCCCAAACCGACCAGGAGCATCACGGTCATCGCGACGAGTAGCAAATTCCGTTTTACGCGAAGCATGGCTTTGAGTCCTATCGAGCAATCTGCTCGACCCGGAAATCGTCGAAATACACCACGCTATCGGCCTTGGACCACAAGCCGATGCGACCTGACACTGGCTTTTCAAGATCGTGACTGAGGGTGAGTACCCCATTCAACCAACCTTGGACCTTGTTGCCAACGACGGTCAGCTTCAGTTCATGCCACTGGCCGCTGGGTGACGGCGTGTTGCGCACCCACTTCACCGACGAACGCTTGCCCTTCACGTATTGCCACAGCACCAGATTGTCTTCAAGCGGGTTGGCGCGCAGGGTGAGATAGTCACCGTTGGGCTGGACATTGAAGAGAATGCCGGCAGCTTGGTCGATACGCCCGGCCACACCCTTGAAGCGCAGGGTGATTGCACCATTGCGGAAGTCAGCCACTTCGTTCATTACCGCGATGGGGAAGTAGGCGTAAGACTGAACATTGTCAAGAAACTCGGCGTAGCGCTCTCCGTACAGCGCCCGAGCCTTGTCGGCCAGCCCGGCCGAGGTCTGGCCGCGTGCCCACTGCGAGCCATTGACCGACAGCGCCTTATTTCCCCCATTGTCGACGATGACCCAGTTGCCCACTGCGGCAGTGAAGGACTTGGGTTCGGCACCGACGGTTTCAGTATCGAAACTTTGTACAGAGGATGCAGCGAGTGCAGGAGCCGCGAAGATGGCGGCAAATAAAACAGAAAGCATGCGAAGTTTCATCGAAGTTCTCCTTGTTGCAGGTTACGGAAATGCTTGGGTAGTCGCCCGGTTCGGGCCAGGAGCCAGGCGGCGAGCAGGATCAGGATAGGCAGCAGCCCGTAGAACCAGATTTCAGCCGACCGCGCGTCGGCCACCAGTGGATGGCCCGGATAGGGCGGCAGATCAACCGGCGTCACCTGCACACCGGCCAGTTCGTGTAGCAGTGGCAGGATTTCGCGCGGACTGTTGGAGCGGCTCTCAACGCTGCGGCGGGCGCGCGGTTCGCCATACTCGTACACGATGCGGCCATAGCCTTCGTCCCCAGCGGCGCCGAATACCCCCGCCTTGCCGGTCTCGGCCCAGCGCACGCCGAGTCCAGGCACCAAGCGCTTGAGCTTGGCCAGCACATTGCCGGCGAACTCCCGTGCCCGGCTGTCCTCCGGGTTGAGGTGCAGGGTAATGACGAGTCCCTGATCCATGCGGGCGAGCGCCACCTCGTCGGCCGGATTGAAGCTGTTGCGCCGGTCTTCCGCGAGGTCGACTGCCCTTGGCACAAGGGAGGTCGCCGCCAGCACGGCGAGCAGCGCGACGATCCCGGCAGCGCCACGCAGCCAGCGCTGGCGGTTGGCCAGTCCGGGTGGCAGGATCAGCGCCGAGAGAGCCGCCAGGCCCAGGCCCAATGCGGCGAGGCCGACGGTCTGCCCAGCCGGAAACAGCCCGCGCTCGAAGGACTTAAGCACCTGCGTAGGTGAGATGCCGCCCAGGGTCTTCAGCCACTCGGGGCCGGTTGCAGCGGCGAAATCGAGTACCCAGAAGCCGAGCGTGAAAGCCAGGGTGACGATGGCGGCGGTGGCCGCCGATTCGGCCAGGGCCGCTGCGAAGAAGGCGATGCCGGCTACCGCCAGCGCGTAGAGGGCATGGCCGGCGAAGAGATTGGCGGTCTCGGCGAAAGCCAGATGCCCGCCAGCGAGTTTCCAGCACACCAGTGCCGACAGGGGAACGAGGAGACTGACAGCCCAGGCGGCCCCGACAGCAGCGAGTTTCACCGCGACCAAGGTGCTCGGCGACAGCGGCCATTGCAGCGCCAACTTGGCGGCACCGCTCTCCCGGTCTTGGCCGAGGGCGCGAATGGCGACGAAGGGAAAGAGCAAGGTCGTGCCGAGATAGAAGGCGCCCAAGGTGGGCACCAGGATGCCGTCCAGCGGTGTCATGCCGCGAGCCATCTCCGGGAATTGCAGGGCGGTGCGACTCGCCTCGCCGAACAGACGCACCGCCTCGATATAGCCGTAGCCGGCCAGCGGCGCGAGGATCAGCAGCAACGCCCAGAAGGCGCGGCCGGCCAGCAGCCGACGCAACTCGAAGCCAAATAGCGCGGACAAGACCGCCAGGCGCCGGCCCGCCAGCGCCGATTTATTGCGTGAGTCCAAGGAACACCTCCTCCAGGTCACCGCTTTGTGAACCGCTCTGAGCCGCCAACTCGGCGAGTGTGCCAAAACCCAGACGGCGTCCGGCATCGAGCAGCAGCAGGCGGTCGCAGATGCGCTCGGCATCCTTCAGTTGATGAATCGACAGGATCAGTGCCCGCTCGGCCGCCACTTCCCGCAGCAAGTCCATGACGTGCAGGGTCTGGCGCAAGTCGAAGCCGTCGAAGGGTTCGTCGAGGATAAGGATCGGCTGCGGTGTGAGCAGCGCCAGCGCCAGCAGCAGACGCCGGCGGTAGCCCTTGGACAGTTCGGCGACGCGCTTGCCGAGGACGGGAGCAAGTTCCAGCCGCTGTACGACCATCACCTCTCGGGCCGCGTCCAGGCCGTGCAGTTCGCGGAACAGCCCGGTGACACGCCATACAGGCTGGTCGCTCCACGGGGCGATACCGTCAGGCAGGTAGAACATCGCCTCGCGCCGCCGCTCGGGAGGGACTGGCATGCCGCCGAAACTGACGCTTCCGCCGTCGGCGGCCAACAGGCCGACCAGGCACTCCATCAGCGTCGTCTTGCCGGCGCCGTTGGGGCCGATGATGCCGAGGATCTCGCCGGGATGGAGGTCAAAGTCCACACCGGCCAGCGTTACAGCGTCACCGTAGTGCTTGGTGATCCCTCGCACCGAGAGGAGGCGTCTCGCTTCGCTCATTTCGCGCTTGCCTTGCCGGTATCCTTGGGCAGCACGCGCAGGCGATGGCCCTTGTCCTCGGACACCAGAATGCGCGACATGCTGTCATCGAAATCGACATCCAGCGGCTGATTGAAACGGGCATTAGCTACCGGCCCGTCGGCGAAACCAGCCTCGCCATTCCCGGCCAGGGTGGTGACCGAGCCGTCGGGCGTCACGAGCCGCAGACGGTTGTTGTTACGGTCGGCGACCACGGCGGCACCATTAGGCAGCGGCGCGATACCAGTGGGATTATTGAACTGTGCCGCAGTGGTGGCACCGTCGATGTATCCGGCCTTGCCGGAGCCGGCAACCGTCGACACCTCGCCTGCCGGAGTCACCCGGCGCACGGCGTGGTTCAACTGGTCGGGCACCCATATGCGTCCCAGGCCATCCACGCGCACATTGTAGGGCTGGTTGAAGCGCGCCGTGCCGCGCCGGCCGTCGGCGAAGCCGGGCGCGCCGTTGCCGGCGAGCGTGTCCACCTTCTCCAGCACGAGATTGATGCGGCGGATGGCGTGGTTCAAGTAGTCCGCCACATAGAGCGTGGTCTGCGCGGCATCCAGGGCGACACCGTAGGGTTGGTTGAAGCGCGCCGATTTCAGGTCGCCATCGACGAAGCCGACCGAATCGCCGCCCGCCAGCGTGATGACCGTACCGTCCGGGCTGATCTTGCGGATGCGGTGATTGTTGCGGTCGGCCACGTAGATAGCGCCGGTGCGTTCCACCGCAACGGCGATGGGTTCGTTGAACTGGGCAGTCTTGGCCGGGCCGTCGGCAAAGCCGGCCTTACCCGTTCCCGCCACGGTAGCTACCGTGCCATCGGGCCTGAGCACCCGTACCTGATGGTTGCCCCGATCGGCGAAGAACAGGCTGCCCTCCTTGGCGTAAGACAGACCATGGGGCCGGTTCACACGGGCCGCTGAACCGTCCACAGCGCCAGGCTGGCCGTCACCGGCCATGGTCCGGACCGCGGGAAAAGGCAGGATCTTGGGGAAAACCGAGGCTTCGGGATCGGCGGGGGGTGTAGCGCAACCGGCGGTGAGTGCAACTGCGATAGCCGCAACGAGATACTTCATGACGTGGTTCCTTCTGGATGCAAGAGAGTTCTTTCGCGAGGCAATGCGATTCGGAATACGCTGCCTTTGCCCGGCGTACTTTCCGCCGCGATGTGCCCGCCGTGTGCTTCCACAGCCCAGCGCGCGATGGCCAGGCCCAGTCCGAATCCGCTGCGAACGGTTTCGTTCTGCCGGCTGCGGGCGGCATCGACCCGGTAGAAACGGTCGAAGACATGCGGCAGATGTTCCGCCGATATGCCTTCGCCCTGATCGCTGATGCTGATTTCCATCTGTTCACCCTGCGCCTGGCTGGCAAGCGTGACGGTCGCACCGGGTGGACTGTGTTTGATGGCGTTGTCCAACAGATTAACGATGGCCTGGCGCAGCATCATCCAGTCGCCCGTGACGGGAACGACGGTGGCGGGCAGGTCGAGTTCGATGCGCACGCGTTCCTCCTCCGCCAGCACGCCAAGGAATCCAGCCGCGTCCCGGACGAGTTCGCGCAGGTCGATTGCTTCGCACTTCATCGCCGCCTGCCCGCCTTCGGCACGGGTCAGTTCCAGCAACAGCGTGGTCAGCAGGGTCAGCCGGTCCACCTCCTCCAACATGGTGCCGATGATGTCGCGGTACTCGGTTTCCGAGTGTGGCTCGCGCAGGGCCACCTCGCCCACGCTGCGGATCACGGTGAGGGGGGTGCGTAGTTCGTGGGAGGCGTCGGCCGTGAAGCGCCTGAGCTCTCCGAAAGCCGCCTCCAGCCGGGCCAGAAGGGCGTTGAAGGCGAATGCGAGCCGGCCTGGTTCGTCGTGCGGATTGTCGATGGGCAGCCGTGAATCCAGACGCCCCGCATGGATGGCCTCGGCTTCCTCGGCCATGCGGTGGATGGGCGCGAGACCCCGGCCGGCCAACCAGTAGCCACCAGCGCCCGCACCCAGCAGGGCGACTGGCAGGCCGCCGACCATCACCCACAGCACGACGACGAGGCCGCGTGCAAAATCATCCTCGCGCAGGGCGGCGCGCATCAGCAACGTTTCACCCTCGATGGATACACGGCGCTGCAGGAGCCGCAGGTGCACTTCATCGGGAAGTTCCAGAGAACGCAGGCCCGTCCAGGCTGCATCGAGCGGTGGGACGGGCGTTTCCCCCGAGCCGGTTGCTGCGTCGTGGCGGCGCAGGGCGAGTGTCCCATCGGTGTGCCAGATATCGAGCCAGGCCACGTTGCGCAACCGCTGATCCTCACTGTGTTCCGGCCCGTGGATGTGCCGCCAGGCCAGGTGGCCACCGGCATCGCGCACCATGCTGCGTTCGGCGATCTCCAGTTCCTGATCCAGGCGGTGATCGAGTTCGGCGGCGAAACGGTCGCGGATCAACAGATAGACGGCCAGCGCATAAGCCAAGAGCATGGCGCCGAACACCAGCGCGAAGGCGGCGGTGAGACGGGAGCGCAGGGTCAACCGACGCCAGGCTGCGATCACGGCGCCTGCTCCTGGAGCACGAAACCGACGCCGCGCAGGGTGTGGATCAGCGGATATCCATGGCCGTTGTCTATCTTGCGGCGCAGCCGGGCGATATGAACATCGATGACATTGTCCAGCGGTGTGGCGCGCGCCACTTCGTGCCACACGTCGCGCGCCAGCATCTCCCGCGAAACCACGCGCCCCTGGTGCAGCAGGAGATAGTCGAGCAGTTCGTATTCGCGCGCGGTGAGTTCCACGTCCCGGTCGCCGCGCGTCACCCGGCGCGTGACCCGATCCGCCTCAAGATCGGCGACGACAAAGCGCAGCACGTCCTGGACGCGCCCGCGCCGCAGGAGCGCCCGGATACGCGCCAGGAGTTCCTCGAAGGCGAAGGGTTTGACCAGATAGTCGTCGGCCCCTTGGTCGAGACCACGGATGCGGTCCTCCACCGTGTCCCGCGCCGAGAGGATGATTACAGGCGTCGCCAATCCTCGTTGACGCACAGTGCGCAGGATTTCCAGGCCGTCTCGGCCCGGCAGCATGAGGTCGAGAATAAGCAGGTCGAACACCTGGGACGAGACGAGAAAGAAACCATCCTCCCCGGTGCTTGCCACCGTTACATCGAAGCGCTCGCTCTCCAACCCGTGTTGCAGGGACTGGGCGACTTTGAGCTGGTCTTCGATGATCAGGATGCGCATGACAAAGTGGTGGAAACCAAAGCCAACAATCTATGACTCGGCATGACGCAGGTCTACTGAAGTATTTCTGAATTTCCCTTCAGGATCAGGCCGGCCAAGGTGTTGTTTCATGACGCTGATTTATTCTGGTGGCGGAAAGCCCGCCAAAGTGCCAGATCGTAGGCAATCTTCAAGGCCCCACAGAGGACCAGCGGTGCGGCCAGCCAGCCGGCGGCGAACAGAGCGCCACCCAGAGAGGGGCTAACGGCCGCGGCCAGGCTGCGTGGCACGGCGGTGAAACTCGCCGCCGCCGTGCGTTCCGGTGGCGTTACCACAGCCATGACATAGGCCGCGCGGGTGGGCACGTCCATTTGTGACAAGGCGCTACGGGCAAATAGCAATGCTATGGAAATCTCCAGGCTGGGCGCCAGTGCGGCGAGGATGAGGCAAAGGTTGGCCGGTATATGCGTGAACACCATGGTGTTGAGCAGCCCGATACGCTGCGCTACCCGAGGCGCGATCCATTGCGATGCCGTCGTCAGGAGTCCGGCCCAAAAGAAGAACGCTCCAGCCGCCGCCAGTGACATGCCGAAACGCTCGAACAGCCATAGGGCCAACAAGGAATTGACCACCAGCCCGCCAGCAAATGCATCGACGCTGAACAGGGCAGCCAGTTTGAATACCGTGTGGCGAGATGGCCCGAGCGGAGTCGGCGGCAACGGCACCTGCCCGCCGTTGCCGGGGAGCCTGCGGTAGAGCAACCAGACCATGGCACCGATGCAGCCGTAGCCCGCGAACATCAGGCGCATGGCATCAAGCAAAGCAACGCCGCCAGCAGTCGAAAACCAGACTGGCAGCCCTGATGCCAAGGCTCCTACCGCTGCGCAAAGCGATCCCGTTACGGTGTAGTAGGAAAACAGTACGGTGCGCGACTCACCATCGGCTGTATTGGCCAGTCGCGCCTGTTCGAGGGGCATAAATACGCTGACGTCGCCGGAGCTGGGATTCAGGGTGCCGACGAAGGCAATCAATGCCAGCGGCCAGAATGAGGTGAGCGAGGCAAAGGCGATGCCGGTGGCGGCCATCACCAGCGCGGCGGCAAGCAACAGGCGGCGATGCGGCCAGCAATGGCCGAGCGAACCGATGGCCAGCGTCGCCAATGCCGACCCCGCCAGGGTCAGCGTGCCGAGCAGCCCGACCTCGAACTGGTTGAACCCCAAGGCCAGCAGGTAGGCCGGTAGCAAGACAGCGACATACCCGTCGGCGAAGGAGCGCAGCCCCTTGCCGATCAATATCATTCGCGCCGAACGGTCCGGAAGCATGATTTCCTCTGACTGATGGGGTGCTATTGCATCAGCCTGTCAACTTCCGGAGGAAACGCCCGGCCTGTTTGAGCGGGGAATCGCCGCACCAAGCGTAGAGGGCGTCGTAGATCACCATGCCATGCTTGAACATCTCGTGGTCGTCCTCGAAGTTCAGGGACAGCCCCTTGGATATGGCCAGCAACCCAGCCGCTTCCTTCGCTAATTCCGGCTGCCCGCAGTCGGCGCCGCGGACAATCAGGGCGAGGCGGTCGAGTGCCTTGTCCCGTATCCCATATTTCGTGATGAAGGCGTCGAAACTGCACAACTCGCCATGGTGGCCGAGTTCGACGCCAGGCACGTCATACGGCGTGGCGCCGGTTTCGCTGGCGATGCGCATCACATCGCCGGCCGGGACGTAGAGAAACTCCGGGGCCTCGTCGATAAAACGCGCCACCAGCCAGGGGCAGGCGATACGGTCGATCTTCGGGCGTTCGCGGGTAATCCATTTCATGATGTTTCTCCTTTCACTCGTCGACCAGCCAGCCTTCGACGATTAACACGCCGTCACGCAGGAAACGGACGTTCTTGCCGGAAATCAGGATCTCGTAGCACTCGGCGACAGGTTTGCCGCGCTCCGTAAAATCCATGCAGAGTTCGCCGTGGGTGAAACGCCAGAGACCGCGTCTCGTTTTTCCCAAATCCATGGCGTCGACCGCAGCATTCGTGAAGTGATAGGACCAGTGAGCCTCGTCACCCACTGTATGGCCGACAAACTGGCGCATGAATTCATCGGGTGAGAGGCGCTTGAACTTCTCCGCCGCAAACACTGGGAGGGTTGCGATGAAGCACCCCACTAAAGCGACACCGAGGCGGAGAAGGCTGGTCGCCATCACAGCAGCGTTTTGACCACGAGGCCGACGACCGCACAAGCGGCGATGACATGAATGACGTTCGCCTTGAAGCGGAAGAGCGCAACTGCGGCAGCCAGCGCAATAAAGGCGGAAATCCAGTCGAAGGTGCCGGCGAAGCCCTTTGGCCACAGCACGTGGTAGCCGAAGAACATGGCCAGGTTCAGGATGACGCCGACCACGGCAGCCGTGATGGCGGTCAGCGGGGCAGTGAACTTGAGGTCGTTATGGGTCGTCTCGACGAGTGGCCCGCCAGCCAGGATGAAGATGAAGGACGGTAGGAAGGTGAACCAGGTAACCAGCGAGGCCGCCACTGCACCGGCCAGGAACAGGCTGTCCGGACCAAACACCGCCTTGACGTAGCCACCGACGAAGCCGACAAAAGCCACCACCATGATCAACGGCCCGGGCGTAGTTTCGCCCAGCGCCAGGCCATCGATCATTTGGGTCGGGGTCAGCCAACCGTATTGCCCGACAGCCCCCTGGTAGACGTAAGGCAGTACGGCGTAGGCGCCGCCGAAAGTGAGCAGTGCCGCCTTGGTGAAGAACCAGCCCATCTGCGTCAGGGTGTGCTCCCAGCCGTAGCTGCCGATGAGCATGCCCATCGGCACCAACCACAACAGTCCGCCAATCAGTGCGATCTTGACCAGCTTCGTCCAGCCGAAGATTGCGTGTGCAGGTGTCGGGGTATCGTCGTCAATGAGAGCCCGACCGAAGGATTTATCCGCCTTGCCATGCCCGCCGCCAGCCTTGAACTTGTCAGGCGCAATGCGTCCGCCGAAGTAACCGATAGCTGCGGCAGCCGCGACAATGGCCGGGAACGGCACGTTGAGCGCGAAGATGGCGACAAAAGATGCAGCAGCGATGGCCCACAGCACATTGTTCTTCAGGGCACGGGAGCCGATGCGATGGGCGGCCTGGACGACAATAGCCGCCACTGCGGGCTTGATGCCGTAGAACAAGCCCGCAACCAGCGGCATATCACCGAAAGCGATATATATCCAGGACAAGGCGATCAGGATGAACAGCGAGGGCAACACAAACAAGGCCCCGGCGACAATCCCGCCCCAGGTCCGGTGCATCAGCCAGCCGATATAGGTGGCCAGTTGCTGGGCTTCCGGTCCTGGTAGCAGCATGCAGTAGTTGAGCGCATGCAGGAAACGCCGCTCAGAAATCCAGCGTCGGCGCTCCACCAGTTCCTGATGCATGATGGAAATCTGGCCGGCCGGGCCGCCAAAGCTGATGAAGCCGAGCTTCAGCCAGAACAGGAAGGCCTGCCAGAAGCTGACCTCAATGGGCGCGTTGTCGGGCGTTTCGGATTTTTCTGTCAGGGTCTGATTCATTATTTTTGGCCTTTCTCAAAGGAGGCCAGTAGTCCGTCAAAGATGTTGCTGGCTAATGCAAGAAGTTGGTCGTCGTTGAGGATGGTGTCGCGCAGACCGGCCAAGGCGCCTTCGATACCCGCCGCTTCGGGCGGCTGAACCCCGCCGACATCCAGAAAATGCACCAAGGCACCGAAGCGTTGCAGGGCCGGTGTTTCCAGGCCAAAGCTGGCAAGCAGCACCTCGAAGGTCACTCGGGCGCCGACATGGGTGAAAGTTGCGCCATCGAAGTCAAAACCCAAGGCATCGGCCGGGCAATCAGAAGGGGTCATCAGCCAAAGCAACTTGGCCTGCGGGTCGATGCAGCGGCGAATCAACCAGGCACTGGCCAGCCGGTCCACCCACGGGCGCTGACGCGTTGCCCAGATGCGCCCGCGATAATCGGCAAGATCCAAACGGCCAATCGCTTCGTTGATGGGGCGTGGCTCATCCGGGGAAAGTGCCCAAGCGGCACGTTGTTCGAGATCACGCAGGGCTTCATCAGCCTGTTTCTGTGCTTCGCCAGGGAAAAAATCGATGGCAACAAGATTGGTGAAGGTCTTGCGCAGTCGGCGCGCCTGCTTCAGTACGTCGTTTGCTGATTCCGGATGCAGTCCTTCACGGGCAAGTGAAATTTCACCCAGCAGATTGGCAAAGTCAGCACTACGGTCAAAGAGGGAGACGAAGTTGCCGTCGCTGGGTTCTTCAATGCGGACGACCAAGGCGGTCCCGTCGGCAGCCCGAACATCCGTTGCGACGGACTCAAGCGTGGCTCGGCAGTCCTCCCGTTCCGGCATCAGATAGACACCATCCCGCAAGACCGTGGCACCTGATGCCTTGAGGCTGCGCCAGGCGCGCATGCGAGCCGTCGCGTTCTCGGTCGGGAGGCTAGTAATGAGTAAAATCCATGTATGCATGAACATACTCTACAGCTAGGTAGATATTTCTACAAATAAGCACTTTGTGATATACCGTGGAAACCAAAGCGATTTGCAGAACTCTGAAATGCCTGACGATACCTATCCAGCATCTTTATTTCAGCTGTGCCCACGGGTTTGACGATGCTCCGGTCGAGGCGGGGCTTTCTCATTGCCTTCACTTTGTCTCTGGCGTTTCATGCCAGTCTGTTGCAGTCATGGTTGCTTGAAAAGTCGAAGTCACCCCTGGCTGAAGAACCCTTACAGCTACGCATCATGGCTGAACCGGAAATGCAAGCACTACCGCCTGAACCACAGAAAGCTCAACCACCCCGGCCATCCAAACCGCCAAAATCACCAAAACTCGCCATACCGCAGGCGATGCCAGAAACTCCGGCAGCCCCACTTCCGGAAAAGGTGCCAGTATCCATGCCGGCACCACCCGCGCCGACGGCCGAGGAATGGCAGTTGGCTTCCTCCTATACGCTCAGGAACAGCAAGCGTTATCGCTATGCTTGGGGGCAACAGGTTCGCAGCATGATGGGAACAGCGGTAGAAGGTCCCGGCCAAGGACAGGTTCGATTTCGTATCGAGATCGCGCCCGACGGAACGATCGCCAGCGTGAAAGAACTATGGTCAACGTCGGATGCAGCCTCAAAACTCGCCTGGGAGGTTATCCAGAAGCTGCCCCCCATGCCGCCGACGCCGACGGGAAAGCCGCTTGTCTTTGACCATACCATCTCGTTTCTATCTTATGAGACCGGCTGGCCGCCCAGCTATCAACTGGATTGCCTGCCGGAACCCGAGCCTTTCAAGAACCCGTTTGCATGGGATGGCTCTTCCGCTCACAAGGTGGTGCGGCGGGAGCACCGTCCCCCGCCACCCAAGGGTTGTCCGCCAGACTCAACCGCGCCCACCATCGAAGAGGAGGAGCACGAAATGAAGCGCCAGACGGATCAATGGCGGTGGGGCCGATGATTAAAAGTGATCAAGCACCTATCGTTGCAGCACCTCTTATAAAAGCGTGCTTTTAAGTCGCCTATTTGTGACTCTCTCCAGTTGTTTCAGCGTGACGCCGGTCATCTTCAGCATGTAAATAGATTGCCGTCGTCTCGATCGAGGCATGTCGCAGGTTTTTCTGGATGTACCGAATGTCGTTACCCGCATCGGCCTGATGCGTGGCCGAAGTGTGGCGCAGCCAGTGAGTAGAGGCGCGGCGCAATGTCGAAGCGCCTGACGGATTACTCGTCTCGATGAAGGTGGCAGCACGGAGAAAGACCTCCTTGACCACTAGATACACCGCCGTCGGCGTGAGGAATTTGTCTGTCCGACCGGCGACCGACATGACGAGTGGTGTATTTTCCAGTGCTGAAGGCATGGCGGATAGGCCATAAAACAGCCGATAGCGTGCCAAATCAGTGATCAATTGCTCACTTATGGGCACATCGCCTTCGGTGCCCCCCTTGCCAACCACCAGTAACCACCATTTTCCTCGTCGTTGCATAAGGTCGCTGGACTTCGCCTGAGCCACTTCTGACACACGCAGCGAGGCTCCATAGAGCAACCGGAACAGCCATCGTACTCGTTCGTAATGCTGACATTCCCTATTGGTTTCCTGGGGTAGCGTCTCGATAAAGTCGAGCACTGTTTGCCACAGGGAGTGCTCAAGGTAGCGCTCAACCGTTGCACGACGGCTGTTCTTCACCCCGCCACGCCGGCGACGCAGTGCCAGCGGGTTGCCCGCCAGATAGCCAGCCTGAACCAGATAGCCGAACAGTCCAGACAGGATGCCCATGGCCTGGCGCACACTCGATGCAGACAGCGGTCCATCAAGGAGTCGCCGCCCACCGCCGCGGCGCGGTAGGGCTGGAGCAATCCAATCGGCGGATGGCTGAATAAGAAAGGCCTCGTAGGCGAGCAAATCTTCGCGGTTGAGACTGGATAAGGCTTTGTTCTGGACTTGGGTAGCCCAGAACAGCAATCTCACGGCTTCCTTACAATAGTTGCGAAGAGTGTGCGGGGAGTTGGCGTATTCGGACAACCATAGCCGGATAGCTTCCACATCGGTGTCGGCCGCAGTCTGACGAACAACTCCCCGGGCACGGTTCGAGCCCTCGGTGCCATCCAGCGTTGGTGGCAAGGTTGTGACGTGCATGTTTTCGATGGGAAGTATTGGTGCTGACATGATTTTGGCGTCTGCTGATTTTCCAAATTGGTTTTCGGCAGCATACACCTCAGAAAATTTTGATTATGGGTGTTATCGTAAATTTTCAGTCGTAATGATTACATATATTACGTTATACGATAATATATTATTCAATTACACCCCAGATCGGGGTTGGTCGTCCACTTCAGCAGGAGCCTGCCCATGAGCCGTGTCAGCGATACCCGTTTGCGTACCCGAGAAGCAGCCGCACGCCTCGTTGCCGCCGGGCGCCGGCCCCACGATCTGACCGTGGATCTGATTTACGCCGAAATCAAGCAAGGCAGCAGAACCACAATCAATGACGAACTCAAGCTGTGGAAAGATGAGCAAGCCAAAGCAGAAGCCCTGACGGCGGCGTTGCCGCCAGCAGTGGCGAACGCAATGATTAACGTCTGGGCAATCGCGGTCGAGCATGGAGAAAAGGTGTTCGATCAACACCGAGAAGAGGCTGAATCTCAGCTGGCCCAAGCCAATGCGCAAATCGAAGCCCTGGAATCCGAGAAAAACGGCCAAGACCAACGAATTCAAGGCTTACAGGCGGATATTGTTCGGGGCCAAACCGAACTCAATTCACTGTCCGAAGCTCTTGCCGGTGAGCGGACAGCCAAGGATGCTGCCATCGCCAAGAGCAAAGCTCTGGAGCAGCAAATCGCAACGACCAAAGCCGATGCTGAACAGGCGCTCATTACCTTGAAATCAGAGCACCGCCAGCGCATTGAGGAGCTACAGGCGATTATTGCCTCGCAAGAAAGCTCGTTTCGGCTGGAAATCAACAAGGCCACAGAAAGGCTGGAAGGCGTTCAAAAGCATGTCATGCTTCAGGTCACCGAAGCCCGGGAGGCCCAGAAACGGGCTGAGTCGCAGCTTTCCAAGGCTAATCAGAAAAATGAGCAGTTGCTGGCCGAAGCACTGCAAATAGGGCGGCAGATCACATTGCTAACCCAAACGGCTGAACGAGCCCAAGCCGACTTTACCCAGGCGCAGGGCGACATAAAGAAACTTCAATCGGAGCGCGAAGGACTAATTCAGCAGGTGGCCACGGCAAGTGGCAAACTTGGCGCCGTTGGAGATCAAATTGAATCACTGGAGCGCAGAGCGATAGGAGCGGAAACCAGACTCGAAGAGGCATTAAAGCGGCCAACGGCAGCGAAGAAGAAAAGTGAAAAGCCGCACCAGCAGGACTTAATTAGCCGCTAAGTCCTATTTTTACACGTATGTCGGCTGTACCCGTTCCATGTTCTCTCGCTTCAACAGACCTGGCACATGGCGAATACTAGGCAAGGCGATTTCAAGATTCTGAAAAATATTGGGGCTTCGTTATAAAAAGTTCGTAAAACCCGCTTTTGATGAATCAGGCAGGAATCAAGCGGGAACCAGCCAGCCATCGAACAAGCGCTTCGTTTCTCCCGCTTCGCCGCATTGGCGGAGTTGTTGGCGAAACTGTGGATCAGAAAACATCTGTGTCACCTCAGACAGGATGCCGAGGTGCTCTTCGGTCGCCTCCTTGGGGACCAGAATCACGAGAACGTCCGATACCGGCTTGCCATCCGGGGCATCGAAGGGTATCGGCTGCCTGAGTCGGATGTAGGCCAGTTGAATTCGCTGA
>ERZ724527.428-NODE-428-length-21200-cov-5.577347_pt1 | contig 21200 bp, 20 predicted proteins | sample MGYA00376060_ERZ724527 | MGnify/ENA primary metagenome ERZ724527 (study PRJEB28724, sample SAMN07190886) | activated sludge metagenome | isolation source: activated sludge of sewage treatment plant in Hong Hong | place: USA: Christiansburg, Virginia | collected...
CGGCTGGCTGGATGCCAGACCAGATCAATACCGCAGAAAAAATAGCGATCCACAGGGCTCTGTACATGATGTTTCACTCGTCCGGCCAAAGGCAATTGCGCTTGAATAATGGTAACCTGATGCGACTGTAAGCGGATAAGTTCTTCTTATGCAAACAATTCAAGTGGTGGTGATTGGCGGCGGCAGTTTCGGCACAGCCATTGCCAATATGATGGCCGAGAATGGCCATGTTTCAACCCTGTGGCTACGTGACGCGACGCGCGCAGGAGAAATTCAGGCAAGCAGGGAAAACCCACTATACCTGCCTGGCATGAAGCTGCATGAAAACCTGCATGTATCTGCTGATCTCGCCGGCTCGCTGCGTGACGCGGCAGTGGTTTTTATCTCTGTGCCCAGTAAAGCCTTTCGCGCCATGGTGCAGCAGATTCGTCCGCTGCTGAGACCGGATGCCATCGTTGTCAGCACTGCAAAAGGCATTGAGACTGGTGATGATCATCGCGGTTTCTGGTTGATGAGCGATGTACTGAAACAGGAATTACCCGATCATCGTATTGCAGTATTGAGCGGCCCAAACCTGGCAGGTGAAATTGCCGAGCGGCAATTGACAGGCACGGTAGTCGCCAGTGTTGATAGTGCGGCCTGTCAGTGTGTGCAGGATTTATTGCGTGGCCCGTATTTCCGTGTGTACAGCAACAGTGATGTGTATGGCGTAGAGCTGGGCGGCGTTCTGAAGAACAGTTATGCCATTGCCTGTGGTATGGCTGCAGCGCTCGGCCTGGGTTACAACACCATCAGCATGTTGATCACGCGCAGTCTCGCGGAAATGGGGCGTTTTGCGGCAAAACTGGGTGCAGATCCGCTGACATTTATCGGGTTGGCCGGTGTGGGTGACCTGATTGTGACCTGCACATCGCCCAAGTCGCGCAACTATCGCATCGGTTATGCATTGGGGCAGGGCAAATCCTTGCAGCAGGCTATTGATGAAGTCGGGCAGGTGGCAGAAGGTATCAATACAGTGCATCTCGTCAAGTTGAAAGCTGATGAACTCGGTGTGTACATGCCTCTGGTGAGTGCGTTGAATGACATTATTTTTAACGGTTGCAGCATCGCGGATGCCAGTGCCGCATTGATGGGCAGTGATAACAACAGCGATGTGGAATACCGCGCCAATTTGTTGTCGGCAGGATCTGGCCAGACAACATGAAACTCTTTTTTTTGCGGCACGGTGAAGCGGCATACAACAAGCATGATGATATTCGTGAACTGACGGCACGCGGTTGTGACGATGTAAAACGCGTTGCACAACACCAACGCGCAGCGCTTGCGGATGTCCAGCGTGTCTTTGTCAGCCCGATTACGCGTGCACAACAGACAGCAGATATTGTTTGCCGTGAAGCACACATCCTGGCCACTCGCGAGACAGTAGACTGGTTGATCCATGAAATGCCATTGCGTGAAGCACTGGCCGCACTCGCCAGGCTCGATGGCAATGTCTTGCTGGTAGGCCATCAGCCATTGGCGGGTAAACTGGTGGAAAGCCTGTGTGGATTGCATGCCGGGACAACGTCAATCGGTACTGCGAACATGATCGAGATGGAGGGCGATGCCTTTATCAGCGGGGCTCTCCATATCGTGCACCACCAGTCTCCCTGAGCAGGCCGCTGATGCTTTCATCCAGTGCCAGGCAACTCCATTTTGATGTACTGGGTTTGAGGCTGGCAGCGCAACGTTGGCACGAAGGTGGTGTGCCCGTTATTGCCTTACACGGCTGGCTGGATAACAGCGAGAGTTTTGCCTTGTTGGCAGAACACATGCCAACGATTGATCTGGTGGCACTCGATATGGCCGGTCACGGCTGGAGCGATCACCGTGCAGCACATGCCAGTTACCTGATCTGGGATGACTTGAGGGAAATCCTCGCCGTGGCAGATCAATTGGGCTGGCAGCGTTTCGGGTTGCTGGGCCATTCACGTGGTGCGATTGTTGCTGCACTGCTGGCATCCGCAATGCCGGAACGTATCCGTGCATTGGGGCTGATCGAAGGCTTGTGGGCACAAACAACACCGGCTGCACAAACGCCCGTCCAGATAGCCAATAGCCTCTCGGCAGAGAGCAAGCAGCGATCCACCGGCATGTTTTCCTCGCTGGACGAGATGGTCAGTTTGCGCCAACGCAACGGTTTTGGGGTAACAGAGTCTGCTGCCAGGCGGCTTGTCACCCGTAACGCTGAACAGGGTGCAGACGGGCAATGGCGCTGGCGTACCGATCCACGTCACAAATTGCCCTCAATGGTGATGCTGACCCCTGAACAGCAAGATGCCTGCCACCGTGCCATCCAGGTGCCCACGGAACTCGCGCTGGCAGAGCAGGGGCTCATGCTGGCCTACCCGGATTATGCAGAACGGCTACTGGCATTGCCCCATATCAACTGGGCCTCGTATGAAGGTGGGCACCATTTGCACATGGAAGGGGCGCAAAGCATACTGGGATCCGCCTATAACAATTTTTTCCAGCGCCTGTAATGGTTGTTTTTGAGACAGTTTGAGAGGCTTTGGTGAATATCTTATGAAACCGATAATCACATGTCCTCCACCAGCGGATCTCTGGCTTGACCAGGCGGATGCAGACCAGCGGATCAGGCAGATGTTGCTGTCGGGTTTGATAACAGGGGATGAGTCAGAAAAGCTGCAGTTTTTTCGCCAACATGGTTATCTGGTATTGTCCAAGGCCGTAGACGAACAACAAATTGATACATTACTAGATGACCTGTCGCGTATCTGGCTCGAAGGTGAGAAATATGTGCTCAAGCTTGGCAAGGGCGCGGTTATCCACCCGGACAGTGCTGTGTTACCTCATAAAAGTCGCCTTTATGATTTTTATGTCCACAATAAAACGTGCAGGAATATGGTGTTCAGCGCGTTGTTACGCCGTATGTTGCAATTGATTTTCCAGGAACCGCCGTTGGTATTCCAGAGTATGGTGTTTACGTGGGGATCAGAACAATCAATGCACAAGGACACAGCGTTTGTTGTTATCGACAGGCCAGCAACGCTGGCGGCAAGCTGGATTGCCCTTGAAGATATCGAGCCGGGCAGTGGCGAGCTGATGTATTACCCGGGCAGTCACAAAGATCCTGTATTTCTTTTTGATGGCGAGCATATGTATTGGGAACCGAAAAGGGATGGCAAAGGCATACACCGTCGTTACAGTGAATTTCTGGATGGCCAGGCGGTAGCAAAAAATATTCAGGTGCAAACATTTAGTGCGAAAAAAGGTGATGTATTGCTTTGGCACGCTAACCTCGCACACGGGGGCATGCCTGTTACGCGACAATCCAGCACCCGTATGAGTCTGGTGTCACATTATTGCCCAGTGAGCTGCCAGCCGCGCTATTTCAATTTTTTCAAGGATGCGTATAAGTGCCCGACAGGCGAGGCATTTTATAGCAGCCGTCGCTATGATCTGAAATTACAAAGCAACAATCCGTACCCACTTTTTATGGGCTAGGCCCTGGCAAACGCAGCATGATGAATGCAAGCCTGAAAAATATTCCCGTCAAACAGCAGCTGATCCTGATGATCTGTGTCATCAGTTTCATCAGCTTGCTCATGGCCAGTTCCGCATTCGTACTCTATGACCGTTATGCCTATAAGCAGCATCTGGTGAATGAGGTGACGATGCTGGCGCGCGTCATTGCCAGTCACAGCGCCAATGCTGTGGCCTATAACGATGTGTATGAGGCGCGTACGAATCTTGAAACGCTTGGCATCGATGCCTCGCTGGTCTCTGCCTGTATAAAAGCGGAAGGCGGCCAGTTGATGTCGATGTATTCACGCCAGCATTACCAGCCGATTGAAGATGCCGGCAAGCCGATACCAGGTGTTGTGTGCCTTGCAGACCAGAATTTTATTTCACGGTTTGATGGTGAGTATCTTGATCTCATCCAGCCTGTTCTATGGGAAGAGACACAGAAAATAGGCCAGCTGCATTTACGGATTTCCATGGACGAACTGAATCGCCGGTTCACCGCCTTTACCGTGGTAATGCTGCTGATTGTATTGATGGTGAGCATGGTATCTATCGCGCTATCCAGCAAGATACAGGCATTTATTTCTGCACCTCTCCTGATGTTGGCGCAAACCGCTAACACCATTAACCGTTTCAAGGATTATTCATTGCGCGCCCGCACAGACAGGCAGGATGAGCTAGGGCAGCTTGTTCAGGCGTTTAACGGCATGCTGGATACGATTGAATTGCAGAACAGGGCGCTCTTGCATGCCAATGAGCATCTCGAAGACGAAGTCCAGTCACGCACGAGTGAATTACGTGCAACAAACCGTGAGCTGGAAGCATTTACCTATTCTGTTTCACACGATTTGCGTTCGCCATTGCGATCCGTTGACGGTTTCAGTGCAGCATTATTGGAAGATTGTGGCGACAAGCTGGATCCTGCAGGGCGCGATTACATTGCACGCATCCGTGCGGCCAGTCAGCGAATGGGCAACCTGATTGACAGCCTGCTGCATTTGTCACGTGTTTCCCGTCAGGATATGAAACATGCCAGCGTTGATCTCGCTGAATTGGCAGATGAAATTGTTGAAGGCTTATGTAGTAGCCATCCAGGTATGCATGTGGAATATATTGCGCCAGAGAGCATTATTGCGCATGGGGACAGGGATCTACTTCGCATTGTGCTTGAAAATCTGTTGGGCAATGCCTGGAAATATACTGCGAAGACAGAGAAGCCGCGAATTGAGTTGAGCGCCTATGATCGTGCAGGAGAAACTGTTTATTGCGTCAGGGACAATGGTGCTGGCTTTGACATGAAATATGTCGACAAACTCTTTGGTCCGTTCCAGCGTTTACATCGTGATCAGGAGTTTGAAGGTCTGGGTATTGGTCTTGCCACGGTGGCGCGCATTATTCATCGGCATGGTGGCGAAATCTGGGCAGAAGCCCAACTCGATAAAGGTGCAGCTTTTTACTTTACCTTGCAGCCATCTAATACTAATTAATCCTTGGCTTGCAATCAGAGCTGATCCCATACAGCTTTCAGTTTGTCATTCCACACCCGTTCATTCAGATCGCCAACATGTTTGTACCGGATGATGCCTTGTGAATCTATAAAGTACGTTTCGGGTGCGCCAAAAACGCCCAGATCGATACCGAGTTTTCCGTCAGCATCTACAATCGTGAAGCGGTAGGGGTTTCCTTTTTCCCGCAACCATTGTTCTGCTTCGTCGCCTTTGTCTTTGTAATTCACGCCGTAGATTGTGACACCCTGTTGCTGTAGCTGCATCAGGAATGGGTGCTCAACCCTACAAGTGACGCACCAGGTAGCCCAGATATTCACGAGGGCTTTCTGGCCGTGCAAGTGTTTTTCAGTCACGATCCCGGTTGACCCGATAGTGGGCAATGAAAAAACCGGCCAGGTTTTATCAAGCAACGCGCTGGGCATGGCATTGGGATCGAGTGTCAGACCTCGCATCAGGAAAATAGCGAGCGCAGCAAAAAAAGCCAGCGGCAAGAACAGTTTCAGCCGATTCATGCGGGTGAATCGCTATGAATATTGCGGTGGCGATAGCGTTTGTCAAAAACTGACAAGGTCGCACCAATTGCCATCAGTATTGCGCCCAGCCAGATCCAGCGAATGGCCGGTTTGACATGCAACCTTACCGACCATGCGCTGGCATCGCCTGCCTCCGGTTGCAGTGCTTCACCTAGCGAAATATAAATGTCGCGGCTGAATCCTGGCCATATGGCTGCTTCCGTCATGGTCTTGCCCGAGGCCAGGTACTGGCGCTTTTCGGGTTGCAAACTGCGGATGGTGTTATCCGGTGCGCGAACATAAAAAATGGCATGCTGGGCGGAATAGTTGGGGCCCATGCCTCCCTGCATTTGCTGGAAGGTAAAAGCATAGCCGGCCACTTCCGCAGACTCACCCGGTGCCAGGCGAAGGTCGCGTTGCTCACTGGCGAGTGAAGTAAAGCCTATGCCCATCGCGCTGATGGCAAGCCCCACGTGTGCAATGCACATGCCCCAGTAAGCCAGGCGAAGGCTGCGTAATCCTTGTGTGATGGAACGTGCATTGCGTAGTTTGTTTTGCACGTCAGTCAACGTGCTGCATACAACCCATGCTCCCAGCCACGCAGCCAGAACGGCAAGAAATGTAAACGGGATTGATAAAGCCAACAACAACAATGGTGACAGGAATGCTGCCATGGCCGCCGGTTTTCTTGCCCAGACAAACAGGGCGCGAAAAGACTGGTTGTCATTCCATTGCAAGCTGACACCAACTGGCAACAGCAGCAGTACCACCGCCATCAATGGTAAAAAGAAACGGTTGAAGTAAGGAGGGCCCACTGAAATTTTTCCCCAGCTCAACGCATCTGCGATCAGCGGATATAAAGTACCCAGGCACACAATGGCCAGCAAAATAGCCATCAGGCAACTGTTGAGCAACACAAACATTTCACGTGAAAAAAACCGGTAGCCGGAAGAGGGGGCAGTGGGCGCACGCAGCGCAAACAATGTCAGCGATCCGCCAATCACTATGGCAAGAAATACAAGGATGAACGCCCCGCGTGTCGGGTCGGTTGCAAACGCATGCACAGATGTCAGCACGCCAGAGCGCACAAGAAATGTGCCGAGCAAGCTGAGTGAAAACGCAAAAATTGCCAGCAGCAATGTCCAGCTTGAAAACAGTTGGCGTTTGTCACTGGCTGCCAATGAATGGATTAACGCGGTACCAGCCAACCATGGCATAAAAGAAGCATTTTCTACTGGATCCCAGAACCACCAGCCGCCCCAGCCCAGCTCGTAGTATGCCCACCAGCTCCCTAGTGCAATACCAATGGTGAGAAAAGCCCATGCGGTATTCGCCCAGGGCCTTACCCAACGCGTCCATGCGTGGCTGACCGATGTGCGCGTTGCTGCATCTTTTTCCAGTAATGCAGCAATCGCAAAAGCAAAAGGCACAGCGAAACCGACGTATCCGCAGTACAGCATCGGTGGATGGACGATGAGTCCGAAATCCTGCAGCAAGGGGTTCAGGTCGCTGCCTTCATCCGGAACAAAGGGCAAATTGCGTGTAAAAGGATTTGATGTAAACAATGTAAAAGCAGAAAAACCCGCAGCGAGTAATCCGAGAATGCTCAGTATTCTTGCACGAATTAAAACAGGCAGCAGGCTGGAGCGAAGGGAGAACACGGCAGACCACAATGATAATACCAGCAGCCACAGAAGCAGTGAGCCTTCATGCGCGCCCCAGGTTGCACTGATTTTATAGGGCACAGGTAATTGGGTATTGGAGTTATTTGCTACATATTGCAGCGAAAAATCATCAGCAACAAAACAATATACCAGTGTGGCAAAACTGGCACAGAGTAACAGGCAGCTGAGCAGTGACAACGGCACAGCCAGCTGTAACCAGCGTGTTGCACGTATATAACTGCCTGCCATCGGCAGTATGCCTTGCACAATTGACAGGCAGAAAGCGAGAATGAGGCAGTAGAGACCAATTTCCGGGATCATGTTTTTTTAGTCTGCTGATGATTTGGGTGCAGGGTGCATGGAAGGTTTGGGTGCATTCATCTGTTTCATGCTGTCGCGAATTTCTGGAGGTGTATAGTTTTCATCGTGCTTGGCGAGCACTTCAGTGGCGGTGAACACGTTTCCATTCCACGTGCCTTTAGCAATGGCTGCCTGTTCTTCTGCAAATAAATCGGGAATGATGCCTGTGTAGACAACAGGGATACTGTGTTGCCCGTCGCCGATGGAAAATTCCACTGTCAGGCTGTTGCTTGCTCGCTTGATGCTGCCTTTATCTACAAATCCCCCCAGCCGGATGACGCGATCCAGTGGTGCTTTGCCACTTAGCACATCAGCAGGAGGAAAAAACAGGTTCATATTCTCGCGCAGGGCAAAAGTGATCAGCCCCACTGCAATACTTGATGTGACGATAATGGCTAGAATCACCAACAGCCGTTGTTTGCGGATGGGATGCATGGTTATTGTGCTCCCGTCAGTTCACTCAGGATATTCTTTTTCAGTTGCGCGTGACGCGATAACGGAAACCACAGCAATGCTGCCAATACAGCAAAGCCGATGGCATAGGCGCTCCAGACATACATGCCATGGCCATTCATGAAAAAAAGATCGTGCAGGGATTCGAAATACATCAGCCTTTTACCCGTAACAAGTCTTGTAGCCATCGGCTATTGCGTTCGTGGGTGAGGATTTCACAACGCAAATTCAGTAACAACAGCAGAGCATAAAAAAGGTAAAACCCCGCAATCATTATCAGCAGGGGATAAAGCATGGAGCCGTGGATAGTGGGGGCAGACGTCAGTTTCAGAGAAGCGCCCTGATGCAGTGTGTTCCACCAATCCACGGACTTGTAAATAATCGGGATATTCACCATGCCGACAATCGCGAGCATGCTGGCTGCACGATTGCCGCTGTCACGGTTCTGGTAGGCATTAGCCAGGGCCATCACACCCAGATAGAGAAAAAACAGGATCAACATCGATGTAATGCGCGCATCCCATTCCCACCATGTGCCCCAGGTGGGTTTGCCCCAGATGGAACCCGTAGCCAGTGCAATGAACGTCAATGCTGCCCCGATGGGTGCAGCGGCGCGCAGTGCCCAGAAAGCAACTTTCATGCGCCAGACAAGCCCGATGCAGCCCGCCAGTGCCATGATGTAGTAGCCAGCCAGCGCCAGAAATGAAACAGGAACATGTAAATAGATAATGCGGAAACTGTTGCCCTGGCGCGCATCTTCCGGCGCAAATGCCAGTCCCCATACAGTACCGGTCAGAATCAGTGCTGCGGTGAGAACGGCAAGCCATGGCAGCAGCGTGCCGCTCATCTGGTATAGCCATGGCGGTGAGCCCCAGCGATGAAACCAGATTCTTAAGCTAGTAAATACATTAGGTTTGTTTTCTAACATTATGATTCCAAAGCATTTTTCAAGCCAGCCATCACCACCAGAGGTGATAGCCCCAGTGCAAACAGCGCACAAGCACCCAGGATGGCCAGCTGGCCGGCAGGAAATATGCCGCCGGCAGCTTGTGCTGTAGCACTTGCGCCAAAAATCAGTACCGGGATGTAGAGGGGCAGGACAATGACCGCAATCAACAAGCCGCCGCGCCGCAGGCTTACCGTTAATGCAGCGCCAATAGCACCGATCAGCGACAGGCTTATGGTGCCCAGGGCAAGCGATAACATCAGCACTGGCATGGCAACGGGCGGCAAGGATAGCATCATGCCCAGAAGCGGTGAAATCAGTACCAATGGCAATCCTGAAAATAGCCAGTGCACCAGTACCTTTATCCAGACAATGCCGTACAGGCAGTCCGGCAACAGCAGGTATTGCTCGAGTGTGCTGTCGTCATAGTCGCGCCGGAACAGCATATCGACGGACAACAGACTGGCGAGCAAAGCCGCCACCCAGAGTATGCCGGGGGCAATCGCGGCGAGCAGGGTTTTATCTGTGCCAGTACCCAACGGCACGAGTGCAATCACCATCAGGAAAAAAGCAACCGGATTGACCGCATCTGCCAGATTGCGCCATGCCAGTTGCCATTCGCGCTGGAAGGTTGCCAGCAGGATATTCATGCATCCCCCAACAACAATTGTCGATGTGGCAGATCGATTTTCTCCATCCCGTGATGCGTGGTCATCACAGTGATGCCACCACGCTGCAGATGGTTGCGCAGGCATTGGAGAATCGGTTCAAAACCTTTGGCATCGAGTGCTGTGAGCGGTTCATCCAGTATCCAGAGTGCCTGTTGGCTGAATATCAGCCGTGCGAGCACCACGCGGCGCTGCTGGCCAGCAGACAGCTGATGGCAAGGAATATCTGCCTTGTTGCGAAGTCCCATGTCTGACAATGCTGCAGAAGCTTGCGATGCAGTGGCGCCGACACAGTGGGCGTACCACAGCAGGTTTTCTCGTGCCGTCAGCTGGGCCTTGATGGCTGGTTGATGGCCAATATAAAGGATGTCTTGTGCATAAACGGGCCAGTGGGTGCGAATGTTTTCACCATTCCACAATACGTTGCCTGAGTAGTCACGATTCAACCCGGCCAGAATGCGTAGCAGGGTGGTTTTACCGCTACCATTTTCGCCGGCAACATGTAACAGCTCGCCTTTTGCCAGCGAATAATCCAGACCGGAAAACAGGGGCTGTTGGCCTTTCTCGCAGCCGATATCTTGCAGTTGCAGGTGAGCGCTCAACGGCCGGGCCCTGTCTCAATCTTTAAAATCAGGTTTGCGGTTTTCCTTGCGGGCCTTGATGGCTTCCTCGAAATTTTTGGTCGTCATGCGCACATACAGTTGGGCGTGGCCTTCGTGATTCATGTGCGAATGCAAATTACTTGCTTGCATCCCGGCCCAGAGCATCTGTTTCGACAATTCCACTCCGATATGGCTGTGCTGCAGGATCTGGCCCGCCATCTCATAACAGGTGTCCATCAGTTTTTCGGGCGGCACAACTTTCGACACGATACCGATGCGTTCGGCTTCTTCTGCGCTGACATCACGGCCGGTCAGCATGATTTCAAAGGCGCGGGTAGAGCCGATCGCGCGGGGCAGGGTGTAGCTCAGCCCGAGCTCGGCAGATGTCAGTCCATTGTTGATGCCGGCGGCACGAAATACAGCGGTTTCCGATGCAATCCGGATATCGGTGATCATCGACAGGCAAAACCCGCCGCCAATAGCAGGGCCATTGATGGCTGAAATGACAGGTTGGTGCATGGTCTGCACAGCGTGCATCACATCATCCAGCACTTTCATCGCGCGTCGGGCAATGCCTGGCATGGTCAGGCCATCAAAAATAGACAGGTAGCCGGGGTCTTTCAGGTCCGCGCCGGAACAGAAACCTTTGCCTTCCCCTGTCAGGATCACCACCCGTGTGCTGTTATCAAAGCTCACTTCTTCCAGGGCTTCCTTGAGCGGCACCATGACATCAAACGCCATGGCATTCATCCGGTCCGGGCGGTTCATCTTGATAACGGTGATCCCTGGGCGCGGCTTTTCAATGGTGATGAAGTCTGACATGTAGAGTCCTGTGCAACGGGTGAAAGAATGGGGTGCATGATAAGGGGGTAAGCGGTCTTGTGGTACACCAAAAACAGGGTAAGCTACTGGTCAGGATAGCTGAATAAACAACAAAAAGAGTTTCGGGTTGCCATGGACTGGATGCAAAACAAAGGGTTGCACTATTTTCTCAGATTGGCATGTCTGGTGCTTGCCTATGCGGTGACTGCCCGGTTTGTCCTTAACTATTTTGCCGCTAACCATGTCGTATCAATTATCTGGCCGCCTAGTGGTATTGCCTTGGCAGCTTTGTTGTTGGGCGGAAAGAAATACTGGCCGGGTGTTTTTGTGGGGGCGTTACTGGGAAATTTTTTCAGTGGCGCAGATAACCCCCTGTGGGTTTGTCTGGGTATCGCTTCTGGTAATACGCTGGAAGCGTTGGCGTGCTGGTGGTGTCTGATACATTACTGCCAGATCAAAATAGATCTTACCGAGCCAAGGGATTATTTTTTTCTGGGGATTGCAGCGAGTGTCTGCTCCATTATCAGCGCTGTAGTCGGTGTCAGCATGATTTATTCAGTGGGCATGCTGGCTGACGATTCATTTTTTATCAATCTCTTGCATTGGTGGCAGGGGGATGTACTAGGTATTATCATATTTTCCCCTCTGGTGATTCTTTTAAGAAAAAATACAGAAAGGCTCATTACAAAAAAACAGGTTGTACATATCATTTTGTGCTTTGGCCTGGCTTTTCTTGTAGGGCAAGGCATATTCCTCGGATGGTTTAACCAGTGGTTCACTATTCATGCCAAACCCTACTGGATGTTCCTGTTTGTTACCTGGGCGGCTGTAGCTTTCAGTCGACGTGGTGTTTTACTTATAGTCTGTATGACATTGATACAGGCGCTTGCAGGTATTTTTGCCAATACCGGAATCTCATACGTTGATCTTTCAAGCATCGATGCAAAATTGTCCAGCTTGTGGTTTTTTCTGATCGCATTGACAGTAGTGGGTATGACGCCAGCGCTGATTATCAATGCCAGAAGACGCATTGAAATAGACCTGAAAGAAAGTGAAGAGCGATGGAAATTTGCACTGGAAGGCGTAGGCGACGGTGTTTGGGACTGGGATATCGCATCTGGAAAAGTGCTGCTTTCCCCCTTGTTTATAAGGATGTATGGCCATTATGGCGACAGCGTTGAAGCCAATACCCAGGCTTGGTCAGAACTGGTACACCCTGATGATATGGCTCAGGTGCTGGCCGATTTTGATGAGCATTTGAGTGGGAAAACGCCTTTCTACCACAATGAACACCGTGTCTGCTGCAGCGATGGAACCTACAAGTGGATCCTTGATCGTGGCATGGTGGTGCGGTATGACGCAAAAGGCAATCCACTGCGTATGGTGGGAACACATAGTGATATCAGTGAGCGAAAACAGGTAGAAGAGGAGCTGCTTCAAGCGTACGCAACGCTCGAAGATCGAGTGGCTGCGCGCACGCAGGAGCTGGAATCTGCCAAAGAGCTTGCAGAATCCGCCACGCAGGCAAAGACGGAATTCCTTGCCAATATGAGCCATGAAATCCGTACGCCCATCAGCAGCATGCTGGGTATGTCACATCTGGCGTTGAATACCGATCTTACTGAAAGACAGCGTGACTATATTGAAAAAATCCAGATTTCTGGCAAGCAGCTACTGGCACTGGTGGACGATGTGCTGGATTTTTCCAGACTGGATGCAGGAAAAATTCGGTTGGAAAATGCAGATTTTAATCTCTGTGTCGTCATGGATTCCTTGCGCTCTATGTTTGCCCGTGAGGCAGATGAAAAAGGGCTGGAATTCCTTCTGGATATAGACGGGCGTATTGATCCGCAATTGCATGGGGATGCACTGCGTCTTGGGCAAATACTTATTAACTATGTCAGCAACGCCATCAAGTTTTCCAGCCGGGGTAAAGTGGCAGTGAGGGTTTTTATCATCTCTGGCAGCAGTACAGATTATTTGTTGCGTTTTGAAGTAACAGACCAGGGTATTGGCATTGCACCCGATATGCGCAAAAAACTTTTTTCGTCCTTTCAACAGGCAGACATGTCTGTGCGGAAGAAATATGGTGGCACCGGGCTGGGGCTGGCGATCTGCAGAAAGCTGGCGGAAATGATGGGCGGTGAAGTGGGTTTTGACAGCCAATCTGGCAAGGGCAGCTTATTCTGGTTTACGGCGCGATTGGCTCGTGCCCGTTCCATGTCAAATGGTGGCCCACAGTCTGACCCAGCCCCGCCAGAGTCCCGGCCTTCCCTGCAGGGTGCCAGCATCCTGTTGGTAGAGGACAACCTGTTCAACCAGCAAGTGACCCGTGAACTGCTGGAGCTCGCGGGAGCAACCGTTGTCACTGCCAACAATGGCCAGGAGGCGCTGGCGTGTCTCGGCAGCAGGAAATACGATTGCGTATTGATGGACATCCAGATGCCGGTCATGGACGGTCTGGAAGCTACACGGGCTGTCCGTTCTGACCCTTCATTACGGGATTGCCTTGTCATTGCAATGACCGCCAATGCCTGGATCGAGGACAGGGAGCGCTGCCTGTCTGCCGGTATGAACGATTTTCTCAGCAAACCGGTCCGGCCAGCTGAATTGATAACAACCCTTGATGAATGGCTTTCCTTTGGCGTTTCCAATCCGGTTGATACCCGTGTGCTATCTGCGCTGTATGACGGCAATATGGACAAGGCGCTGGCTATTGCTACAAGGTTTGTGGCGTTTTCACGTACCGATATTGCCGGGTTGCAGCGCGCACTGGAGTCAGGTGATATCGAGTCAATACAGAAATTGGGCCATAAAATGCAATCCGGTGCCCGCCAGCTTGGGGCAACAAGATTTGCGGATATCTGCGAATGGCTGGAAAAGCAGCTCGCAGCCGATACCTTGTGGCAGGCCTATCCACGTATCCGGCAACTGGAAAGATTGCTGGCACAAATTGTCCAACAATTGCAGTTAAACGGCTAAGATAGCGTCCTGTGCTTGTGGGAGCAGTAGTGTGAGAAAAACCAAGATTATATGCACAATCGGTCCGGTGACCGAATCGTACGATATGTTGAAAAAAATGGCCGAGGCGGGCATGAATGTCGTGCGTCTCAATATGTCACACGGTGATCATGCCTCGCATGCCAAGGTCATCAAAGCAATAAAGACGCTGAACAAAGAGTTGGCGCACCCGATTCCCTTGCTGCTGGATACACAAGGCCCGGAAATACGCACGGGCACACTGAAAAATGATCTCGAGCTCAAGCAGGGCGATATCATTTCAGTGACGGCGCGTGCCGAGGATGTGGAATCAACATCGCTGCATATCAATTATCACGATTTGATAGACGATGTGAAAATTGGCGACAAGATTACGGTAGACAATGGCATCATCAATCTGGAAGTGCTGGAAAAACTTGACCGCATGATGCGTTGCAAGGTGATCGATGGTGGTCGCCTGAAAAGCAAGCGCCATGTCAACCTTCCAGGTATCAGGGTCAACCTTCCTGCTATTACCGGCAAGGATCGTGATGACATCCTGTTTGGCATGAAGCAGGAAGTGGATTTTATTGCGTTGTCATTTGTTCGGGAGGCCAATGATATTCGTGGCTTGCGAAAATTGCTGGGCAACAAGGCTGACAAGATCAAGATTATTGCCAAGATTGAAGATCAGGAAGGCGTAAAAAATCTTGATGAAATTATTGCTGCTGCCGATGGTGTGATGGTAGCTCGCGGTGACCTTGGCGTAGAAATCAATATTGAAGACCTGCCTAATGTCCAGCGCAAGATAGTTCGCCTGTGTCATGAACAAGGCAAGCGAGTCATTGTTGCTACACACTTGCTGGAATCAATGATCGAAAATCCCATTCCTACCAGGGCAGAAGTTACGGACGTCGCCAATGCAATCTACGAGGAAGTGGATGCAATTATGTTGTCCGGTGAAACAACCGTAGGTAAATATCCGATCAAGTGTGTCGAATACATGGATCGTATTTCCCGTACAGCTGAACGTATGCCGGGCTTGCGTTTTTGCGATGGGCTTATTCGCGATAACAATAAACAACATCTGGCGCACTCTGCCGTGCAATTGGCTGAAGATATGGATGCGCAAGGTATCGTTGTTATCACCCGGCGAGGTGTGATGGCTAATCTCGTGACGAATTGTCGTCCCAGCAAAACAACCATTTTTGCTTTTACGAATGACAGCCGTACGCGCCGTCAGATGAATTTGAATAGAGCTGTAGTTTCCCATCGACTTGCTTTTTCCAGTGATCCGGAAAAGACCTTGCTGTCAGCATTCGAGATGCTTAAGCGCGATGATGGATTAAAATCCGGAGATAAAGTGGTAGTTATTTCAGACATTATTTCTGGTCTTGGCGTTGATGCCATACAGATTCGCAGCATTCACTGAGTTAACCATGATGCAAGAAAATGACGTAATAGATCCTCCTGAAAGTCAGGTAGTGGCAGATATAGGGAATACCCCGGCGCGCTCACCAGAGCAGGCTGAAATGCCATTTGCTATTGTTCATGGCAAAAGCATGACCGAGCTGCCCAAAGATCTATATATCCCTCCGGATGCGCTGGAAGTGATCCTTGAGGCATTTGAAGGCCCACTGGATCTTTTGCTATACCTGATCCGTCGTCAAAATCTTGATATTCTTGATATCAATGTTGCAGAAATTACACGTCAGTATATGCATTACATCGAATTGATGGATGCCATGCAATTTGAATTGGCAGCTGAATATCTTTTGATGGCAGCCATGCTCGCAGAGATCAAGTCGCGTGTACTGTTGCCCCGTTCTTCTGATGTAGAAGAAGATGAAGAAGATCCAAGGGCGCAACTGATCCGACGCTTGCAGGAATATGAGCGCTTCAAATTAGCAGCTGAAAATATGGATGACCTTCCTCGTGAAGGGCGTGATATTTTTCTTGGCAGTGCAGAGCCGCCGGAGCGTGAGAGTCGTCGACCGGATCCTCCAGTTGACATGAAAGAGTTGCTGCTGGCATTGGCTGAAGTATTGCGGCGTGCCGACATGTTTGAAAGCCATCAAGTTGAGCGAGAGCGCCTGTCTACACGAGAACGTATGTCGCAAGTGCTGGAGCAGCTTAAAGGTGGTCAGTTTATGCCGTTTGTCACATTGTTCACCGTGCATGAGGGCAGGCTCGGTGTTGTTGTGACATTTCTGGCTGTGATGGAACTTGTGAAAGAATCACTCGTGGAATTGTTGCAAACAGAAACGTATGGGCCGATTCACGTCAAAGCGAGATCTACCTGATAACTTTGGTAATACAGTAAATATTTAATGGGAAAAAGATATCGCCATGAGCCAGTTTGATAAGACATTGCTGAAAAAAATTGTTGAGGGTTTGTTGCTGGCAAGCAATGAGCCATTGTCTGTAAAACGGATTGCAGAAGTGTTTGCGGACCAGGAAGTCTTTGGGGATGCCGAAAAGCCGGATGCTGAAGAAATCCAGGCAGCCATCGAAGATATAGCCGCAGATTGCCAGAGTCATGGTTACGAACTGAAAGAGGTGGCCAGTGGGTGGCGCTTTCAGGTGCGTCAGGAACTGGCGCTTTGGGTAGGGCGATTGTGGGAAGAAAAACCCCCGCGCTACTCGCGTGCCATTCTGGAGACGCTTGCACTGATTGCCTATCGCCAACCGATTACTCGCGGTGATATTGAAGAAATACGCGGTGTGGCTGTCAGTACAGCTATTATCAAGACGCTGATGGAGCGCCAGTGGGTACGTATAGTGGGTCATCGCGATGTGCCGGGCCGGCCGGCGCTGTATGCCACTACGCGACAGTTTCTCGACTATTTTAATTTGAAGAGTCTTGATGAGTTGCCGTCGCTGGGCGAAATTCGCGACATAGATAAAATCAATGCTGAACTGGATTTCGGACAGGACAAAGAGTTGGCTGAAGCGCTTGCGCCGCGTCTGGCAGAGCGGGCGGGCGGCGAAATGATGGAAGATGCAAACGGCACCCCAGATGTTTCTGTGTTGCATTGAGTGAATTAGATGAAAAAAAATACCAGCACGCCAAATGAAAAAGTTGCGAAAGTTGCTGATTCTGAAAAACCTAAACGAGTAAGCAAGCACGTCGCAGAGCCTGCTCCTACTGAAAAACTGCAAAAGCTTCTGGCCCGTGCCGGCTTTGGTTCAAGGCGCGCTCTGGAAACATGGGTGTCAGAAGGGCGCATCACGCTCAATGGAAAAGTGGCAACGCTGGGCGATCGCGCAGCGCTTACTGACAAAATTTGTGTAGATGGCAAACCAATATCTGTGAAGCGTCTGGAAGGTCCGCGCGTACGGGTGCTGCTTTACAACAAGCCCATTGGTGAAATTTGCACTCGCTCTGATCCCGAAGGGCGACCAACTATTTTTGAACGTATGCCGCCTTTGGAAAAAGGTCGCTGGATTGCAGTAGGGCGACTGGATATCAACACCAGCGGTTTGTTAATCATTACTTCTGATGGCGAGCTAGCTAACAAGTTAATGCATCCAAGCGCGCAAATTGATCGAGAATATCTCGTTCGTGTGATGGGTGCAGTTGATAATGAAATGCTGCAGCGGTTGCGTGATGGTGTTGAGCTGGATGACGGCCTGGCAAAATTTACTGACGTTTCACCGATGCATAAAAATGACGATAACGACAGTATCAACAATTGGTACTGCTGTACTTTGATGGAAGGGCGCAATCGGGAAGTGCGCCGACTGTGGGAATCACAAGGTTTGCGCGTGTCGCGACTCAAGCGTGTGCGATACGGGCCAGTTTTCCTGGCGAATAAATTGCCTGAAGGGCGCTGGCAGGAATTGTTACCGGGTGAACTGGCGATTCTTTACAAGGAAGCGGGGCTGCCTGTGCCGGACATCAGTCCTTTAACGCCAAAAGATAAAGAAAAAATGCAGCGTGAGTTGCGTAAACCGATGCGCGCTGCACGCCCCAGTGAAAAACCAGCGCGTAAAACAACCGCGAAAAAACCGCGTGTTAGACGCTAGTCAATATTCAGTTTCTTCGGAAAAGCGGTTGAGGCTGATCAGTCGATGTCTGGTAATACTCTGTAAAATCATTCAGCGATTCTAGCGCCGCTTTAAGATCAGTGTTTTCACGCAAATCAAAGCTGTTAAAGCCGCAGCGTTTCATAAAGCACAGCTGGTCACGCAACACGTAGCCGATAGCGCGCAATTCACCCTTGTAATTAAAACGCTCACGCAGTAAACGCGCAATTGAAAAACCGCGACCGTCTGTAAAAACAGGGAAGTTGACTGCAAGCAATGGCAATTTTATTAATGCCGATGCGATATCCCCTGTTGGCATATCTTCACTATCAAGCCATACGCCGATGTTGTTTCGACCAGAGAGATTCTCCTGGTTCGCCAGCCAGACTGCTAATGGGAAAATCAGGAATTCTCCATCAGGAATGCCGGGGGCTTCCTTGGGAACCGTATGCCATTTGTTGCTGACAAGTTCACCGTCTTTAATAACGCATTGTTCATGCATAGGTGCGCTCCTTGAATGGTTCAAGGCCAATACGGCGGTAAGTGTCTATAAACTGCTCACCATCAATGCGTTGCTCAACAAAGACATCTAGAATCTTTTCAATAATCCCGGGCATCTCTTCTTGTGAAAACGATGGGCCCAGAATTTCGCCGATAGCTGCGTCATTTCCTGCATGGCCGCCTAATGATACCTGATAAAACTCGGCTCCTTTCTTGTCGACACCCAGGATGCCGATATGCCCAACATGATGGTGTCCACAAGCATTCATGCAGCCGGAAATGTTAACGTCAATATCTCCCAGATCATACAGGTAGTCTATGTCGTCAAATTTACGCTGGATTGCTTCGGCAACAGGAATGGATTTTGCGTTAGCTAATGCACAGAAATCACCACCGGGACAACAGATCATGTCTGTCAAAGTGCCGATATTGGGTGTGGCAAACCCGAGTTTTTTCAGTTTTTGCCATAATTCATGCAGGCGTGTGCCATCTATGTCAGCCAGCACCAGATTTTGTGAATGTGTCGCGCGTATTTCACCAAAACTGAATTCATCTGCCAGTTCTGCAATCGCATCCAGTTGTTTATCAGTGACATCGCCAGGTGCAACGCCGGTTGGCTTCAGCGATAGAATCACTATTCGATAGCCGGGTTTTTTATGCGGCTTCACGTTCCGGCTGACCCAGTTGGCAAATGCCTTGTCGTTTGCTGCTGTGTTGGCTAATTGGCTTGCTACCAATTGTTCATCAAGTGCCTTGTAAGCCGGGGCAGTGAAGTGTTGCTTGATTCTTATAATTTCCTGTTCAGTCAGTGTGGCAGGCCCATCTTTCAGGAAATTCCACTCTTCTTCAACTTTGGCAGAGAATGTTTCAACCCCTAATGCCTTCACCAGAATTTTTATGCGCGCCTTGTACTTATTGTCACGGCGTCCTAGCAAGTTGTATACGCGCAAAATTGCATCAAGATAGGTGAGCAAATGTTTTTCTGGCAGAAATTCACGCACTACCTGGCCAACACAAGGTGTACGACCCAGACCTCCTCCGACATAAATGCGATACCCGATTTCGTCGGCAGCATTTTTGATCAACTCAATGCCGATATCATGCACCTGTACTGCAGCACGATCTGCTTTTGAGCCGCTGACGGCTATCTTGAATTTTCTTGGAAGGAAAGCAAATTCAGGATGAAAAGTTGACCATTGCCGGATGATTTCACAGTAGGTTCGCGGGTCAATAATTTCATCAGGAGCAACACCGGCAAACTGGTCTGACGTGGTGTTGCGGATGCAGTTGCCGCTGGTCTGTATGGCATGCATTTCCACTTCAGCCAGCTCCGCGAGAATATCCGGTACGTCTGCGAGATTGGGCCAATTAAACTGGATGTTCTGGCGAGTGGTGAAGTGACCGTATCCTTTGTCATAGTGACGGGCGATGTGCGCCAGTTTGCGCAACTGGCTTGAGGAAAGAAGGCCATAAGGAACCGCAATGCGCAACATTGGGGCATGGCGCTGTACATACAGGCCGTTCTGCAACCGAAGGGGCAGGAATTCCATCGGGGCAAGTTCACCTTTCAGGAAACGGTCAGTCTGCCCCCGGAACTGGCTGACACGTTGGTTCAGTATCTTGTGATCAATCGCAGTATAAGCGTACATAATCTCGTCAAAGAGGGAAGTGAATCTGCAAGGGCGGGCAGGATACTACAACTGCCCGTTTAAATAAAAATCACCTGTCGTTATAAGCTTATATTGCGTACCAGGGATCAAAATCCGGGGATAAAAAAACCGGATTTCTCCGGCTTTTTTATCCTGCGGCTGAATCAGCCATTTTCGGCGCTTTCAGCACGCTTGGCCCGTGGATCATTGGGTGGGCGACGGCGCTGCCGCTGCGGATCCGGTTGCGCCATTTCCGTAGGAATACGCGGCTCGGGAGTCTTTGATTCCTCCGACACGATTACGAATTCACGCGGCTCCTTGCGGTCCTGAAGTCGTGGGTCGTTACTTGGCCGGGTACGTGGGCGCTGCACAGCGGGTTCTGCCGCAATTGGTGCGGGAGCAGCTGTTACAGGCGCAACTGGTACCGGTGCAGTAACTGCAGGAGCCACAGTCGCTGGTGCAACAGGAGCCTGAACAGCAGTGACAAGCTTATCTGGGGCAGGGGCAGCAGAAGGTGTCGCTACAGATTCAGGTGCGGCAACAATCGGTGCGGGAGGTTGTGTGGATTCCTGGCGCTGTTCTGTTTGTGCAGGACGGCCAAACTGTGGAGCGGCAATTTGCTGCACATTAATGTCAGTAGAAGCGGCAGGTTGACCTGCTGCGGAAGATTGATCCGTTGTAGCCATCCGGTCAGTTTCAGGACGATTGCGCTGGCGATCATTGCGGGGGCGTTTACCGGATGGACGGCGAGACGGTGCATCTGCAGCATCATTCCCAGTACCAGTTTGTTGCTCACGTGGTGCCTGCGGTTGGCGGTCCACGCGGGCTGCAGGCTGCTCACTGCGTGGCGGCTGTTGACCACGTGGTGGTCGCGCCGGCTGCTGGCCATTGTTTTGGCTTTGCTGCGGTTTTTGCTGCGGGGGCTGATGATTAGGTCGACGATTTTGCTGCTCATCATTGCGGGCATTACCATCACGAT
>ERZ724527.429-NODE-429-length-21123-cov-4.000427_pt1 | contig 21123 bp, 18 predicted proteins | sample MGYA00376060_ERZ724527 | MGnify/ENA primary metagenome ERZ724527 (study PRJEB28724, sample SAMN07190886) | activated sludge metagenome | isolation source: activated sludge of sewage treatment plant in Hong Hong | place: USA: Christiansburg, Virginia | collected...
TCCGGCGTGCTGTCATTGAGCCCCGGGATCAGCAATGTGGTGATCTCGAACCAGACTGCTGTGTCGTGGCGGAGATAGAGCAGGGTGTCGAGAACGGGGGCGAGATGGGCGCCAGTCTGATGGACGTAGAAGTCTTCCGTGAAGGCTTTCAGGTCAACGTTGGCGGCATCCATCACTGCGTAGAACGCCTGCCGAGGCGTGGGGTGGATGTAGCCCGCTGTGACCGCCACACTGGCAACGCCGCGTTCACGACATGCCTGTGCGGTGTCCATGGCGTACTCGGCGAAGATGACCGGATCATTGTAGGTGAAGGCGACGCTCCGGCAACCATGGCGCACGGCAGCCTCGGCGATGTCAGCGGGCGAGGCCGTGTCCATGAGACGGTCCATGTCGCGGCTCCGGGATATGTCCCAGTTCTGGCAGAACTTGCAGGCCAGATTGCAGCCTGCGGTACCGAAGGACAGCACGCTGCTGCCCGGGTGGAAATGGTTGAGGGGCTTTTTTTCGATGGGGTCGATGCAAAATCCCGAACTGCGCCCATAGGTGGTGAGCACCATCTTTCCCTCTGCCCGCTTGCGTACGAAACAGGCGCCGCGCTGGCCTTCATGCAGCCGGCAATCCCTCGGGCAAAGGTCGCACTGGAGGCGGCCGTCTTCGAGAAGGTGCCAGTAGCGAGCGGGATGGGCGTCCATGGTGTCAGCCTCCTTGGGGGTTTTCCTTCCACTTGCGTACCCTGTAGCGGGCGAGCATGACATTGGGGCCCCAGAAATCAGCGGGCAAACGGGCCTTTTGCTTGAGGGCCGCCATGAAGCTGCGTCGGTCGGGCAGTTGCTCCCATACCTGGGGCAGGAAGGTGGCCTTCTGACAGCCATTGAAGAAGATCACGCCGTCCTGTCCGGGCACGAGCTGACTGAGTGCATCGGCTTCGTCGTGGAACTCCAAGAATTCCGGCTCGTCAAGAAGTGACACCTCGATCTCGATCCGGGGGAATTCGGCCGCGCTCACCGGAGGGAAGCGCGGATCGCGCAGCGCCGCTGCGATGGCATTCTCATGCACATCCTCAGCCAGGACGCGGTGGGCATTCAGGCTGCCAATACAACCACGCAGGGCGCCATCAAGGGTCAGGGTGACAAAGCACGCACCACGCTCGGCGAGCAACACGTGATCGACAGCCGCCTTGACGGGCAGCCCCAATGCACCGCAAATGGCGTTGCGAGCCTGGGCAAGCAGGGCTTTTCCGAGCGCTTCAGTGGTGGGCATGATCTAGGGTCTCGGAGAACGAAATGGAGGCATAGCCCACAACCCTTTCCCTGTCGCCGGCCGTGTCGCCGGAGTTGCGCAGGTCAAGCAGATGGGGTGTGAGCCGGTGACGGCACGCAGCCAGCAGCAGGCCGTTGATCGCACCTGCGCCGCAGGCCTGATCACCATTGAGGGTGGCATCGAGTTGCCGGATCTGGGCGATCGTGGCCTTGTCACGCCATTGTGCCTGTCGGTAGGGGTGATAGTGGGACAGGTCGGAACTGATGACGATGAGCGTTTCGGGGCCGCCCCATAGGGATTCAAGCAGGGCGGCAACCCGATGAGGATCCACTTCGCCGACAGCGACAGGCAGAATCTGGAAGTGATTAAGCGTGCTTTGAAGGAAGGGTAGCTGGACCTCAATGGCGTGCTCGTCGGCATGGGGGCGGTCATCCACGATGACGCCGGGCATCTCCCGCGCTCGCAGCCAGGCATCCCGGTCCACCGCCACGGCACCCAGGGGTGTGATGAAAGACTGGGCTGCCGGCAGCGCCATGCCCCGGATGGCAACCCGATGGGTTGGGCACAGAATGAGCACCCGCCGGATGACCTCCCTGCGTTCGACGAGTCCGGCGTAGGCGCTCGCCGCGACGGCGCCGGAATAGATGTAGCCGGCGTGGGGCACAATCATGGCCTTTGGCGCATCCACAAGTTCCGCAGGCATGGCTGCCGACAGGAAGCCGGCAATCTGGGCATGAAGGCTGTGGGGATCCGCCGGATAAAAACGTCCGGCGACCGCGGGCAGGCGTTGGGAGGCGTGAGCCATGATCTGCTTCAGTCCTTAGGTTGATGGTCGGGAAGACCTCTCGTATCCATTATAGGGACGAGTGCAACAGCCATGCGACACCGCAGCCCAATCCCGCGCCCACCGCAAGCATGCCTGCCAGTACATGCCGTCCGAGTCCAGCGCCGCCAAGGGTGAAGGCCAGGGTGGTCTTGAAGCTCAGGTTGGCAAGCATGGCGAGCAGAATGGCAATGGCAGCAGGGACGGTGTCCACTTTGCCAACCGTCTGCAGGTGAAGGGTCGACAGGGTGATGGCATCCACGTCGGTCAGGCCTGAGGCGAGGGCGAGCAGATAGAGTCCTCCACGTCCGGCGATGTCGGACAGCCACGCCGCGCACAGCAGCACGCCTGCATAGAGCAGACCGAAGCCGATCGCAGCACGAAGTTCGGTCGGGTTGCGGGTTTCCGGGATTGGTAGCGCGTCCTGGCCCGCCAGTTGTCGCCAGTCGCGGGCCAGCATGATTGCCCCCAGGGCGACGGCGAGGATGCAGCCACCCGCCAGAAGGGGCACCACCGGTGGGGAAAGGGCACCGGCAATGGCCAGAATGCGTACCACCATGATCAGGTTGGCGAGCAGGATCACCAATCCGGCGGTGGACGTCATGGCCGGATTTTCACGGGCGTGACGCGCAAAGACCATTGTCGTCGCCGTGCTGGAAACCAATCCCCCCAGCAGGCCGAGCAGGGGGGCGCCGTAGCGCGCGCCCACGAGCCGCAAGGCCATGTAGCCGGCCAGACTGACGCCTGCCACGAGAACGATCATGAGCCACACTTGATGGGGGTTGATCGCCTCGTAGGGGCCGAAGCCCCGATTGGGCAGGATGGGCAGCACGATCAGTGACAGCACCGAGAATTGCAGGATGGAGCGCCAGTCCTGGGCGGTCAGGCGCGATGCGACGCCACGGAGTTCGGACTTGAAGTAAAGCAGCATGGTCGATCCGACCGCCGCCATCACGGCCAGTCGGCCATGACCCAGCCACACCATCGCACCGAGGGTGTAGCACACGAGCAGGGCAACCACAGAGGTGGTGCCGGGATCATTGGGTTCCGGCTGGCGCACGTTGGCGGTGATGATCATCAGCGCCACAAGGGCAAGGCCGGCAACCAGCATGGCGGGCGCGGCAAGTTGTTCAGCCAACAGGGCTGAGATCGCACCGAGCAGTCCGGTCAATCCAAAGGTGCGCACACCGGCCAGGGCGGCCGGGCGGCGTTCCCGCTCAAGGCCCATGAGCAGTCCGATCGCTGTGGCCAGGGCGAGCGCTTCCAGTTGGCCAGGGTCAAAGGGGTGCGAGAACAGCATCGTGTGCATTCCTGAGGCGTGGATGCTCAATCAGCGGCAGAAGAGCGGGGGACATTGAGTAGAATTGCGCGATGCGAATTCAGACGACCCGTTGTTTCGCCATTGTGCCTGCCGCTGGAAGCGGCAGCCGCATGCGCAGTGAACAACCCAAACAATATCTGCCCCTTCTCGGCCAACCATTGATTCGCCACACGCTGGGGGTGCTGTGTGACTCGCCGGTGATCGACCGGGTCTATGTCGTGCTATCCGTCGGTGATCAGGAGTGGGACCGCCATGACTGGAGTTCGTTCGGTGATCGTCTGGTCCCCCTGTTCTGCGGTGGGGCGTCCCGTGCCGACAGCGTGCTGAATGGCCTGCGGGCGATTGCCGACGATGCATCCGAGGGCGACTGGGTGCTTGTGCACGATGCTGCACGGCCTTGCCTCGCACCCTGGCATATCGAGGGATTGGTGCGTGACTTGATGCATGACGAGGTGGGGGGCATCCTGGCAGTGCCGGTGGCCGACACCTTGAAGCGTGAGGACAGCACGCATCACATTGCCGCCACGGTGCCGCGGGATGGCCTTTGGCAGGCTCAAACGCCGCAGATGTTCCGCTACGTGATGCTCAAACGGGCGCTTGAAACGGCGCGGCAGGTCACGGATGAGGCCAGCGCCATCGAGGCCATGGGCCTGCGCCCGCGCCTGGTGCGGGGTGACCCCACCAACCTGAAAGTCACCTTTCCCCTCGACCTGCATCTGGCCGAGTGGATTCTCCAGCACCGCGAGGCTTGAAGATGCAAGTTCCGTTTCGTATCGGGCAGGGGTTCGACGTCCATGCCCTGGTTCCCGGCCGCCCCTTGATCATTGGTGGTGTGACGATTCCCTTTTCCAGGGGGCTGCTCGGTCATTCCGATGCTGACGTGTTGCTTCACACCATCACCGATGCGGTGCTTGGCGCGGCTGGGCTGGGTGACATCGGGCGGCATTTTCCGGATACGGACCCGCGCTTTGAGGGGGTGGATTCCCGTGTCCTGTTGCGCGAAGCGGCTGCTGCTGCGCGCGCTGCCGGCTGGGTGACGGTGAACGTGGACGCCACGGTGATTGCCCGGGCGCCGCGGATCCTGCCCCATGTTCCGGCCATGGTCGCCAACATTGCTGCCGACCTGGGGGTTGATCCGGCGGTTGTTAACGTCAAGGGCAAGACCACCGAGAAGCTTGGATTCACCGGTCGTGGAGAGGGAATCGCGGCACAGGCGGTGGCATTGATGGCGCGGGTCGGGGCCTAGCCGCGAGACGCGGCAAAGGTGCGAAGCCAGCGAGATCCGGGTTCGCACGTGACACTCAGGTGCGTCGCCGACGGGCAAGGCAGGCGAGTCCTGCGGCGCCGAGGACGAGGGCCAGGGACGCGGGCTCGGATACCGTTGCGGGGATCGGGTCAACAATGATGATGTCGTTGGCGCAAAGCATCGTCCATTGCACGTCGAAGCTTTCCGTCGGGGAGTTCCCTGTCCAGTGGCCGCCGAAGACGGCGACGGGAATTTCCACCTCGTAGAACCAGTGGGAGCCGCCCAGGGTGCCCATATTCCCGAAGCTGCTGGAAATGACCAGGCTGGCGTTGCCCACATCCGTGCCGGTGTTCACCTTGGTGACGTAGCTGGAATGGGCGGGGTCGTAAACGCCCGGGGCACTCCACAGGCCGGTAGCCCAGTCGGCATTGCTGGTGCCCACCACGTCGCCCTGGCGAAGGGTGCTGCTGCGATCGGCTGTGAGTACTCCGAATTCAAAGCTGCCATCGCGGCCGAAATCAATGGCGAAGTCGCCGCGGCCATAGTTGTTGCCGCCGGTGGGGGTGTTGGGGTCATGGCCGGTGATCAGCCCCAGGGCGAGGTAGGTCTGCCCATCGAGCTTGGTATACCAGGTCAGGTACAGGGCTTCCGCATCATAGGCCTGGCCGCCCCAACCGGGGTTGAGGTAGCCGTTGTTGGCATTGCTCTGGTCGTCCACGGTGAACAGGATTCCGCTACCGGGCGTCCATCCGGATACGGTGCCGTTGTTGGCAACGCCCCAGTCGGCGAAATTTCCGTCGATGGTCATCTGGGTGGCGTGGGCGGGGAGGGTGAAGGCTGCGGCGGCCAGGGTTAGGGCAAAGCCGGCGAGGGATGTCGTTTTCATGATGCACACCAATCTGGATGGAATGGTGGCGAGAATAGGCGGGCGTTGAGCCGGGAAGACGGCACTTCCTCACGGATGCAGCGTGGGTTGGGGTAAAAGAGCAGGCAGATGCGAAGCGGATCACAGCTGCCTGCAAGGGCGGCGAGCCCCCGGGCGTATCGACGCCTTCAGTGTGGCGGATTGACCGGGGTGCCGCGGGGAGGTCAGACGAAAAGGCAGTCTTTCAGGTGCCCGCGCAGATCGGGCTCCGGGGACTTGGTGTAGTCCTTCTCAAAACGATCGGAAATCAACTGGGCCGTCGGCCGGTCGAGGGTGGCATTGAGCATGCCCATGAAGGCAGGGGGGGCGATCAGGATGGCGCGGCCGAACTTGTTGTGGCTGCGTCCCATATATAGCTCTTTTGCCAGCATCTGGGCGAAGGTGCGGGCGGCGTTGAGTTTTGGGGGGGTGGGTTGCTCACGTGCGCCATGGCCACTGCCAGCGGCCTGCATTTTCCCGGCCCGGTCGGAGGCCAGATCAGCATTTTTCATGCGGCTCTCGGGGTGAGCGATCTCCTTTACAAGCTGCAGACCCTTCTTGGGGCCCAGGTTGGCGTACAGACGGGCAAGGCTCGCGTTTGCGACAAGAATCCAGGTGATGGCCATGAATTGCTCTCCACTTTCTGTCATGAATGCCGGAGCGGCCTAAGCAATGTAGACAGTGCCGCCCGGCAAATCAAAGGGTGCTTGAGGGCAGCAGAGGGACTGAACGTGCGGACTGTGCTTCGCGTTCTGCCGGGTCTTGCCCGAAGTAGCGGGAAAGCTTTTGGTAGACGGCGGGATATTCGGATTTCAGGAGGCCCGGTGTCTCGAAGAAGGCTTCGCTCATGACCGCAAAGAACTCTCCCGGATGTTCGGCTGCATAGGGGTCAAGGGCTGTGTCCTCCCCCCGGTCAACACGGGCACAGAAGTCGTCAAAGGCGGGCTGAAAGGCCCTGGCCCAGTCGCTCGCGGAAAGATGTGCGGGCAGGCAAGGGTAGCCGTCCACCTCGCCGTTGCCCATGTCGAGTTTGTGGGCGAATTCGTGGATGACCACATTGATGCCGTCGAAGGGGTTCTCGCCCTCAAACCAGGACAGCAGCACCGGACCACCCTCCCAGGCCTCGCCGAGCACTTCGTCTTCGTATTCATGGACGACACCGTTTTCGTCGGCGAAATGCCGCGGAATGACGAAGTCCCCGGGGTACACGATGATGCCAACCCAGTCGGCGTAGGCATCGAGCCCGATGTTCAGTACCGGCAGACAGGCTTGAAGGGCAATGGAGAGGAGCAGGTGGTCAGTGATGACGACCCCCTCGGCGCCATGTACTTCCTTGTCGGCAAGGAATTCCAGGGCCATGCGGCGCAGGCGTGGGCGATCTTCAGGGGGAAGGAAATCGAGAAAGGGGAGGGTGCGTTCAACGGCATCCCACTGTTCGGGTGGCACCGTCCTGCGGTCGGCGGTGCGCTGGCGGCGCCAGCGGCGGAAGGCAGAGAACATGGGCGTCGGGATCAGGGTGGTGAATGTCGTGGAAACGGAAGTATCTGACGGCGGGTCGAAGATCGGTGATCCGACGATAGGGGCAGGGCGATCAAGATCAAACTTTCCCTGCCCGGCCTATAGGATAATGCCAGCCATGGTTGCCGTTACTCACTCGATTTCCCAGTCCGTGTCCGCGCTGTCTGTGGACGAATTGCTGTGCGAGGGTCTGCCCTCCGAAGATGCCCGCCGGGTCGGAGACGCGCTCGCATGGGTTCAGCCCATCTACGAGAATCGAACCCTGGGTACGCAGGAGCAGGTTTGGCAGCACGCACTGGGCACGGCGCTGATTGCGGCATCCCTGCGTCTTGATGCGGACACCCGTGTCGCGGCCCTGTGCTTTGCCGTGGGTGATGTGCTTGACCACCCCAACGAGGAAATCGCGACCCGTTACGGCGAGAGCGTGGCCCGGCTGGTGGACGGCCTGCGCCGTCTCAATGGTCTGCGGGTGATCACCCGCATGACGACCACTGCCAGCGCACCCGAGATCCGCGCCCAGAGCGAAGTGCTGCGCAAGATGCTGCTGGCGATGGTCGAGGATATCCGCGTGGTGCTCCTGCGTGTGGCATCCCGCACCCAGACCCTGCGCTACTTCACGGATCATCCGGGGCGTACCCGGGAGTCCATTGCCAGGGAAAGCCTCGATATCTACGCGCCCCTCGCCAACCGCCTGGGGATCTGGCAGCTCAAGTGGGAACTGGAGGATCTCTCCTTTCGTTTTCTGGAGCCCGAGACCTACAAGCGTATCGCCCGCATGCTTGATGAGCGCCGGGTCGAGCGGGAACAGTTCATCGTTGATGCGGTGGCCCGCCTGAAGCGCGAGGTGCAAGCCATCGGGGTCACCGCCGAAGTGTATGGCCGTCCCAAGCATATCTACAGCATCTATAACAAGATGCGTGCCAAGCGGTTGGATTTCTCGCAGATCTTCGACGTGCGCGCCTTGCGTGTATTGGTGGACGAGGTGAAGGACTGTTACGCGGTGCTGGGCATCGTGCATCAGATCTGGACACCGATCCCGAAGGAGTTCGACGACTACATTTCGATGCCCAAGGGTAACAACTACCAGTCCCTGCATACCGCCGTCTATGCGGGCGATGGCCGGGCTCTGGAGGTGCAGATCCGTACCCACGAGATGCACAACCATGCCGAGCTGGGGGTGGCGGCCCATTGGCGCTACAAGGAGGGAAGCGGGCCTTCGAGTGGAGACTACGACGAGAAGATCGCCCTGTTGCGCAGTTTGCTGTCCTGGCGTGACGAGGTGACCGATTCGGCCGACTGGCTGGAGCAGTTCAAGCGTGCCTCCCTTGACGACACCATCTACGTTCTGACGCCCCAGGGTCGGGTGATTGACCTGCCTCGCGGTGCAACACCGATCGACTTTGCGTACCGGGTGCACACCGACCTGGGCCATCGCTGTCGGGGTGCCAAGGTGAATGGTCAGCTGGTGACCCTCAATACGCCTCTGGAAAGCGGCCAGACGGTGGAGATCATGTCCACCAAGGAGGGGGGGCCGTCCCGGGACTGGCTCAACGCCCAGCAGAACTACGTGGCCACGCCGCGAGCCCGTCAGAAGATCAAACAGTATTTCAGCGCCCTCGAAGAGGAAGAACTGCTGGTGCGCGGGCGGAGTGTGCTTGCCCGGGAGATCCAGCGTGAAGGGCATGGTCAGGTGAATCTTGAAGACCTGGCGACGCGCCTGGGCTTCAAGGGGCCCGACGCCCTGTTCATCGCGGCCGGGCGGGGTGAGGTGGGGCCCCGCGCGATCCAGGTGGCCTTACGCGGCGCCGATGCCATTGATGCGCTCTCCGAGACACCCGAAGTCATCCTGGGGGAGAGTCATTCGGGTGATGCGGGTGACACCATCCTGATTGTCGGGGTGGGCAAGCTCATGACTTCGCTGGGGCGTTGCTGCAAGCCGGCACCACCCGATGCCATTCAGGGCTATGTCACCCGAGGCCGTGGTGTGTCCATTCATCGGGTCGAGTGCCGCGACTTCCAGCAGCTGGTGCGCTCCCATCCCGAGCGCTTGATCAGCGCCCAGTGGGGCGGGGCGGCTTCTCCCAAGGAGGCGGTATTCCCGGTGGATGTGGTGGTGAATGCCATGGATCGGCAGGGCCTCCTGCGGGACATCTCGGAAGTGCTGTCCCGGGAGAAGCTCAACGTGATCGCAGTCAATACCTTGAGTCGCAAGGGGGCGGCGCGCATGCGCTTCACCTTCGAAGTGCAGGGCGTGCATCAGATCCAGCGGGCACTTACCCTGATCCGCGAGGTCAAGGGCGTCACCGACGTCGAGCGCGGCTGAGACGGTTCCGTGTCCGGGCTCGAAAGGCATCACTACGCCTGGCTGTCGATTGCCGCAGCGCTTGCGACCATTACCCTGAAGACGCTTGCCTGGTCGATCACGGGGTCCGTCGGCCTGTTGTCCGATGCGCTCGAGTCCCTGGTGAATCTGGCGGGGGCGGGCTTTGCCCTGTGGATGATCCTGATCACCCGCGATCCCCCCGATGGCAAGCATCCGTACGGGCATGGCAAAGCCGAGTATTTTTCCAGCGGTCTCGAGGGCTTGCTGATTTTTGGTGCATCAGGCGCCATCCTTTGGACTGCCGCGGAACGTCTCGCCGCCCCGCGGCAGATTGATGCCGTTGGTTGGGGCTTGCTCTGGTCGGCCGCTGCGACGGCGATCAATTTCGCGGTGGCGCGGGTTCTTGGCCAAGCGGGGGAGCGCTTCCGTTCCATCGCCCTGCGCGCCGATTCGCGTCACTTGATGACCGACGTATGGACCTCCTGCGGAGTCATCGCAGGTGTCGCCCTGGTCGCCTGGACGGGTTGGCTTCGGGTGGACCCACTGATCGCGATGGCCGTCGGCCTGCATATTGCCCGGGAGGGGTGGATGCTCCTCAAGGAGTCCGTGGATGGTTTGATGGATCGCAGTCTTGATGCGCCGAGTGTGGCGCGCGCGTGCGCCGTACTTGATGGATTTCTGTCGCGGGGGGTGGCCTATCGGGCGCTGCGGACACGTCGCGCAGGTCGGTCGTCCTTCCTTCAGGTGGTGGTCATGGTTCCGGGGGACTGGTCCGTCATGGAGGGGCATGCGCTCCTTGACGAGATAGAGAGTGCCCTTGAAAAAGCTATTCCGGGCCTCGAGGTGAGTACCCACCTCGAACCCCTGCCGTAACGCGTCAGCCCGGTTTGGTAAGATTCGGCAACTCGCGACTACCCGGAATACCGCAATGATCTTCGTGCTGTCCCCGGCCAAGGCCCTCGACTACGAGTCCCCCCTGAGCACTCCCCGTTTTTCCGAGCCAGACTATCTGGATGACGCTGCTTGCCTGATTGAAGGCCTGCGGGAGCTTTCCCCTGCCGAGGTGGCGCGCCTGATGGATCTGTCCGATTCGCTGGCGGCGCTCAATGTGGCGCGCTACGCCGAATGGTCGCAGCCTTTCACGCCGGATAATGCCCGTCCCGCCGTGCTCGCTTTCAATGGTGATGTCTATGATGGTCTCGATGCGCGGGCTTTTTCCGAGACCGATCTGGAATACGCCCAGAGGCATCTGCGCATTCTGTCAGGCCTGTATGGACTACTCAGACCCCTCGATCTGATGCAGCCCTATCGCCTTGAGATGGGCACCCGCTTTGCCAATCCGCGAGGCAAGGATCTCTACGCCTTCTGGGGCATGACCCAGACCGATGCCCTCAATCGCCTGCTGGCCGCCGAGGTCGACGCAGGCCGCGAGGCGGTGCTGGTCAACCTTGCATCGGAGGAGTACTTCAAGTCCATCAAAACCCAGCGTCTCGCAGGGCGCCTGCTCAACATCGGTTTCGAGGACTGGAAGGGGGGGCGTTACAAGATCATCAGTTTCTACGCCAAGCGCGCCCGCGGGATGATGGCCCGTTACGCCATTACTGGACGGCTGCAGGATGTGGAGCAGCTCAAGGCATTCTCGGCGGACGGCTACGCCTTTGCGGCCGAGGCTTCGGATGACGGGCGCTGGGTGTTCCGGCGACGTCAGGATTGAGGCGTATCCCGGCGTGGCAGACCCCGACAAGATAAGCAGCCTTGCCCGCATGAAGGCGCTGGCCACCGCCGTGCTGGTGGCGGTGGCTGTGCTTCTGGTGCTGGCCCGCAGCCAGGGCTGGAACTGGATCGGCGCCTTTGCCGAGGCGGCGCTGATTGGTGCCCTGGCGGACTGGTTCGCGGTGGTCGCACTCTTTCGTCATCCGCTCGGTCTTCCCATTCCCCATACCGCGATCCTGCCGCGGAGCAAGGCGCGGCTCGCCGACAATCTGGCTGCCTTCATTCGTGATCGCTTCCTGGATACGGGCTCCCTGGTGGCCCGGCTGCGGGCGGCCGCGCCGGCTGACCGGCTGGCAGCATGGCTGCGTCAGCCGGCCAACGCCGATCTGCTGGCCGGGAGGCTGGTGGTGGTCTTCGCCGAGTCGGTGGATTTCATGGACGATCCGCGGGTGCGCCGGCTCTTTCTCCATGCCTTGCGCCGACGCGCCGGCAGCCTCGACATGGCTGACGGCATCGGTCGCCTGCTCGATGCGATGACCGAGCACGGGCGCCATCAGGCCCTGCTCGACGAAGGGCTGCAGCGGCTTTACGCGGGGCTTGACGAACCGGGCGTGCGCCAGGGCTTTGCGGGCATGATCGTCGACGTGGCCGGCCGGGAGTAACCAAAAGTCGTCGCGACACTGGGGCTGGTCGGCATCAATCCGGTTGAACTGGGTGAGCGCGTATCGGCGGGCATCATTGCCGGGGTTCACGGCCTGCTTCAGGAAATTGCTCAGGATCCCGCCCACCCTCGCCGTCAGGCCTTCGACGCACTGGTCGCCGACTACATCGGGCGGCTGGCCGAGGATGCCGGCTTCCGTGCCCGGGTGGACCAAGCCAAGCGCGATTTCCTGGCCCATCCGGCGGTTGGCATCTATCTCCGGGAACTGTGGGAAGATCTCAGGGCATGGATGAGTCGGGACATGCAGCGTCCGGACTCACGGTTGCGGCGCCAGTTGGCCTCGGCTGCCATGGCCCTTGGGGCCAGTCTTTCGGAAAACACAGCCCTGCGCGAATCGTTCAATGAGCATCTCGAACGGACGGTGGAAAGTCTCGCGCCGGAACTCCGCGACAGTCTGGCGGGGCATATCGCGGCGACGGTCAAGGCATGGAATGACGAGGATCTGGTGCGGGAGATCGAGGTCAGCGTCGGTCGCGATTTGCAGTTCATCCGTCTCAATGGCACCTTTGTCGGGGGCCTCATTGGCGTCGGCCTATATGCCTTGAATCATCTCCCAGTCTGAGCACAGCCATCATGCCCCTTCGCATCAGCAGCAATTTCGACTCCGGCGCCATCGAGGTGCAGTCCCTGGAAAAGCCTGGCGATATCCGCCTGCGTCTACGTTCCGACCAGGGCGTAGGGGGAGATGCCCCGTTCCGCCAGTGGTTCCACTTCCGGCTTCATGGCGCTGCGGGGCAGGCCGTGCGACTTGTCTTCGAGAACGCTGCCGAGGCTGCCTATCCGGATGGCTGGCCTGACTACCGCTGTGTGGCCTCGTATGATCGTCGCAACTGGTTCCGGATCCGAAGTACCCGCTATGAGAACGGCCAGCTCATTATCGAACACACTCCCGAGCGCAACAGCATCTACTTCGCGTACTTTGAGCCCTATTCCCACGAGCGCCACCTGGATCTGCTCGGCCGTGTCGAAATGTCGCCCTACGCCTCGGTTAGCAATCTGGGTGCCACCGTGGAGGGTCGTGATCTGGATCTTGTCACTGTCGGCCGCCCGGCGCCGGGCAAGGTTCCCGTATGGATCATTGCGCGCCAGCATCCCGGCGAGAGCATGGCTGAGTGGTTTGTCGAGGGGCTCCTTGATCGCCTGCTTGATGGCACGGATCCGGTGGCCCGTCGTATTCGCGAGAAGGCCGTGCTGTACATCGTTCCCAACATGAACCCCGACGGGGCGATTCGCGGCAATCTGCGCACCAACGCGGCGGGTGCCAACCTCAATCGCGAATGGAGCGCACCCAGCGCGGAGCGCAGCCCCGAGGTGTTGTTGGTGAGGCAGGCCATGGAGGAGAGTGGGGTCGGGCTCTTTCTCGACATACATGGCGATGAGGCGCTTCCGTATGTGTTCTTTTCCACTGCCGAGGAGGTGCCCGGGTTCTCCGATGCACAGCGGGAGCGACAGTCCCGATTCGTGGAAGCCTTCCGAGCGGCCAGCCCGGATTTCCAGACCGAGCACGGCTATCTCAGCGGCCGCTTCAGGGATGAGTTGCTGACCCTTGCCTCCAAGTGGGTCGCCTATCGCTTTGGCTGCGTATCCTTGACCCTGGAAATGCCTTTTAAAGACAACTTCAATCTGCCCGATGGCGTCGTCGGCTGGAATGGCGAACGCAGCAAGCGGCTTGGTGAGGCCATGCTCCAACCCATTCTGGGGTATCTCGCGGGCTGAGTTTGCGAGCAAGGCTGCTCACGATATTCAAGATCTGCCACCCTGTTCCGTTACTGGACACATCCGTGCGCGAAAGCGCTGCCATATGTTTCGGGCCTTGCCGGGCGTGCGTTGATCGACAGCGTGGTCCAGTGGGCCAGGGCTGCCGCCCTGCAGATTGAAATATCGCGGTAGTGATTCGAAAAAAAGTTTGAAATCGTGTCATCCCGCTCGTTGAGCTTGGCGTTAAGGACTCACAGGCGCGAAATCGCCGGTTTTCACAGGAGAAGTCGATGGGCAGTTATTGCAACGAGTCCTACGCAGAGTTTCTGGATTCCCTCAAGGCCGCGGGCGTGGTTATCCGCAATGAAGTTGAAGTGCGGGAGCGGCTGGCCGAGTCCCAGCGCTGGCGCAGTGCCTTCATGACCCTTGCGGCAAATGGTCGTACCCTCGGCATCGAGTTTACGGTTGCAGGCAATGGCAGTGATCCCCGTGCCGTGCAGCGTGTGCTGGCCGAGCATGCTTTCCCCGCCGAGAAGGAAGCCGCATTCATCGCTCAGCTGACCGCTGACCGCTGACCGCTGATTGTCATCCCGCGCACCGGCGGCGTCACCGGTGCAGCATGCAAGCCCTTCCTCCTCCCGGGGAAGGGTTTTTTTTGGTTCATCGCGCTTTTCCGGGGATGGCGTCCTGGGCACATAAACAAAAGGCCCGGTCTTCGCCGGGCCTCGCGCTTGCTTTTTTGGGGCCTGATTCAGGCGGCTTCCTGGAGTCGGAATGAAACCGGGCCGCAGGTCGGGTGGGTATCGGGGGCACATTGCTGTCCGACAGCATCCTCCAGACACTGCTTCGCGCACTTTGCGCAACGTCCGCACTCTTCCGTAACGCCGAGCTGTGTCCGGAGATCCCTCAGACGCCTGGCTCCCGCATTGACGGCGGACTCAATGTGTTTCTCGGTTACTGCTCGACAGACGCAAACATACATTGTCGTATTTCCTTCAAGCGGCGATGGACGCCCCAATGCTGGCGTGCTTGTGTTGCAAGCCTTCACAGATCAGGGTCTTGGGCATATCCATCACTTCGTCAGAATCAGTTTTCCCGCGCGTGTGGCTCGAAGAGCATAAAGCATGCCTTCGTGCTCAATGTAAACGCAGGTCCGGTCATTGAACAAGTCCTTGCTGTAGATCGGTGCCTCGATCAACCCCTGGTGTTGCAAGGGAGCGGAGTCGGGCTTGGGCGGATTCACAGGTGAAGGCGGTGTGTTCACGTCAATGCTAAGTATAATGAGAACAATTCGTATTAGACAGATGGGGCGGCATCAAGTCAACTCATTCGTGGGGCGTCCGGCGGCTCGGCCGTGATTGCTGTCGCAAAGTGGGCGAACAGCGTATCGCCTAACCACAACTTCCCCCGGACAGCCCGCCATTTGTGCACTTGCCTTGAACGGCGGGGCCGGGCGAGCGATGGGGCGGAGTAGAATCGCGAGCTTTCCGCATTGCCCGACGCCGCCCATGCCACTGATCACCCTCGACGATGCCTGCCTTGCCTTTGGACATGTCGCCCTGCTCGACAAGGCGGCTTTTCAGCTTGATCCCGGAGAGCGCGTTGCGCTGATCGGGCGCAATGGCAGTGGGAAATCAAGCCTGCTGAAGGCGCTGGCGGGTCAGGCGGCGCTGGATGATGGTCGGCTCTGGCGCCAGCCCGGGGCGCGGGTGGCCTACGTTCCCCAAGAGGCTGATTTTCCCCTGGGGAGAACTGTCTTTGAAACGGTGGCCGACGGTCTCGGGGATGTGGCGAGGCTCCTGGTGGACTACCACGCAGCAATGGTGGCGGTAGCCGAGGATGGCAGTGAGGCGGCGCTCGCACGCCTTGAAGAGGTTCAACATCGTGTCGAGGATGCCCAGGCCTGGCGTCTTGAACAGCGGGTTGAGCAGGTTCTTGCCCAGTTGCGCCTGTCGGGTGATGCTCAAGTAGGCAGCCTTTCCGGGGGCGGTATCAAGCGCGTTGCGCTGGCCCGCGCGCTGGTTGGCGAGCCCGAGATGCTCTTGCTTGATGAGCCCACCAATCACCTGGATATTGACGGCATCCTGTGGCTGGAGGAGCTGATTCGCGATTTCCCGGGGGCAGTGGTGGTGATCACCCACGACCGAGTCTTCCTCGACCATGTGGCCACCCGCATCGTGGAGCTTGATCGGGGTGTGCTGGCCAGCTTTCCGGGGCGCTTCTCCGAGTATCTCGCGCGCAAGGCGGAGCACTTGGAAGCGGAGGAGAAGGCCAACGCCCGCTTCGACAAGCTGCTGGCCCAGGAGGAGGTCTGGATCCGCAAAGGCGTGGAAGCGCGCCGCACACGCAACGAAGGGCGAGTGCGGCGTCTTGAGGCCTTGCGCCGGGAACGCAGCGCACGCCGTGATCGCTTCGGCAACGTCAAGCTGGCTTTGGACAGGGGGGAGGGAAGCGGCCAGATGGTGGCCGAGCTGGAGCACGTGGGGAAGACTTTCGGTGCACGCCAGATTGTGCGCGACTTTTCCACCCGTATCCTGCGTGGTGACCGGATTGGCCTGATCGGCCCGAACGGCGCGGGCAAGACAACCCTGCTCAAACTGATTCTCGGCGAGCTTGAACCCGATGAAGGCCGTATTCGCCGCGGCACCCGCCAGACGGTGGCCTACTTCGATCAACTGCGTGCCCAGCTTGATCCGGAAGCGCCGCTGACGGAAGTCATCAGCCCGGGGTCGGACTACGTGGAGATTGCTGGTCATCGCACCCATATCATTGGCTACCTGGGGGATTTCCTGTTTTCTCCCCAGCGTGCGCGCTCACCGGTCAAGTCCCTGTCCGGCGGGGAGCGCAATCGTCTCTTGCTGGCGCGCCTGTTTGCCCGCCCCGCCAATGTGCTCGTCCTCGACGAACCGACCAACGATCTGGATATCGAGACGCTTGATCTGCTGGAGGATCTGCTGGCGCAGTATGACGGTACGGTGTTCTTGGTCAGTCACGACCGGGCCTTCCTGGATAACGTGGTCACCCAGGTGATTGCGGCCGAGGGGGAGGGGCGTTGGAAGGAATATGCCGGGGGATACGATGACTGGCTGCGGGCGCGAAAGTCAGGCGCGGCGACGAGTACGCCCGTCACGCCAAAAGCGTCGCCGGTGAAAAAGGAAGCGCCCGCTCCCGCCTCAGTGCCAGCAAAGCCGGTCAAGCTTAGCTGGAAGGAGCAGCGTGAACTGGAAGCCCTGCCGGATCGCATAGCCCGGGTGGAGTCCGAGCAGGCGCAGATTCAGGCCCGTCTGAATGATCCGGCGACCTATCGGGATTGTGCCCAGGAGATTCCCGAACTGAACAGTCGATTGCAGACCCTTGAGGCCGAGCTTGAAAGTGCAATGCAGCGCTGGGAGGAACTGGAGTCACGGGCCGCAGGCCAATAGGCTCCTTCAGACACCGGGGGGAAGTGCCCCTTCCGGTCGCCCGCCCGCCTGGAGCAGGGGCTCCATGGCTTCATGGGGCACCGAAAGGCGATGAAGCAGGCTCTCCCGGCCAATATGGAGAAGTGCCTCGATGGCGGCGAGATCATCCGGGATGGCCGCGTTATCCCAACCCTGGGCTGTGTGCCGTGCCAGGCTGTTGGCGAGCTGAACCGTTCGCACACGGGGGTTCTGGATCTGCCGTTCGTCCATCATGGATATCAGCAGTTCGGGCAGATGCCATTGCCGAACGAGCGCAAGTTGCAGTTCCCGTGCCGAGAAATTGAATACGGCGCGCTGGGCAGAACTGGAGCGCAGGCTGCGGTCAAGGCGCTGGCTTTCGTATACCTGGAGGGTCAGGCTTGGGGCAAAGCTCCAGCACAATATGTCGGTGACTTCCAGCAGAAGGGCTGCGACGGTGATTTCGTCCACATCGAGGTCATGCCTGAGTATCGCCCAGTCTCTTGCATAGCGCGCTGCCCGACGCGCCCGGCCAATCACTTTGAGGACACCGACCAGTGCTCTCGGATGTGCTTCTATCTGACTTTCCACCGTGGGCAGGTCGGAGAACTCCCGCAGGAAGGGCGAGATGCCCATCATCATGATGGCGCGCTCGATCGTGGTGATGTCGTGGTTCTGCCGGGCTTTGCGGTGGGCCTCAATATGGATCAGCACCTTCAGGGTCATCATCGGATCGCTCAATACCAATGCTGCCACCGTGCGCCCGTTGATGCTCTCCTCCTGTTCCCGCATCGTCTGGAGTTCCTTGACCGTATGCTTGAGGACGGGAATGGGTTCGTTGCCGAAAAACGCCATGTAGGCATCGAGGGTGTCAAAGGCTTGGTTGATCAGGGCCATGGTCTTCTTCCGGCGGGTGATGACTCCATTTACGGCACGACTGCCGCGGGATTGAGGTGTAGGGCCGCGGCCCGGATGCGCGGCGAGTGCCAGGGCTATAATTGGCCGACTAACAACAGGAGCGCCAATCTGGCGCCAGATCAAGAGGAGAAGAGCATGTCCAGCGTCGTTGCCCCCTTCAAGGCTTTCGTGATCCGTCAGGATGAGAACCGCAAGGTTTGTTCCGCCATGGAAACGCTTTCCGTCGATGCGCTCGACGCCGGTGAGGTTCTTATCAAGGTGGCCTACTCGAGCGTGAATTACAAGGATGCGTTGGCGGCAACCGGTGCCGGCAAGATCATTCGCCGCTTTCCCTGCATTGGCGGCATCGATCTTTCCGGGACGGTCGTCGAGAGCGCCGATCCGCGTTTCAAGGTCGGGGACGAGGTCATCGCCACCAGTTTCGACATCGGTGTCGCGCACCATGGGGGCTATGCCGAATACGCGCGTATTCCGGCCGCCTGGGTCGTGCCTCTTCCGGCCGGCCTTTCCCTGTTTGATTCGATGGCTCTCGGGACCGCCGGGTTTACGGCTGCTCTCGGGGTGGTCCGCATGGAAGACAACGGATTGCGACCTGAAAACGGCCCGGTGATCGTGACCGGTGCCAGCGGTGGCGTTGGCGGTCTGGCGATCGACATGCTCGCAGGCCTGGGGTATCACGTGGTCGCCCTGACGGGCAAGCCCCATGAGGAGGCCTATCTGAAGGATCTTGGCGCGAAGGAGATTCGTCTGCGCGACACCATCGATCCTGCAAAGACGCGCCCGCTGGACGCAGGCTTGTGGGCGGGGGCCGTCGATAACGTCGGTGGGGACATCCTTGCCTGGGTACTGTCCACCATGAAACAGGCCGGCACGGTGGCCAGCATTGGCAACGCCCAGAGTATCGGTCTGCCGACTACCGTCTTTCCTTTCATCCTGCGCGGAGTCAGTCTGCTCGGTATCGACTCCGGCTACATGGGCTTTCCGACGCGCTCCCGTGTCTGGGAGCGTCTCGCCACCGACCTGAAGCCCCGTCACCTGGCACAGATGACCCGCACGGTGCCTTTTTCCGAACTCCCTGGTGTGTTCGACGACTTCATCGCCGGTCGGGTCAAGGGGCGCACCGTGATTGCCGTTAATAGCTGAAGTCTCTTCCCAGCGAGTCCAGCATGAATGACGAAAGCGATCAGGCCCTGCCACGGGTCTTGATCATTGATGATTCACGGATGGTGCGTGCGTCCATCATCCGGCATGTGCGGGACCGCTTCGAAGTGCGGGAAGAGGCGGATGGCGAGGCCGGTTGGCAGACCCTGATGGTAGACCCCACCATCCAGGCGGTGATCACCGATATCGGTATGCCCCACCTGGATGGCTACGGATTGCTCGAGCGCATCCGCAAGAGCCGCATTTCCCGTATCAACACGCTCCCGGTGGTGGTCATCTCCGGCGATGACGAGCCGGATGTGCGGGTCAAGGCGAAGAGTGCGGGGGCCACCGACTTCATTTCCAAGAGCATCGGAAATGTGGAGTTGCTGGCACGCCTCGAAGCCCTGACCCAGTTGGCCAGAACCCAGCGGGATCTGGAGGAAAGCAGGGCCGCCCTCGCCACGGTCAGCCCGACCGATCCTGCATCCGGGCTGGCCACTCCGTCCTATCTCCACTATCACGCCGCCCAGGAGCTGTCCCTGGCCCATCGGCGCCATGGGGATCTCTCGGTGATGGTCATCGAGATTGACCAGTTCGATAACCTGATCGCCCGCTATGGGGCCCATGTGGCCCAGTTGGTCAATCGCAAGTTGTCCAAGATTCTCGCCACCAAGCTACGGCAGGAAGATACGGTTGCCGAACTGGCGCCGGCCCGCTTCGTGATCGTCTCTCCGGCCACCAACATGGACGGCGCCTGCGCCTTCGCCATGCGTCTTCGGACGGCCATCGATCACATTGTGATGACCTACCGTGAGGAGCGTATCCGCATTCAGATCACCATTGGTCTGGCGGCCGCTGAGCCTGGCAGGACCCAAACGGTCAGCCACCTGATCGGTGTTGCAATGCAGCGCATTGCCGTCGGCAGGGCCGAGGGTGGCAACCGCGTGATGGGGGCGAAGGGAGAAGTCACGCCCGAGATGGCCAGCGTACCGGTCCGCGCACCGGTCAGCATCGACCAATACCTCCTTCAGCTACGCACGGCCGGGCTCGACCCCGGTTTGCGCAAGCAGCTTCCCGATGCCATACGGACGCTCTTGCCCTTGCTGGAATTGATAGAATCCGAATTCCCTTCCGGTCTGCCGCTCGCCACCCTCGCGCGCGTTGCAGAAACCGGTCTGGTGAGTGCAGCACCCAAAGGCGAATAACTAGGCGGGCGCAACGACGCATCGCCAACCAACGTAGTGGTTTGACTATTCGAAAAAGGGAGAGGAACCCATGGCTTCATACAAGGAATTTCACAAGCGCTCCGTCGAAGACCGTAACGGCTTCTGGGGAGAGCAGGCGCAACTGATTCACTGGAACAAAGCACCGGAGCAGATCTACGATTTTTCCAAGCCGCCTTTCGTCAAGTGGTTCGTCGGCGGCGAAACCAACCTCTGCTACAACGCGGTTGACCGCCACGCGGAAACCAACCCCAACGGCAAGGCCCTGGTCTATATCTCCACCGAGACCGACGAAGAAAAGATCTACTCCTTCTCCGAGCTGCGCACCGAAGTCATGCGCATGGCGGCGATCTACCAGGATCTGGGCGTCAAGAAGGGCGACCGCGTCCTGATCTACATGCCGATGATCGCCGAAGCGTGCTTCGCAATGCTGGCCTGCACCCGCATTGGCGCGATCCACTCGGTGGTGTTCGGCGGCTTTGCCTCCCACTCCCTGGCCACCCGCATCGACGATGCCAAGCCGACCGTGATCGTCTCCTCCGACGCCGGCATGCGCGGCGGCCGCCCGGTTCCCTACAAGCACCTGCTGGACGAAGCCATCGGCCTGGCCGAGCACAAGCCCGCCGCCGTGCTGATGGTCGATCGTGGCCTCGACAAGGAAATGAACGTTGTCGCCGGCCGTGACGTGGATTACGGCACCCTGCGCGCCAAGCACATGGATGCCCAGGTTCCCGTCACCTGGCTCGAGTCCTCCGAACCCAGCTACATCCTGTATACCTCCGGCACCACCGGCAAGCCGAAGGGCGTGCAGCGTGACACCGGCGGCTACGCCGTGGCCCTGGCCGCGTCGATGAAGCACATCTACTGCGGCAACCCGGGCGAGACCTTCTTCT
>ERZ724527.431-NODE-431-length-21097-cov-6.577559_pt1 | contig 21097 bp, 17 predicted proteins | sample MGYA00376060_ERZ724527 | MGnify/ENA primary metagenome ERZ724527 (study PRJEB28724, sample SAMN07190886) | activated sludge metagenome | isolation source: activated sludge of sewage treatment plant in Hong Hong | place: USA: Christiansburg, Virginia | collected...
AGATGCCCTTTACAGCAGTCGATCGGAAGGACTTTCATCATTTCGCCAGTTCCCGCAGGAATACCTGCGCTTCTTTGATGAAGCCGGCCCAAGTCCCGCCAGGGATCGAAAAATTTACCGCATCAAACCGTCAATAACACGCTACACCCGTTTTGACTTATTCAACCTGATGTCGCTAGCGCCACCGCAACGTGATATTGATGTTGTTTTCTGTCGCAATGTGCTGATTTACATGGATATTGAATCGCAGAAATCCATTATCCGCTCACTACATCAGTCACTGCAATCTGGCGGCAGCCTGATGTTAAGCTTGGTGGATTCGATGGTGGCGCCCGATCTTTTTCGTGAAAACCGCCAGAACAGGTGCGTCATATATGAAAAGCCCTGAGCTGATCACCAGCCACTATCTGGCTTTTACCAGCGGGACAAGCTGTTTTGCGGTGCCCGCTGATTGTGTACAGGAAATTCTCTGCCTGCACACGGTAACACCACTGCCATTTGTACCTGAGTGCATCGACGGTCTGGTAAACATAGAAGGCAAAATCGCCGTACAGGTAAATTTCTCCCACCTGCATGGCCAGGCGCACCACAAAGGCAAAGAACTGATACTCATTGATACAGGGCGCTCCTTATGCGCACTCAAAGTAGATGAAGTGCTCGGAAGGGTTTCGCTCCCTTCAGGAAAGATACTGCCTTTCATCACCGATGAGTACACAACTTTTCATGCAGAAATAGACAACATAGAAGCAGATTTTTTCATTGGCACTTATACCAAAAACCATATAACAACACTTATCGTTGATCACCAACGTATCGGCCAACTGGTACAGGCTGGTGCAGCAAAAAACACCGGGGAAGGCATACTGGGCAAAATAGATAATAGTGACGACCGCGAAGAAGACATGACTATTGCCTGTCTCGTCACCCTTTCCGGAGAAGATCGCTATGCATTTGAATTGAATGGCATTATGGAAATTGTAGAAGCCGGAGCCTGCACCCCGATTCCAGGCGCACCGGACTATCTGGAGGGCTTTCATCTCGTAAGGGGGCATGCACTACCAGTAATTAATTTGCTTGCAATGATTGACCAACCCCAGCCAGCCACCAAAAATAACTGGATCATAATTGTCGAACGGGACAACTTCCGGTATGGATTGCTCGTGAATGCCATTGAAGGCATTGTAAATTTTCCACTGGAAAGCTATGAACCAATAGTAGATACAGAAAGCAATCTGTCAGGGCTGTTTATCTATCAAGAAAAAACCACAGTACTATTAAGCCCCAAACGCATTGTGCACGATGAAATACTCGACATCTTGTCCCAACATGCAACTTTCCAACCCAAAGACCTAGTTTCTACTGTAGAAGAAACAGAACGATACCTCCGGGTCAGTATCTGTGAAAAAACCTATGCCATCCCTCTGGAGAACGTCAAAAGAGTAGCCCAGTTTTTCCCGATGGAAAAAATCAGCGATTACAATGACCACATACAGGGAGCCATTGATCTGGATGGCAGCATTATCCCGGTACTCGCTCTTAAAAAAGCACTGGCATTGAAACGACAGACCGCAGAAGGTGAGTATGTCATTGTCAGCAAGAATCAACACGAATGGGCAATTTGCGTGGATCTTGCGCAAGGCATAGTCGATGTACCTTTATCAAATATCAAGCATATGCAAGCCGGGAACTCGCACTATATCAACGGCATTGCGCACATAGATGACAATCTGGTTCCGCTACTTGATTTCTCGATACTGCAGAACCAAAAAGAATCAACCATAGAACATCAACAATAATCGCCGAGGAAAACCATGAGTAATTCTTCAATCAAGACCGGAGCAGACACCATGAGGGTTCTTATTGTTGACGACTCTTTCTTGATGAGACGGATTATTCGGAATATTATCGAGAAAGATAATTCTCTGGAAGTGGTAGGCGAAGCGCCTGACGGCATTGTCGCTCTCGAAAAAGTAGCAGAACTTTCCCCTGATATCATTTTGCTAGATATTGAAATGCCGAACATGGATGGCATTGAGTTTTTGCGCAGAGCCAAACTGGTCACCAGCGCCAAGGTCATTATTATTTCTTCTGTTGCCAGAATTGATTCCAAAGAAGCTCGCGAAGTGCTTGAGCTCGGCGCAGTTGATATTATTCCAAAGCCCTCTGGCGTTCTAAGCATTGATTTCGAGGAGCAGAAGAGCCTTGAGCTGCTAGACGCCATTCATAAATGTCTTTAATGCCTCAAGGCAGATGAGAGCGCCTCTATGAGCAGCATGCTCGAGCAGTTGTGGCCAATATTTCTCGATGAGGTTAGCGAGAAGCTTGACGCTGTTGAGTCAATGATCATTTCTGCCAGCAATGACCATGCTGATATTGACGCGCTTTTTCGTGAATTCCATACACTGAAAAGCAGTTTTTCCATGGTCGATTTCAGGGTGCTGATGGAGCTGGCGCATGCATGCGAGGATGTGCTGCAAGCCTTGCGAAAAAACAGGCATATTCCTGACCAGGAGATTCGCAAGCACTTACTGGATTCTATTGACTGGATGAAACAACAGCTGGCCATGGCCAGCCCCGGCCAGTACCCGCAGCAAACCAATGAAGCGCTACTGGAAAGGCTCGCACCTTTCAGAACACAGGAAGATGATTCCTATGACAATGCGGCCCCGGCACAACATATAGAAACAGAAAAAAATTACGAGTCAGCCTCAAAAAAAATTATTGAGGAGAAAGAGGCACTCGCCGTTGAAACATTGCGAATAAGCAGCAGGAATCTTGACAACCTTGTAACTAATATTAGCCAGCTGGCACTGAAAGAAAATGCAATGTCTTCCACAGTTAACGAAGAACAAATTATTTCGTTATTGGCACAAGCCAGACAACAATTACAGAAATTACAAAGCGGTGAAAAAGTTAACAGCGATATTATGGAAAACTTGCTAATGGTTTTTTCTGATTATCGCCAGACACTATTGCAAACGGATCTCAGCATTCAGGCTTCCATTGCTAACATACAACAAGCAGTACTGGATTTACGGATTATCCCCTTATCAACTATTTTCAATCGTCTGCCGCGTATAGTCCGCCAGAAAGCCAATACTGCTGGCAAGCAGGTACAGTTAATCATTGAAGGCGGGGAGGTTTCGATTGACAAAGGCATGGTTGAAATTATCTCTGAGCCACTGATTCATCTACTGCATAACGCGATCATGCATGGCGTTGAGTCCACCCCTGATCGTTTAGCAGCAGGCAAGACTGATACAAGCCGGATCAGTATTATAGCCAGCGAACAAGGAAGCTTGCTGCGCATAGAAGTATCGGATGATGGGCAAGGCATTGACTACCGCAGCATTCGAGAAAAAGCTATTCATAAAGGATTCGCCCAGGCAAACGATGAGCATCAGGATCCGGGATACTGGCTAAACTTCTTGTTTACTCACGGCTTTAACTCTGAAAATACCCATCGCACAACAGGGCTGGATATTGTGCGCGAGCAATTGTCCGGCATAGGCGGCGCAATAGATATTTTCAGTACGCCGGGCTCCGGCACACGCTTTGTTATGCGCATGCCAGTAACAGTAGCCATACAAAGCGCACTTATTGTGTCCGCTGCAGAACAAACTCTGGCAATTCCAACCCGGCACCTTATTGAAATCATTGAATTGCCTCACAATAACCTCAAAATCTGGCAGAATCAGCCCGCCATTGACCTTCGCGGCAACATGCTTCCTGTATACAGCCTGAGCAATCTGCTGGACATAAAAACAAAAAAAATAAATACGCTATCCTCACCTATGATTATGTTACTGATATTGCAGAACGAAAGTTCCTGCATAGCTCTGGCAGTAGATGATGTGTTGGGACGCCAAGAGCTATTCCTGAGGGATACCCATCAGGACATACGCAACATTCCTGGCGTCAGCGGTATATCTCTACTGGGCAACGGTAACGCAGTTATTATCCTGGACTGCGAAAACCTTTTCAGGTTAGCCCGAATAAAGCCAGAGGATACAGGTGAACTCCTATGCTGAATAAGGACAACAAACACCTGAAGTTTCGATGTGGCACTTATGAATTACTCATAAACATTTCCTATATTCTTGAAATATCCGAGTATAAAACCAACAAGAGTGTTGAAAACGATAATATCTTGTTCATTGATATGCGCTCAGCTCTTGGTATAGACACATTAAAAACCACACACCCAACCCATAAACTGCTTTTAAAAAAATCTTTCGATGATCAACCTTTTATTTATATAGCCATTGATGAAGTACATGAGATTATAGAAATACAGGATCATGAGTGGTATGAATTAAATGGCATCCATCCAGAGTTGGATCTTTTCTTTGACCGCGCCTACCCGGATAAGCACAGCGGCGAGATCCTGATGCGTCTTGCGCCAACTGAGCAATGGGCAACAGAAAACATGAGGGTTGCCAATGCCTATTAATGTTTTTCTTGTTGACGATTCAGCCACTGTACGCACAGTGTTAAAAATGATTCTTGAAAAAGATCCTGAAATATGCGTTTTGGGCGTAGCTGCCAATGCTGAAATTGCCCTGAAAAAAATGGCCAAGCAATGGCCCGACGTTATTGTTTCCGATCTGGAAATGCCTGGCATGCATGGCCTGGAATTCCTTAAATACATTAAAACCAACCGGTCAACACCTTTTGTTGTCTGCTCTTCTCATGTTGGGCCGGGTGCAAAAGCCTCAATTGATGCACTGGCATTAGGCGCTGTTGATATCATTGCAAAACCCAACATAGGTGTTGAATCCTATCTAGAAGAAATTACTGCAGCTATTACACAGTCCGTCAAGGCCGCTGCTTGTGTAGGCTCGCGCCACACATCAGTATCTTCTACACGTAAAACAGAACCCACACGCACCTTAGAGCCAGCAGTTCCCCGTGGGTATCGCAATATCTCAGTCATCGCGATAGGCAGCTCAACCGGAGGCACCACCATTGTCGAACACCTCCTGAAGAGCATGAGCCCCGATATGCCAGGCGTGTTGATTGTCCAGCACATGCCAAAGCATTTCACCGAACTGTTTGCCAAACGACTCAATACCGTGTGTGCAATTGAAGTGAAGGAAGCAGAAGACGGAGATACCGTACATAACGGGCGCGCCTTGATTGCGCCAGGCGGCATGCACATGAAGCTTTCCGGGCTAGGCAGTAATTTGTCCGTCAATATATGTGATGAGCTACCCGTCAATCGTCACAAGCCATCCGTAGATGTTCTGTTCAGGTCCGTCGCCAATCATGTTGGCGCACGGTCCATGGGCATTATTCTCACCGGCATGGGTGAAGATGGCGCGGCAGGATTACTGGAAATGCGACGTGTTGGCGCCGTTGCAATGGGGCAAGACCAGGCTTCCAGTGCCGTTTATGGCATGCCCCGCGCTGCAATGGAAATTGGCGCTGTAGAATGGCAAATGCCATATCTCGCTATGCCAGACTTTATTCAGCAAATACTGGGCAATTCAAAAAACTGAAAGAAGGATCATGACGGTGAGCAGCATAGGCAACAACGAACTGTGGCAAGCCTTCTTTACCGAAGTATCAGAGCAGCTTGATAGCCTGGAGCTGATACTGGCAGATAACGACGCAGAATCAAACGCTGACATCCACCAGCTGTTCAGGGACTTCCATACCATCAAGAGCAGTTGCGCCATGATGGATTTTTACAGCATGGAAAAAATTGCCCACGCCAGTGAAGATTACCTTGATCTGGTAAGAAAGGGACGAACGCCATTAACCAGGCCCGCTATTAATTACCTCCTGAATGGCATTGACTGGCTCAAATCCCAGCTGCAAATCACAAAGAACACGGGTGACGCTCCTCAGGAAAATCCAGCTTTGGTAGAAATGCTGCAATCATTATCTGCAGCGCATATCGATCACAGCGCCACATCTTCCCTTAAAAGCGAAGCAGACAATACGGACAAGCGATCAACAAAGGTCGAGCTAACCCTGAGCCAGGATGAAATTGATGAGTTTGCCTCCGCCTGTAGACAAGAGTTATTGATCGGCCTTGATCCTGCAACTGAATTTACAAAAATTAAAAGGTCGCTTAACAAGCTGGTCAGCATCTGCAATCTCGTAGGTTTTTCAGCAATATCTTCCCTGCTGAAAAAGTACATCCGTCTAAAAAACCTTATGGATGACAGCCGAGCATCTGCTGTGGCAGCAGAAATTGTTGATCGAATTATTACACTTGAAAAACTCTATGAAGTTGACTGTGGATCTTCTTCTTTGCGGGCGATTTTTCTTGATGCACGGTTTGTAGATTTTGCCCAGCTATCCGGTCGCCTTGACTATCTACTTGATCTTATTGAGGAAAATCCTGACGATATAACAAACATAGAGACTTGTGAAAACTTATTATCGACTCTTAGCATAAGCGCCAGCCTGTTCGGATACAGTGAATTATTAAATTTTTTCAAGTATGTCTTGCAAACTATTCGCAGCATACGAAGGGGAGACATTCCAGATCGTCGATCAGCTTTTTATGCCGTAAGGCAGGCCGTTGATTTTTCTATTGCCGAAAAAATACAGGATGGCGAAACATCAATTATTAAATCAGAATTTCAGACTCGCCTGTCTGATCTTAATTTTGGAATTTCACAGGCAATTTATTCCTCAGGCAATGAAAACAGCAGGGATAAAATTTGCAAATCTATTGAAATTAAAAAAGAAATAGTTGATTTGTTAATGCCAGAATCACTTTCTATACTCAAGAATGCAGTTGGAAAAGGAATAAACATTAGCGAAATAGACATTAGCATAGACTGCGATTCTAAAATTATGGAAGATCTTATCCAATGGATATCAAATAATGGGGAGACTATCCACAACCGCTCTATTTTTTCCCAGACCAGAAACCCAGGCGACCCATTTACTAATTACATAAGCTTTATTGTCGCATTTGAATTGCAAGGAAAATCCATAGAAGAGTCTTTGCAAGCTATAGACATCGAAGGAAATTCATTTAGATGTAGAGAAATTCCATACCGGAATAGCACCGAAGAAACCCAAGCTAAAAAAGTCAAGCCCTCAACAAAAGCAATTAATGAAACGCCACATCCTGAACAGGCTAGCCAGTTAACCACGAACTCTACATTAAGGATTGACAGTTACACCCTTGATGACCTGATAACACAAGCAGGCGAAATGATAATGAACCACAATATGGTGGATCATGAAATATCCAATCCAGATTTTGAACATGCTATCTCTTACGGGAAATCGCTATTAAATAGCCGAAATGTTGAGAATTTAAACCCTGATGATATCGACGCCTGGAACTCTGTCATTAATACCCTATTCCATTCGCTCAATAAAATAATTTCAAATAACGCAAAAATGCAGAAATCTGTTAATGAAATACAGAATCGTATTCTGGATTTGCGGGTTATCCAGGTTTCTTCCGTATTTAACCGGATACCACAACTTGTAAGAAAAATGGCGGAAACCCAAGGAAAAAAAATAGAACTGGTGATTGAAGGAAAAGAAGTAAGGATTGATAAGGGCATGGTAGACGTATTAATGGAGCCCCTTATTCACTTAGTTAGAAACTGCATTGATCATGGAATTGAAGCCCCGAATGACAGGCTGGCCGCTGGAAAACCAGAGGAAGCAACACTGACGTTATCCGCTTTTCAAGAGGGCAGCACACTGATACTGGAAATCGCCGACGACGGCAGGGGCATCAATCTGGAAAGAATCCGCGAAAGCGCCATCCGCAAAGGCTTTATTCAGGAATCAGACAAGCTTACAGAACAAGAGACTTGCAAACTTATTTTTTTACCTGGATTTTCAACTGCCGATGTAATTACTGAAACATCCGGACGTGGAGTTGGTATGGATGTGGTAATTACACGGATCAACCACATTGGCGGCGATATAGACGTTCACACAAATCCCGGGCATGGCACTCGCTTTTCCATGACACTGCCGCTTTCTGCAGCCATTCAAAGTGTCATCATGACAAGGGTAAAAGAACATCTTTATGCTATTCCGCAACGCAGTGTCATTGAAATAGCATCCCTATCCCCTGATTCGCTTTGCAGCATCTTGGGACAGTCCTCTTTTATTCATAGAGACAAAATAATTCCGTTGTTTTATCTGCATGATTTGATACAAAAGAAAGGCGTATTAGCTGGAAATTCTAACGCAACACTTCGCTTTCCCTCTATAAAAATTGAACAAGATGAAATTGTCATCATTATGGGAAATGAATCACAATGTATCGGCATTGTGGTAGATGGAATTAATGGAAGAGAAGATGTATTTGTGCGTGAATTACACGCTGATTTTAGATCCATTCCAGCTATATGTGGCGCTACGGCACTTGGCAATGGGGAACTTGCGTTTATACTTAACAGCAACTTCCTTCTGCAATATTCCGGACAAGGGTCTGTTGCATGGCTCAATAAATCTCAGGAATCCATCTGAATGGCCACACAACAGTATCGCACCATAGTTCTATTTAATATTGCTGATTGCTCGCAGGTTGACTATTCACAGGTATAACGTCGAGTTCTACTCTACGGTTGGCCTGCCTACCCATTTCTGTGTTGTTGCTTTCTACTGGATTACGCGCGCCTAATCCGCTGGTCTGCAAGCGCGCAGATGAAACGCCCTGACTCTGTAGATATCGGGCTACACTGCTAGCACGTTGCTCGCTCAGGATCTGGTTTTTCATTGCATCACCAGTTGAGTCGGTATGCCCGGTAATTCTTATATTGCTAGCTGAAAACTCCTTTAATGAACCAGCTACTGAGTTAAGAGTATCGTAAAAATCCGCCTGAATTTCTGCGCTGCCCGTGCGAAAAGTCACATTGCCAGGCATGACTAACTTGATGTTATCGCCGTTACGCTGCACATCTACACCTGAACCAGCCAGCTCTTGTCGCAGTTTTTCTTCCTGCTTGTCCTGATAGTGCCCATATCCACCACCCGCAGCGCCTCCTACTGCCGCTCCAATCAAGGCGCCTTTACCGCGATTATCATGATTAACAGCAGCACCCAGCACCGCTCCAGCCAATGCGCCAATTCCTGCCCCCTTTGCTGTATTGCTGGTTTTACTTTCACCCGTATACGGGTCAGTAGTCTGACATCCCATCAAACCCACAATAAGGACACCTGAAAATATTTTACGTAACATGATGTTTCTCCTGAGAAATCTTGCTTGGCAGGGGATTCGACAACCAATATGGCACTTGGTTCAAAGTACGCGGCGGCGCAACCGATGAAGATTTTTTTCTTCCAACAGCTTTTGTAAAAAGGCGCAGTTCTTTTCCAAACCGATCATGTAGAGGTTTTCGCCATCAAAGAACTGCTCTGCATAGCGATATACTGCACCAAACAGCTTGTTGAGCCTGCCATCAACTGTCATTCGCATAAAATCAGGGGTCTGGTCCAGCAGCGCAGCGGGTGATTCAAACGGTTGGCCGGTCTCATTTTTAGGTGCAGGCACGTTGCCTATCTTGAATTCCATGTACAAACTATCGCGACAGCGCTCCAGATAAGAACGATCAGACATCTGCGCAATCAAATCCCCCGTGCCTAACAAGCAACCAAGCATATGATCATGGGTATTTTTCATGCGCACCACTTTTTCATAACCCGTATAGTGCAGCAGCACCCGCATACGCGGCACCCAAGCAGCTTTGCCAATCAGGGGAAGGTAGTGGGCCAGATAACGAACGCCACGTGTAACATGGGTTTTGGTGTACTCCGCACCATGCTTATGGCGTGTATCTTTTACGTGACGCAAATATCCGATGTCGTGGTAAAGGGCAGCAATAATTCCCATTTGTACGCGATCAACACCCAGCACATCACGGGTGCCGGCGTGTACACGTTCATAACCGATCAATAGTCGGGCAACAGCCAGAGTAACATCCAGAATGTGCCTCAGATCGTGATAATCGGTATCACAGGCATGATAGTCGGGGCATTCTCCACGATACATTCTTGCCACGTCCGTGAAAGCTGTGGAGATAACATCAAATTCGGCATTTGTAAAAACAGACACAAAAGCAGCACGAACTGCATTATGCACATCCTGTGGATCACCAATGCAAACCGTCTGACTGATGTCATAGCATAGCACTGACGACTTCCCTGCCCCGAGCTGTGTGCCCTTGATGTCCATTGCACTTGCCGCTTACACATTGAATTCCGGTCGATTATAACCAAAGGGCCTGACTGGAGGAGGCGAATTTTATTGATTTGCCAAACCGTTAACACTTCAAAACGGTATCGTAGGCACACAGGACAAGGTTATGCACAAAACCTGTTGATAAGTCTGTCAATTAAAATAGAAAATCACCGGACAACCCTTGCTATTCAAGCGTAGATCCCGCTGTGGTCAAAAAAACCACAAATCAAAATCCTTTATAATTCATATAGATAGGATAATATCGCTCAGAAATCAATGAGTTGCAGGGAGCTTTACAAGTGTCTCTTTAAAAGGGGGCGCTATGTGGACAACATAATCAGACAACGCCAACTTACATGTGGTTAGAGAGGTACGCCGATACGACGAGCCACTTGCTCGTAGGCTTCCACCACGTCACCCAGATCCTGGCGAAAGCGGTCTTTGTCCAGTTTCTCACGGGTCTCTTTATCCCACAGCCGGCAACCATCAGGGCTGAATTCATCCCCCAGTACCAAGTCTCCATTGAACAACCCGAACTCCAGTTTGCTATCTACAAGCAGCATGTTACCTGCCAGAAATATATCCTTCAGGATCTGGTTAACCTTGAGTGTCATCACCTTCATCTGTTCAACCTGCTGTTTGGTCGCCCAGCCAAATGTTTCAATATGGGATTCATTGATCATCGGATCACCCAACGAATCATCCTTAAGAAAAAACTCAAATGTTGGCGGATCAAGTTCTTTTCCTTCCGTAATACCCAGTCGACGGCACATGCTTCCTGCCGCCATATTCCGTACAACACATTCAACCGGCAACATTTTCAATTTCTTGACCACGCATTCCTGGTCATTCAAAAGACCTTCGAAGTGAGTAGGGATACCAGCTGCCTGCAACTTCTGCATAATGAACGCATTAAACTTGTTGTTCACCATGCCTTTGCGATCCAGCTGCGCCAGCTTTTTGCCATCAAACGCTGATGTGTCATTACGAAAAAACAGGATCAAGCGTTCCGCATCATTAGTGGCGTATACCGTTTTCGCCTTTCCTTTATACAATTCTTCCTGCTTTTCTACATTCAGATTTACTGTTGACATGCTCACATCTCTCAACTGTTCAGCTAATGGTTAACCAATCAAAACCTTCTTCCTGACAGGCATAAAGTACATTGCCAATATTCTGCAACGTTTCTGCCAGACTTGCTTGCACACGCTCCAGCGTGTTGTTTTTTTCACTTAGATGGGCAATGACCAGATGCTGGAGTCGCTCCGTTTCAATTTCATCGAGCAAACCAGCAGCCTGAGCATTACTCAGATGACCGAAACGACCACCAACGCGCAACTTCAATGACGGTGGATAGGCGCTGCGTGCCAACATATCCACACAGTGGTTACTCTCCAGCAGCAAAGCATCACAACTGCTGTAATGCTCTCTCACAAAGGGTGTAATAGCTCCAATATCTGTCAAAACACCTAGTCGCCTACCTGCCCAGTTAAATACATATTGCACTGGTTCTGCAGCATCATGCGGAACAGCAACAGGCTGGATATCAATGTCTTCAATAGTGAATGCATTATGGCTATCGATAGTAACAACTTTCTCCACATCCAATAGCTGACGGGCCCTTGCTGTGCCTGCTGTCATGTAAACAGGCAATCCATAACGATTCGCTAAAACCCGAACGCCATTACAATGATCGCCATGCTCGTGAGTGACCAGCACCGCCCGCAATTGACCGGGTTCAATGCCAAGTCTCAGCAAACGTTGTTCCGTTTCTTTCAGTGCAAAACCACAATCCACCATCAACAGTGTATTGCCCGCCTGTACCAGCGTGCCATTGCCACGACTACCACTGCCGATGGAGGCAAAACGCATCAGCATGAAAAAACCTCAGAGCAAGTTAGCTCGTATTCGCCGCAATAACCTGTCCGCATCCTGTTGTGGCAGTTGCAGGCCATTATTATCCCGCACCATCACACGCACCAATTCATCTGTATGCTGCTGCAAGAGAACGCGGTATTGGCTACCAGATTCACCTTTTTGCTGTTCATCAAAATCAAAAATTTTCGCAATGCGTGAAAAAACACCTGGTTTCACTTCACCTTCATCATCATCTTCGGCTGCAACTACTGAAGAGAATGTCACTTGCCACTGCCCCAATTCCCGATTGGCATTATCAACGTGGAATCCATCACGGTTCAGGGAACCTCCCACCGATGCCCAGGCACGGGCGTAGTCAATGCGCATGGAAAGTGCTGGCTCGGGCTGCTCTACCATTTCAACCCTGCGCTCATTGCTGCCAATGGATTGAGCGAGCATTGATGCTTGTGGTGCACTGTCTTTTGCAAGGAACGCGGCCAACTCCTTGATCATCCAGGTTTCACGATCTGGATTAACAGATTGCGAAGGCCAGGGCATACGCCTGTTCGCATCAGTCACATCGGACGCTGTCATTTGCAACACATGAATTTCTGTTGAATTTGTACGTAAACCCGGCTCCAGCTGTATCCGGTAACGATCTTTTCCTGAAACATCACCGGCACCAGAATCCTTCAGGGAGAGCCACACGGTATCCAGTGTGCCTGCGACAGGATCCTGGTCAGCAAGCCCCATGCCCCGCTCTGCCAGAAAACTGCGAACACCCGGCCATACTTCTCCTGGTGGATTGTTGATGTCTATCCATCTGCGCTCACCCAACTTCTGGATTTTTATTTCATTACGCTGCTCAGTTACCCTGTCTGAACTGGCAGGACGCGGCACAGTAAACCTGTCAGGCAGCGGCGCATTGGCATCCTCAATTGTTGGAATAGCAAATAACTGCCCGATCCTTTGACCTTCACTGCCTTCCGGCAGCTTTATCGGCGTTGTGGTTTCAGCCTTTAGATAATCATCACCGCGATCACGAAAATAGCCATCCGGACCAAACAGTGAGCCACATCCTGACAACACCAACGCCAATACACCGATGATGCCGCTACAAGCCATTCGTAGCATCGCCAAACCTGAATAATTCATCACAATAAACCTGCTGTAGTCAGTGCAACCCGCACACTGTCATGATGGCTCGCCGATAATGGCGTCAATGGCAAACGGGTTCCGCGCCCGATCTTGCCCATTTGTTCCAATGCCCATTTCACTGGTATCGGATTGGCTTCAACAAACATCGCGGCATGCACGGGCAATAATTTTTCATTGATAGCTCGCGCTTCAGCTGCCTTCCCTTCCAACGCCAGCGCATTCATTTTTGCCACAAGTTTGGGGGCAACATTGGCAGTAACCGAAATATCACCCTTGCCACCCATCAAAACCAACTCCACTGCGGTTTCATCATCACCGGAGTAAACAAAAAAACCTTCCGGGGCATCGGCGATAATAGCGCGGGCACGATCAAGATTTCCCGTGGCTTCCTTGATGCCAAATATATTGGGAATTTGAGCAAGACGCAGTGCCGTTTCAGGCAACATATCACACGCTGTACGTCCCGGTACGTTATAAAGCATTTGTGGAATAGCCACCGCTTCGGCAATAGCTTTATGGTGCAGATAGAGCCCTTCCTGCGTTGGTTTGTTGTAATAGGGTGTGACCAATAAGCAAGCATCCGCCTTCGCTTCCATGGCTGCGCGGGTAAGTTCTATGGCTTCTGAAGTGGAGTTTGCGCCCGTGCCAGCAATCACAGGAACGCGGCCACGTACCTGATTAACAACACTGCGCACCACAGCAACGTGCTCTTCAAAATTGAGCGTGGCAGACTCACCTGTGGTCCCCACAGCAACAATTGCATGGGTTCCCTGCTCGATATGCCATTCAATCAGCGAAGCTAACGCTTCCCAGTCCAGGCTGCCGTCCTCATGCATCGGCGTCACCAGGGCCACTATGCTGCCCGTAATCATCGCGCTATACCCCTTATAGAACCGGCTTCGGAAAGATGCACATGGTAATGAGACCCAATGGATTGCTCAAGGTAAAAACAGTTTATCTCCAATAAGACCCATGCCGACAACCAGACCGATATAATACCGGGAATTTACCCGTCTCCCATTTAACCCGGATACCTGCATGCAACTTCCCATCGACATCAATACCATCAAGGGCTTTCTCGACCCAGAGGAAGGCGTAGCCCTTCAACAGCACTGTCTGGCGACTGCAGCGTTAGGTCCCTGTCTGGAAGTGGGCAGCTACTGTGGAAAATCTACTGTGTACCTAGGTGTAGCAGCCAAACACGCCAACGGCATTGTGTATGCTGTGGACCATCACAGGGGATCGGAAGAACACCAGCTTGGCGAGGAGTACCACGATCCGGATTTATACGACAGTGGTGCAGGACTCATGGACAGCTTCCGCGAATTTCGCAAGGCAATGCGCGCAGCCGATCTCGAAAACCACGTTGTACCGATTGTTGCCCCATCAACTGTAGCCGCGAGACACTGGGCTACGCCACTGGGCATGGTGTTTATCGATGGCGGGCACTCATGGGAAGCCGCACTGAATGATTACCGCAGTTGGGTTGCACATATTCGTCCGGGCGGCATTCTGGCCATCCACGATATTTTCCCTAACCCAGCTGAAGGCGGTCAGGCACCCTACGACATCTGGAAACTTGCCAAGGCATCCGGCTTGTTTGAGGAATTACCGATGGTAAAAACGCTGGGATTATTCCGGCGCGCCTAATGGATAAACGGCATCACGGCAGCAATATTTTTTTCACCACTGGCCACCATCAACAAGCGATCAACCCCTAATGCGACGCCGGCGCACGGAGGCATACCGGCATCCATTGCCGCCAGAAATTTTTCATCGATTGCAGGCACAGCCTGCTCCCGTGATTTCCGCATCTCACTATTAGTCAGAAAACGCGCTCTAAGCACCCCGGCATCCAGCTCTTCCTGATAACCGTTAGCAATTTCCACACCGTTGATATACAGCTCGAAACGGGCGGCAACTACATTGCCATATTCATCCATGAATGTTTGCGCCAATGCAGCTTGCGCTGCAGGAAACTGTTCCACAAACACTTTTCCCTGCAAATTTGGCTCTACCAGATGGGAAAACAGGAGATCCAGCCAAATGGCGCGCTCTTCGCTATCAAATGCCGGCGACAGTTTTTCATGTGCCAACAATTTTAATTCAGCAAGGCTGGCACTGTATGGATCAATACCAGCGCAATCAAGAAACGCCTGCCTGTACGTTGTAGAACGAACTTCCCCGGGAATATATGCAGCAACCAATGCCGACACTTCATCCATCAGGCACACCAAGTTCCACTGCGGACGATACCATTCCAATATTGTAAATTCGGAGCTATGTCGCGAACCAGCATCTTCAGCACGAAATGCCTTGCCGAGATAGTAAATTGGACCACAACCCGCAGCTAGAAGCCGCTTCATATAAAATTCTGGCGATGTCATCAGATAATATTGTGACAACGGGGCTTGGGCATAGACTAAAAAACTTTCTATATTGGGATCGGTAACCGTTGCCTGCGCCAATACAGGCACATCCACTTCCATCACTTCACGCGCTGCAAAAAATGTACGGATACTCGCTAAAAATGCTGCACGTTTTTGCAGCATTCCGATATCAGCGGATGGTTTCCAGTCATTCATTTATCATCACTCAAAACAAAAAAACCGGCCAAAGCCGGTTTTTCTCGCTATATGCAGACTATTCCTTGGCACGGCCAAGATATTCACCTGTGCGGGTATCAATTTTGATGATGTCACCCACATTCATGAATAAGGGCACCTTGACCACTGCACCAGTTGCCAGCTTAGCAGGCTTGGTGCCACCAGTGGCTGTATCACCGCGCAGGCCCGGATCAGTTTCCATGACTTCCATCACCACATGGTTAGGCGGCGTTACCGCCAGCGGCGCACCGTTATAAAGCGTGACCATACAAATGTCTTCTTCCTTCATCCATAAAGCAGCATCGCCAACTGCATTCTTGTCTGCCTGGTACTGATCGAATGTATCTGGCTCCATAAAATGCCAGTACTCACCATCGTTGTACAAATACTGCATATCACGATCTGCCACATCAGCGGCTTCCAACGTGTCATTTGATTTAAATGTTTTTTCCAGCACACGGCCTGTTTTCAGGTTTTTCAGTCTGGTGCGACTGAAGGCCTGGCCTTTACCCGGTTTGACGTTCTCGTTCTCCAGGATATTGCACGGATCCCCGTCCAGCATCACTTTGAGTCCGCTCTTGAATTCACTGGTAGAATAGCTGGCCATACACCCTCGCTGTCGTCAACAAATCGGCCAAAAAGCCCGGCCAAAAAAAGAGGCGCAATGATACCTGTTTCCACGAGTGCTTGTCAGGATCAACGGCAGACTGAACCCGGCTGGCAGTCCATCCTGCAACATGCCGTGAGTGATCCCGTGGAATTGTGCCGTCGGCTGGCGCTACCACTGTCTGACCAGGAAGCTATTACTGCTGCCTGCCAACTGTTCCCGTTGCGTGTCCCGGAACCTTATCTGGCACGCATTGAAATGGGCAATGCCAGCGACCCACTGCTACTGCAGGTGCTCCCTCAGGCTATGGAGTTGCAAGAACACGCCGGCTTTATCAGCGACCCCCTGGACGAGCAAGCACATAATCCTGTGCCTGGGCTGGTGCATAAATATGCTTCACGGGTGCTACTCATCACCACCAGCCTGTGTGCGGTGCATTGCCGCTATTGTTTCCGGCGTGAATTTCCCTACGACGACAATCGAAACAGCCGTCTGGACTGGCAACAGGCGCTGGATTATGTCCGTACACACCAGGAACTCAATGAAGTGATTCTGTCAGGTGGCGATCCTCTCTCCCTGCCTGATCGCCAGCTGGGCTGGCTGATGGAACAAATTGCCGCAATACCGCATATAAGGCGCTTGCGTATTCATAGCCGATTACCTGTTGTGATTCCCCAACGCATCACAAAAGAGTGTCTGGCGTGGCTGACAGGCAGCCGCCTGCAAACCATCATGGTGCTGCATTGCAACCACCCCAATGAAATTGATCTGGCTGTCAGCAACGCTATAAAGCAGCTCTGTAAAGCTGGCATTACGGTGCTTAACCAGTCCGTTCTGCTAGCTGGTATTAATGACCACGCGCCAACACTGGCATCCTTGAGCGAAAGGCTGTTTGCCGCAGGCGCCCTGCCTTACTACCTGCACGCACTGGATCGCGTTCGTGGCAGCCACCACTTTGCCGTGCAGGACGGCCGGGGCATACAGATCCATCACGAATTGCAGGCGCTTCTTCCAGGCTTTCTGGTTCCGCGTCTGGTGCGCGAGGAAGCTGGCCATCACTCCAAATCCTGGCTGGTTTGACTGATTACTGCCTTTTCCTTTGCAGGGCAAGTCCGCTATCATTTCAACCCGCCACGTGACCGCTCGGATATCCGGATACACTTGCACCCATGAGCCAACCTGAAACCATACGCCTCCTGATCATTAATGATGATGCCAACGAAGTTGAGCGTCTTCTCAGCATGCTGCGCAACTCCGGCCGCAATACCCGTCCGCAGCATGTCCCCAGCATTGAAGGCCTGGAAAAACTTCTGGGGGACCAGGCATGGGATTTATTACTGGCTGTTGATACTGCCAAGTCGTGTGACCCTAAATCAGCGCTACGTGCAATCAAGAAACTGGACAAGGATATCCCGGTTATTTTTCTCACCGAAACCGATCCTGATGAATTCAATATGGTTCTGATTGATGGCCTCAAGGCGGGCGCCCGCGATGTGGTTATCCTCGACGATGACCAGCATCTATTGATGACCATGACGCGGGAACTGGGCAATTTACAGGAGCGTCGTGAACGTCGTTCAGCTGACCGCAAACTGAAGGAATCAGAAAGACGGTGCCAGCAATTACTTGACAGCTCACGGGATGCAATTGCTTACGTTGAAGACGGTATGTTTCTCTACGCAAACCAGAGTTTTGCGGAACGCTTTGCCTACAAAGAAACCGATGACATTTTGTCTATACCTGTTATTGATCTTATTGCGAAAGGGGATCAGGACAAATACAAGAGTTTTATGAAAGCATTCAAGCTAAGCGAATCCGGGGAGCAAGAGCTTAGTTTGACAGGCACTCGCAGCAATGGATCGGAGTTCGGCATTGATATAGCCGTTACCCATGCACTGTTTGAAAATGACCCGTGTGTGCAATTATTGGTAGCCGCCAAAGCGGAAATGGATAGCGCCGAAGTAGCGGCAGAAATCAAGCGCGCCAGCTCCCTGGATCCACTGACCGGGATCTACAATCGCGTATATATGACCAATGCATTTGGGCAAGCCATACGCGATGCATCAGAAAAAGACAAGTTCAGCTCTTTGCACATCATCAGCATTGACCTTTATGAAGAAATGCGATCATCACTGGGCGCGTCTGGACGCGATGCAGCTATGGTTGATATCGCAAAATATCTACGTGAAACTATTGGCAGCAATGGCATTCTTGGAAAAATATCAGACGACGAGTTTGCACTACTCGCCAACGGCACCGATGAAGAACAGCAAACAAAAATTGCACAGGATTTGTGCAAGAAAATTTCATCGCATATTTGCCAGGCAGCAAGCAAGACAGTGCAATTAACCGCAAGTATCGGGATTTGTCCAATAACAGAAAAAATTACAAGCCCTGACCAGATTCTGGATCGCGCCCATACTGCTTGCGAGGAAGTTCGTGCAGCAGGCAAAAACGGTACGGGCAATGATGCACGTTATTACACTGCAAAATTGACCGATGCCTCCGCTAGCGATGACAGTCTCATTACCGAAATTATTGAAAACTCCCTGAAAAAAGATGGCTTCAAACTGAAATTCCAGCCATTTATCAGCCTGCAGGGAGATACTACTGAACATTACGAAGTCTTGTTGGCCATGACTCCAGATGAAAGCGGGAAAGTCATTGATACCGATGAGATGTTCCGCGTGATTGGTCGCAACGAAGAACTCGGGAAGAAAATTGACCGCTGGGCGCTGCTCAATTCTGCAAAAATGCTTGCCGCGCATTGCAGTGCAGGACACGAAGACACCTGCCTGCTTATTAATATCACCCCCCCCACCTTGCGAGATGAAAGCTTTGCAGGATGGCTGGCAATAGCATTAAAAACAGCTGATATTCCAGCCAAATCAATCATCCTGCAATTTTCCGAATCAGATGCCGCCAGCTATCTCACAAACGCAAAAGCTTTTTGTGAAGCAATGGAAAAAATGAATGTACGCTGCAGCATCAAGCAGTTTGGGTGTTCACTTGACCCTTTCAAGACCTTGGCTCATCTCGATGTCTATATGGTCAAGATTGACGGCTCGTTTGCAGCAGATATCCAGCAGAAAAACGAAAAACCTGACACCCTGAAAGAATTGATACAAAAACTGAACGAAGCAAGAAAAAGCTCGATCGTGCCGCTGGTAGAAAACGCTTCTTTGCTTGCCACATTGTGGCAATCAGGCGCGCATTACATTCAGGGAAATTATGTACAAGCGCCCAGTGAAAAAATGGACTTTGTTTTTTCTGAAGAGTGACGCGAACCCTACAACTATAAAAATAATTACACGTGCTACACTCAGCGCCCGGTAATTCCACTGAGCATAGTACGCCAGTTCCACGTATCCTTAAGGTAGCTGTCACGTACTTCAGCTATATCTATGTCGTAACTACCTGGCTCGAGATCCTTGACGATCTCTACGGCCTTGATTGAACTGGTAGGCTGTCCACGTTTTTCTGCTTTGCGTAATTTTTCAGAAAAATCTTCAAACAAATCCAGTATTCTCGGCTCTTTCAGTTTTGTCTTGTCCTTATCAACAACAACAGCCACTTTTGGCTTGAGTCTACGCGCAAATGTCTGCTCAACCACAACAGCTACCTCACCTGTATTCAGTTCAATCAAGGTGCCGGTTGGATAAATACCAAGCGCTTGTATGAACTGAACAACCAGCTCCTCCTGAAATTCGATATTGCGCATGTCATACAGCTTGGCCATAGCTTTTGATGGAGCGAGTGGGTATTTACTGTTACGGGGATTAGTTACAGCATCGTACACAGTCACGATTGCCGCCACTTTGGCAAGAAATGGAATTTTGTCTCCAATCAGCCCCAAGGGATATCCAGACCCATCAAAACGCTCGCAGTGATTGCGCACAATATGCACAACATCTGCAGGCACGCCAGGCGTTGCGCGCAAGGTTTCGACACTATATTCCACAAATTTGCGGTATTCAGCTTGTTGCTCAGCTGAACGCTCGGAATCCTCAAGGCGCAAAAGGGACTCTGGCAATTTTACTTTGCCAATATCTTTCAGGAGAACGGCTGAAACCAGCATGTTCATATCTTTTTTATCCAGGCCGATATGGCGGCCAAAAACACCGGCCCATACAGCTGAACGAACTATATGCCCGTAAGTGAATTCGTCCTTGTCGCGTATACGGGAAAGCCAGGAGAAAGCATCCGGATTCCGCACAACGGAATCAACCACCTGACTGGCCAGCTGGGTGGTTTTCTTGATTTCAACTGCGCCGCCGTGCTCAACACCTGTCATCAATTCACTGACGTTTGAAATGATGTCTCCATGCAGCTTTTCCGCTGCAACATTCTCTTTTCTCAGTGGAACAGGATCACTATAAAAGTTGTGCCTTAATTTCAAGGGAGCCGCAGAAATTTGCTGCCGCTGCCGTCCATCAGCACCTGGCTCACCCTTTTTTTCGAGCGTGGCATGTTTGACAGCAACCGGCTGCTTTCCGCGCTGTACATCGATATGTACATACTTGCAATACAACCGGAGCTGGTCAATCTCATCAGGCTGCCTGATGAAAAACCCCTGCAGCGGAAATGGCGTCTGCGACCACGGCCTATCCAACCCGGATATGTACATGCCAACAATCAAGTCATTGACATCGACTTTTACCTGTTTGATACCCGCCACAACGGACTCCCTTAAAT
>ERZ724527.433-NODE-433-length-21061-cov-6.488432_pt1 | contig 21061 bp, 21 predicted proteins | sample MGYA00376060_ERZ724527 | MGnify/ENA primary metagenome ERZ724527 (study PRJEB28724, sample SAMN07190886) | activated sludge metagenome | isolation source: activated sludge of sewage treatment plant in Hong Hong | place: USA: Christiansburg, Virginia | collected...
CACCGGCCTGTTCGCCCTCGGTGGTAACACCGACCTGGGCCTGCCGATCGTGGCGCAAGCGCTCACCGGCAAGGCCCTATTCGGCGCCAGCGTGAAGAAGTTTCTGGACCTCGTCTACTTCTCCCTGGTCGGCAGCGGCACCAGCTCGCTGATCGTTCAGGGCGCAGTGGCTGCGTACGTCTATACATTCCCGGTGCGCGCCCCGGGCGAATCGCGGGCCAGGCCAGGCCGGGGCATCCGCGAAAACTATCTTGCCCTCGGATACAGCAACACCGACGGCGCCGATTTCCGCCTGGACCGCATCGAGGCCCTGGTCAACGCATCTCAGAACCGGAGGGTTTAACCATGGCTACCCCAGCAGAAGTCGTCGCTGAATCGTTCGCCCAAGCACATAACTACGCGCAAGCCGCGCAGTCGCAGCTGAACGGATTTACGTCGGCACTGAGCGCCTCGATCTATGCCCCTCCCACCATCGACGCGAACTGGAGCTCGTTGGCTGCGCCGTCGATCACCGCGCTGCCGTCTCTGCCGTCTCTGCCCGGCATCAACTTCGTGCCACCTACGGCGCCCGGCGTGTTCACGTTGGACGAGCCGACGCTGGTGATCGACGAGTTCGCCGAGGTTGCACCCACCACAGACTTCCCCACCGCACCGACCCTGGAGTACGGGGCGACGCCCAGTATCCCTGCGGTCGGCAGTGTGGCCATGCCCAGCGCACCGACGCTCGACATGCCGAGCACGCCGTCGTACCTGGCCCTGAACATCCCTACCTTCGGCGGAGTGGACCTGCACGAAGACTGGCTGACGAAGTTCGACAACATTCCGACCCTGGACCTCGTTTCGCCCACCCCCTTCAGCTATGCCCCGGGGCCGGAGTATGCATCGACGCTGTTGACGAACCTGAAGACGACACTGAACAGCCGCCTGTCGGGAGGCACAGGGCTGAGCCCGGCGATCGAGCAGGCGATCTGGGACCGGGCGCGCAGTCGCGAGACCCAGAACGCCCTCGCCAACGAAGCAGAGGTCATGCGCAACAGCGAGGCGCTGGGCTTCCAGCTGCCCGCCGGCGTGCTCGCAGCACAGCTACGCCAATCCCAGCAGGACTACTACGACAAACTCTCCACCCTTAGCCGCGACATCGCCATCAAGCAGGCGGACCTTGAGCAGGAGAATCTCAAGCAGACGATTGCTGCCGGCATGGAGCTCGAAGGCAAGCTGATCGACTACAGCTTCAAGCTGGAGCAGCTATCCTTCGAAGCCGCCAAGGCCGCTGCGGAGAACGCCATCCAGGCGTACAACGCCCAGGTGGAGCAGTACAAGGCACTCATCAGCGTCTACGGCGTCTACTCGGACGCCTACAAGACCATCATCAGTGCTGAACTAGCCAAGGTCGAGGTGTTCCGGGCGCAGATCGCTGCCGAACAGGCAAAGGCTGATATCAACAAGACTCTGGTCGAGCAGTACAAAGCGACGATCGAAGCCTCCCTTGCTCAGGTCCAGGTCTTTACCGCCGAGGTCGGTGCGGCAAAGGTCCTGGTCGAGATCGAGGGGCTGAAGATCAGCGCCGCTGGTGAGCAGATCAAGGCCTACGTGGCGCAGGTCAACGCGGAGACCGCAAAGATCGAGGCCTACAAAGCTGGCGTTGACGCGGAGACGGCAAAGATCGGGGTCTACAAGGTCAAGGCCGATGTCTTCGCCGCCAAGGTCGGCGCGCAGGCCGAGCAGGCGCGCCTGGAGCTCGGGCGGTACGACTCTCTGGTGAAGGCAAAAATGCTGGAATGGGACGGTTACCGGGCCATGACTGAGGCCGAGAAGAACCGCATGCAGTCCTTGGCGGCACAGAGCGGCGCCCTGGTGGACGGCTTCAAGGCCGCGGCCTCAGCGACTGAGGCGGAGGCGGGGATGCACGCCCGCATCTGGGAGGCTCAGATCAAGGAATATGAAGCAGGCCAGAACTTCGCTTTGCAGGCCGCGAAGGTCAACAACGACGCCATGCAGTTCAGCTACGCCTCCCTGCTTGACGCGAGCAAGGTTGGTGCGCAGGTCTATGCGCAGCTGACCAGCTCGGCGTACTCGATGATCCACGCCAGCGCCGGTGTGTCCGCCTCGTCGGGCACCTCGGTCAGCTACTCCTACAGCAACGACACCGAATCTGCGCCTCCGTCGATAACGACAATTTGACGGCGTCAGCATCTATAATCGAACTTCGAGAACGAAAGGGCACGCCATGAGCTGCAAACCGAAGAAGAACTCTCTGAGGATGGCTGATGGTGGCGAGGCGGTCACCCGCTGGGCCGGCCAGCAGCTCCGTATGGCCGACGGAGGTGTCCAGGGCCTCATGGGCGGCGACCGCCTGGCGCAGCAGAATGCTGCGACGGCGGCAAGCTCGATCGTGAAGGACGCCAGCCAGCAGGCCGGTGCCGCAGCGCTCGGTGCAGGACGTCCGCAGTTCCCTGCTGTCCCTTACAACGCGCTGCCTGCTGCGGGGGTCAAAGCCTTCGCCGCGCCGCCTGCGGTGCCGGGCGTCAGCCCGATGGTGGCCAACCCGACCGATCAGCGCCTTGCCGCCGGGACCCAAACCTCGCCGGGCATGAGCCCCAGCCCCAGCCCGGGGGCAGGCGACATTCAGTTCGACAGCGCCACGCGCACACTCTCCAACGCCGCAGGTCGTGCCAGCGCGACGCTTGCCAGCCCCTTGACGATGGGCTCGGCGCAGAACCAGGGCGCTCGCGACTCTCTGCTGGCCCGCACGCCGGGATTCACAGACTTCACCAAGCGCCCGCAAGACGGGCTGTTCATGCGCGACGGCGGTGAGGCGCCGCCCACCAGCCTGCGCGGCATCTACAACCGCCTGACCTCCCCGGCTCCGGCCCCCGCACCTGTGGCCTCCGCCCCAGCACCTGTGGCCTCCGCGCCGCAGACGGGCATCCGGGGCTACGTGGCCAACGGCGCACTGGCGCGGCGCGAAGCGGCAGCAGGCCTGCAGGATGGTGGCCAGGTGCCCGGCTCCGGCCACGGCGACAAGATCCCCGCCAAGTACGAGCCGGGCGAGTTCGTCGTGTCCAACGACATGATCGACGACAACCCGGGCCTGCGCGAGACGCTGCACAGCCTGCGCGCTGAGACGCTGGCCGCACGCGGAAAGACTGTCGCCGAGGCTGACGCGAAGGCGGTTCGCGGGCGAACGCTGAAGGCCTCTGGTGGGTTTGGCGAAGAGTTCTGGAGGACCATGCCGAACCTCGATCTGAACTCGCCGCAGAGCGGGCAGGTCCAGAGGGCTGCTCCGACCATGCGCGCTGCGCCGGCCGCACCAGTCGCCCCCGCCGCGTCTCCGATTTACGTAGACCATACAGGCGTTGCGTCGAGCGATCCGAACATAGGCCAGTTCACAAAAGCAGCCCGGCAGGCCCAGCAAGCTGCACAGCAAGCGGCGATTCAGGCGCAGCACGGTGACGGCCGCTACGGCATCCCGCCCGACAACGCACCGCGCCCTGCCCCCGCCGCCCCCGTCGTCGAGGCCGCGCCGACCCGCACCGGGATTCGCGGCACCTTCGACACGGTGAAGGGGTACGCGGGCCGTGCCGGCGACATCGTGAAGTCCGCCGGCCCGACGCTGGCTGCGGGCGCAGTAGGCGCCACCGTAGCGCACCTCGCGCGCAACATCGGGAACCCGGGCAACGCCGAGGGTCCCGGCCCTGCGGTGTCGGCCAACGTCGCCCAAATCCCGACGGACGGGTATCCTGCTGCGCCCCCCAAGCAGGCTTACAACGCATTCACCGACACTGAAGCCGGGCGCAACATCGGAAACCTGATCAACGCCGCGAGCGGCGTCCCCGGCGTCGGCCCCGCAGGCAGGGCTGCGCAGCTCGGCGTGGCCGCTGTGCAGGCCGCTGCGCCGACCATTCGCGCCGACCGCGCAGTCTCCACCGCCCCCGTGCCCGTGGCTGCGCCTGCGGCGCAACCCCAAGCGCAACCCCAAGCGCAACCCCAAGCGCAACCCCAGGCGCAACCCGTTGCGCCCCAGCCCACCCCACGCTCGGGCTTCGACGGGTTCACTGCTCCGGTTCAGGCGCAGGAAGACGCGCCGATCATGGTCGCGCCCAGCATCCGCCACTCGGGCAACGACTGGCAGGCGCGCAACGACCTGCGCAGCCTTGAGGTCAAGGCCAGCGGCATCAACCAAAAGCGCCCACGCGGCGGTCTGTCTGCTGCCGAGACGGCTTACCTTGGCGCTCTGAAACACGACCAGGAGCTCAAGGGCGGCAACACCCTGGCCGAAGTGGCGGGCATCAAGGCGGCGAGTGAGGCGAACACCTCGCGCAACACGCTGCGCAGCTACCGCCACACCGCCGATCAGGCGCTGAAGGGCCACCAGGTCCCGCTGCAGGTCGAGGGCATGAAGCTGCAGATGCAGCGCAACATGATGGGCGCGATGCAGCAGCTTGCCGCTGCCCATACCGACCCGAAGACGGGGCAGGTCGACACGGTGGCTGCGGCCAACACTGCCCGGCAGGCGGGGCTCTTGAGTGTCGCCGACGAGTTCGACAAGTCGTCGAAGTCCAAGCAGGAGCTCGTATCCAAGGGCCAAGACATGGAGCGCGGGATTTACGACCACGTCCGCAACGGCGTGAAGGGCCAGTACAACCACCTGAACACGGACGGCGACGTCAAGCGCACTGAGGCCATTGAGGCGGGCGCAGCGAACGGCATCATCCAGATGCACCCGGAGCTGCGCGGCATGACACCGGCACAGATCAACGAACGCCTGCCCAAGTTCCGCGCTGAGCAGGAGGCCATGCAGGTCTTCCGCGACCCGAAGGACTACGGCTGGGGCGGCGCACTGCCGAGCTTCTTGCCGGGCGTTGAGCAGCAACGCGACCCCATGACGATGCGCCCTGGGCACGGCGTGCTGCGCGGCGCAGAGGTCAGGGAGAAAGCCAACGTGTTGAACCGGATCACGTCCCCGGACAAGCCCACCGGCTCCCGCATGCTCTACACCCCGAGCGGGCGAAACCTTCAGATTCCGCCGGGCATGTCCAACGAGGGACTTGCGGTCCTTCAGAGCTGGATCGACGAGGCCAATCAGTCCTCCATCCGCGCCAAATAACCAAGGACCCGCATGCCTTCTCTCCGCGACTACCTGCCGGGAACCGGCACCGCCCCTGCGTCTCTCGACTCTCTGGTTCCTGGGCAAGGGCTCGTTGCCGCACCGCCCCCGATGCCGATGGGGCCGGACCTCACGCAACATAACGACCTGACAGAAGCCGCCGGCATGACCGAAGTCGGCAAGGGCTTCCGCTCCGGTCGGTTGGGGAGCGACGCGAACTACCTGGCCAGCCAGGAGTTCAGCCTGCGCGCGGCGGGTCGGCACGATGAGGCGGACGCCATCCGCAACCAGATCGGCATCATCCAGCAGCGCGCGGGCGTGTTCGCGCCCCGCGTGCAGAAGGTGGAAGACGCCTGGGCCAACCCGACTGACGCCCCCGCGTGGCTGGGCGGCGTGGTCGGCCAGGTCGGCTCGTCCATGGTCGACAGTGTCGCCACGGGCGTCGGCGCCAGCAAGGCCGCGCAGCTGATCGGGCTGCTGCCCCACCCGGTCGCCAAGGCCATCGGGCGCGCAGGGTCGTGGATCGGCGCTGGCGCAGCGGCGGTCCCGAACGTGCTCAACGCTCGAGGTGAGACCGCCAACCAGATGGTCGAAGACCCGACGCTGATGGCGAACACCACCGCCGAGCAGCGCAACGACGCGGCGTGGCTGAGCGGCGGCGCGCAGGGTCTGGTCGATACGGCGATGCCTTCTGTGATCATCAACCGTCTGGGCGGCGCAGGGATCGCCAAGGGCGTTCACAAACTGCCGCTGGTACCGCGCATCGCCGCCGACATGGTGGGCGAGGGCGCACAGGAGGTCGTGCAGGAAGGGATGAAGAAGGGCACGCTGGGCTACCTGAACCCGAACCGCGACACCTCCGGGGACGCCAGCGACTACCTCAACTCCTTCGCCTCCGGGTTGGGCATGGCCCCTCACGCCGCTGCCTCCATCGCCGTGGACAACGGGTTCCGGCGCCTCGGTGTTAAGGGCGACGGCGAACGCGGCGACGACATCGACCTGAGCGGCAAAGACATCACGACGCAGCTCGCAGCCGCCGCGAAGGGCGGCAAGGGCCGCTCGCTCGCCGACAGCATCGCATACTCCGAGCTGCTGCACGGTACTGAGGCTACGCCCGACGTCACTGACCAGAGCGGACTGACCCGCCGGCGCGACGCCCTGCTGAGCGAGCTGGCGAAGTACCCGAACGCAGCAGCGCTCGCCCAGCCGCTGACCGAGATGAACGACCGTCTCAGCCTGTTGCGCGGGGTGGACGCCATGGACGAAGCGGCGGACTTCCTCGCACCGAAGCTGGGGCTAACCACCGAACAGCTCGCCAAGAAAGGCGGCAAGCTGAAGAACAGCCTGCAGGTCGATCCGAAGAACTTTGGCAAGGGCCAGATCGACACGTCCGAGATGCCCGCTCGCACGCCCGAGCAGCAGGCTGCTGTCGTTGAGGCCGAGCGCCAGCACAAGACGCAGACAACGCGGCTGCGGTCCCTGCTGGAGAACACCTACACCCAACAGCACGCAGATGCGGGCAGCACGTTCAACCCGAGCATCAAGAAGCTGCTCGGTAGCTACGCCCCGGAGCTCGCAGCGATCATGTCGCCTGGCGTAGCAGAGAAGCCGACCGCCGGCGAGATCGCGCGCGCCAAGCGCATCGGCTCCTCCATCGGCAGCGCGCTGGGCGAGAAGGCCAATGGCGCATTGGTCGCTGTGGCACAGCGGCTGGGCGTGAAGAACTCGCCCGTGTTCGATGCGATGCACGACGAGGCAGTCAAGGTGGCCGAGCACCGCAAGAGCGGTGGGCACGCAGTCCACGCCCAGCACATGACGGAGCGCGATGCCGCCGCACAGGCGCTGCTGGACGCTGCTCCCGAGTTCGACGCACGGATGGCGAAGCAGGGCGTGGACCTGCGCCTTGAAGACAACGCCCACCTCCGCGAGCAGCTGCTCATCCACATGGAGGACCACGCCGACGGCGAGGGTGTTGCGACCCAGGCTCAGCTCGAGGAGCAATTCGGCAAAGAGGCGTACGCCAAGATGATGGAAATCGTCGGCGGGCCGATCGCGCCACGCCACACTGCGGTGGAAACCGCCGAGCAGAAGGTGACGCCCAAGCTGAGCTCGGACGACGTCACGACCGACGGCAGCGAGACCACGGATTTTGAGAAGCGCGGCTTCGAGAAGAACCACACAGCGGTTGATCCGGGCTCGCTCGTGTTCGGTCACAGCCAGACCGAGGCGCGCAGCGCAGCGGACGCGTTCAAGCCCGGCGCTGACGGCAAGCTGATGAAGCTGATCCCCGCTGATCGCATGGACAGCGACGGCCGGCGCTCGCTGAGCGTGATGCAGCTGCGCATGGCGCAGGCCCTGCGCAGTCAGTCCAAGGGCTACGTCTATGGGCGGCAGAAGGACGGCAAGGTCGGCACCTCGGCCAAGGAGCTGATGGACCGCCAAGGGGTTCATGGCGACCAGCGCGTGGCGCTGATGGGGCAGTACCTCGCGCAGGAGAACCCGGGCGCCGACCACACCGACTTCGTCGAGACAGTCAAGGCCCTACCGGCCCTGCGCCGCGTGGACGAGCTGATGAGCGAAGCCGTTCAGGGCAAGTCGCTAAGCACCCCGGAGATGAGCCGCTCCATGAGGGGGCAGCTCAAGCGGGTGATGAACTACGTGGCCAACCCGGAGCAGTTCCTGTCCACTGACGCGCCGCTGTCCGCCCCCGCGCGCGCGGCCCAGAACCTGGCCATCGCCAAGGCGGTCCACAAGGCCCACGCAGACATAAGGGGCATGATCGACGGACACGAGTCGCTGGCCCCGATGGTGGCCGACTTCAAGGCGACGCACGGCCGCGCACCCAGCACGCATGAGTTGGCCGACCACTTCTTCGGCAACCGCTTCCTCGTCCACGCCGAGAAGCTGAGCGACCGGGACTACCTGAAGATCGACAACGACGAGTTCACCAAGCTGCACCGCGAAGGCACCAAGCTGCTGCGCGCCGCCGAGCACCAGGCCCATGAGTCTGGAGGCAACGTGGACGAGCACAAGGCGGGGATGAACCTGATCCACTTCCGCAGCCTCGCGGCGGCGGGCCAGAAGAAGGTCGCTGCCGGTGACAGGACCATCGCCATCCCGGCCCACAAGCTGGTGGCCTGGGTGCGCGACATGCGCAACAAACACACCGGCGACACACGCACGGGCGACAACACGCAGAGCTACTCGGACAACGAGAAGGCCGACCAGTACCTGGACGACCTGAAGGAGGGCATCAACGCCCTGATGGCCCAGAAGCTGGTGCGTGGCACGCCGTGGATCGTGAACGCAGCGGGCGGCAAAGAGATGTTCAGTGAGGGCATGCCGCCGTCCTTGAGCGTGGGCGATGGGCGCACGCACGCGGAGATGAAGGAAGCGCGTGGCCAGCGCGCTGACGAGAAGCTGGAGGAGGAGATCGCCACCCGCCAGGCCAAGCCGCTCGGACTCAAGTCCATGGGCGAGGCGGTCGCTGACCACAACGCCATGCACGAGCGTGATGCTGAGATCGGCCAGGACGAAGCCGATATGCAGGACGCCGACCACGTGCGCGAGTCTGAGGAGATGATGAACGGCTCCAAGCGCGACCGGGCCGAACGCGAGCACCTGTGGAAGATGGCCCAGGTCGTGCTGGCCGCAGCCGACCGCCCGCCAGCGGTGCTGAACAAACTGACCGCGTTCACCAAGGCCAAGTACGTGGCCGATCGTTTGTGGCGCGACTACATTGGCGACAAATACGCCGATCCCGACGGCAAGCTCTATGTCGACCCGAACGCGCGCAAGCCGACTCATGCGCAGCAGGTCGAGGCTCACGCCAAGGCGGTCGGGGCCATTCTGTCCTACGTCACGGCGACTGAGAAGACCGCGTTCGACCCAAGCGACAAGGACAAGACATACCGGGGCGATCACTTCATCGCTCCGTTGGCCGCGCTGCTGACGCCGAACCACATGGCGGCGATTGCGGAGCACTACCCGAACGAGCTGGAGAAGGTCAAGCTGCTGCAGGCCAAGGTCGCCTCGGTGCTGCTGCACATGGCCTACGGAGCGGAGAAGGCGACCATCACGCCGGGGCAACTGAAGCAGGCGGTGGACAGCCTGACCGGCTACGCCGACGCGGCCCACGACCTGAAAATGGCGCAGGCGCAGCTTGCCCGCGCCGACGGCGCCGCAGAGAAGCAGAGCGCGCAGGCTGCAGTCACTGCCGCGAAGAGCGCCTCGCCAGTGCAGCAGACTGCCTACAAGCAACTGCTGACGGACATGGCGCTGCCGTACTTCGAGGTGGCCCGCAGGCGCGGGTACGCGGCCCGCTCGGCGGACAAGACCCGCAACGAGGCGGTGAAGAACCCCGGTCGGGAGCGCCACTTCATCACGCCGTTCGCTGAGATGGTGTTCGGGGAGGCGCCGGTGGAGAGCGCACCCGCTGAGACGGCGGCGCAGTTCGCCATGCGCGAACACAATAACCGGATGGCCCAGGCCTACGGCGGCGAACATCAGGCTGAGCCGGGAAGGGTCGCTGGACCGAAGTCCTCCGTCACCGGCTCTGTGGGCGCGAGCGACTCGGGCAAGGTCACCGTCGATGCCACGCCGAAGCCGCGCGCCATCAGCCGCATGCCGAAGCCCACACCTGTCTACGGCAAGGCTGCGCCCATCGACCGGATGCAGGAGGCATGGGCCATGTATCTGTCGGCTGAGCAGACGCGCGTACTGAGCGATGCCCATGACGTTGGTGACAAAGGCGTGGAGGTCGTCGTCCCACAGGGCAAGTTCGTCGTCGAGAACCGCGGGGACCACACCGAGGTCGTGTTCTACCCGCGCCGCGAGCGGACCATCGCTGACGTTCAGCGGGAGCGCGCTGAGGCCCGGGCCAACGCGAAGGGTGACTTCGCCCGTACCGACAAGTCGGTGGACGTTGTAGCCGACACCGCCGCTGCCGAGCAGGGCGTGGACAACGTCGCGGCGCTGGCTGGCGCAGCGGCGCGGTCGATCCGCAGCCAGAAGGCTGAGGGCGTGGTGGCGAAGCGCGAGAACAACGCGACCATCGCCGATGCCGCGGCCAAGCTGAACGCTGGTGCGACGATCCAGCAGGTCAACGCCGGCATTGCGGCGAAGCGGGATGCAGCGCCGAAGACGATCAACATCTGGCACGGCAGCGGCGAGAACGCCGCCCTGAGCAACCTGGCTGACCGCCCGTTTCAGTTCAACAACCGCATGTACGTCAGCGTCGAGCACGCGTACCAATCCAACAAGAGTGGCAAGTTCGATCAGGCGACGTACGATAAGTACAAGGTCGCTGGGCGCAAGATTCCGGGCACGATGGGCACGAAGACTGAGGGCGGCTGGAACCTGAAGCTGATGAAGCGGCTGATCAGTGAGTCGTTCAAGTCGAACCCCGACGCCATGGAGAAGCTGCTGGCGACGGGCGACGCAAAGCTGACCCACACCCAAGACCGCGGCGTGTGGGCGGCTGAGTTCCCGCGCATCCTGACTGAGGTGCGGAGTGAAGCAGCGGCTGGCGACACCGGGCTTATCGCGGTGAAGGCGCCTGCCGCCCCCGCCCCCAAGACCCCAGTGTTCGACGCTCTGCCCAGCCACAAACCTGGTCAGAAGACGATGACCTACGCCGGCATTGGCAGTCGCAGGACGACACCCGATGTGCTACGGAAGATGACCGCAGCAGCCAAGCAGCTGGCTGCGATGGGGTACACGCTGCAGAGCGGCGGCGCGCAGGGCGCTGACTCTGCTTTCGAGCAGGGCGCGGAGGGCAAGGCCCAGGTGTTCAAAGCCAGTGACGCGACCGACCAGACGCGCAAGATCGCCAAGGAGATTCACCCGAATCCCGGGGCGCTCGGCATCTTCCCGCTGAACCTGATGGCGCGCAACACGAACCAGATCTTCGGTGCCGACCTGAAGACCCCGGTGGACTTCGTGCTGGCCTGGACGCCAGACGGCGCAGAAAGCACCGCTGAGCGGAACATCGGCACCGGAGGCACCGGGCAGGCGATCGACATGGCCAGCCGCAAGGGCATCCCGGTGATCAACATGGCGAAGCCTGACTGGCAGGCCAGGGTCCGCGCCATCGTGCGGGCGGGCGAAGCGCCCAAGACCGAAGCGCCCAAGGCCGAAGCGCCCAAGACCGAAGCGCCCAAGGCCGAAGCGCTCGCCCAGTCTGTCCGCGACATGCCGATGAACTACAGGGACGGCACCAACGGGCTGGCGATGCGCCCAGAGTACAAGGGCAAGTCCACGATGGACCTGATCCGCGAGGGCGCGCGCACGGCGACGACCGGCGCACGTTCGCGCTTTGCCGGGCTGAACGTCGGTGACGTGTTCACCGTGGTCGGCGGGGACGGCGAGCGCATCAAGGTGCGGCTCACGCAGCTGCCGGAGCGCGTCAACAGCATGACCGCTGAGGAGTGGAGCAAGCGCGAGGGCTGGGCACCCAAGGAGCAGGCCCGGTACATGGGCGCGTATCAGGCGCGCTACGAGCTTGTCGGCAAGCCCGTCGTGCCCTCGACCACAGCCACCACAACCCTCTCCAGTGCCATCGCCCAGCGCCTGGAGTACCTGAACAACCCACCGGCCGACTACACCACCGAGAAGGCTCAGGCCATCAAGGAGTGGGCGGCGCGGCAGCTGAGCCTGGTCCAGGCCGAAGTCGAAAAGATCGAAAAGAACGTCCGGTTCGGTGTCGGCGAAGTCGGTGAGTACGATGACCGGCTGACCGAGCTGTACGACCGCCGCCTCGATCTCAAACTGCTCGACCAGAAGGCCGACGACGTGCTGGAGGGCGACGCTTCGCTGAAAGGGTTCGAGGGCGACACCGTCAAAAACTCTCTCCAGACCGCCGACACCGCGCGTGCCCTGACGCCCGAGGAGATCAAGACCTTCGACAAGAATAAGCTCGGCTCTGCCGCGCCTGTCTCGAAGGACAACGAGATCGTCAGCACCCGCATCGCCCTGCGCCGCATGCTGGGCGACAAGGTCACGACCCTCTTCGAAGAGAGCTTCCCCGACATGCAGGGCGGCGCTGACTGGAACGAGACGAAGGCGATCATCCGCATCGCCACCGCATCGTCGGTGCCGATGATGCAGCGCGGCTACCACGAGGCGATGCACGCCTTCTACTCGCTGATCCTGAAGAACAGCCCCGAGGCTCAGGCGATGATCGAGCGGGTCACCAGCGACCCGAAGATCGTCGAGCGCATGGCGGCGATGCTGAAGGACAGCCCCGAGGCCGTTGAGCAGATGCGCAACGATGCCGAAGAGCGCGCGGCCTACGCCTATCAGTTCTGGGCGGCGGGCATGCTGGACATCGGCAAGAAGCCGGAGACCTTCTTCGAGAAGGTTCAGGCGTTCATGCGCCGTGTGCTGGGTGCCGTGCGCGAGAACGACAAAGCCATGGCGATCTTCACCGCGTTCCACGACGGCAAGCTGACCGAGCCCAGCGCCGCTGGTCTGGCGATCACGAAGGTGATGGAGACCGGCGAATGGCGCGCGAAGATGCTCAAGCGCTTCGACAAACAGGCACAGGCCGCGTACAGCGAAGTGATGGCGGCGATCAACATCGGCATGAACAGCGAGAGCCCGACGGCCCGCACGATTGCGATGATGTTCTACTCCCACCCGTCGGTCGCCAAGACCGCCGGCAAGCCGGGCTACATTGACTCCGCTCAGCTCGCGCGTCACCAGTACGAGAACCTGATCCAGGCCGCGCTGCGCCCGCTGATGGGTGACAACCTTGAGCGCGACATGGCTGAGCTGGCCCAGGTGCTCAACGGCAAGGCCAAGGCGGTGCAGCCCCACGTCGAGAAGGCCGCGCAGGACATCTACGCCGCGCTGCACCGGTTCCACAAGTACGCCCGCGAGGCGGGGGTCGACATCGGCGTGCGCGACGACGGCACCTACTTCCCGCGCGTCATCCAGCTGGAGACGATGATCGAGAAGAAGGCTGAGTTCATCGACATGCTGGTCACGAACTACCCGAGCGCCATGGCCCAGATTGGCAAGAGCCTGGCCGCGCAGGGCAAGCCCGCTGCGCCCGAAGACGCCGCAGCCTTGATCCACCAGAGCTACATCGACCGTGGCGGGATTGAGAACGCGGCCCTGAGCGTGATGCGCGAGGACGGTGTGCTGAACCCGTTCTTCGCCAGCCAGAACGAGCGCAAGCTGCACTGGATCCGGGACGAGCACATCGCCCCATTCCTCAGCACCGACGTCGTGTCCACGCTGACGCGCTACTTCTCGCAGGGCACCCGCTCTGCCGAGTACGTGCGCCGGTTCGGGGAGGATGGCCAGAAGCTCAAGGACATGATGGCTCGTTTGGGCGACGTGCGGTTTATCTCCAAGACCGGTCAGGTCGAGAACTACACCGAGGACGGCCCGGTGGTGAAAGAACTCAAGGCCGCGGCGGTCAAGGCCAAGGCAGCGAAGCCGGACGAGTGGGTCGATCGCCGCATGGAGGATCTGCAGCGCTCGTTTGGCGCGATGGAGGGCTCGCTGGGCAAGGACATCTCGGCTGGCTACCGCCAGTTCCAGGGCAACATCATGACCTATCAGATCCTGCGCACCCTGCCGCTGAGCCTGTTCTCTGCCGTGCTGGACCCCAACGGCCTGCGCGTGGCCGGCGGCACCAGCGATAACATGTGGTACGCCTACCGGCGCGGCCTGCTCGGGGTGTTCAACACCTGGAAGGACCTGGTCAAGGGCAACCCGCTCGGCATCAAGGACCCGGACAAGTACGAGGCTGCGGCCAACGCCATGGGCGTGATCGCACCGACGATGTACCTGGAGCAGTACGGCGGGGTCCACTCGTCGGAATACTCAGCCGGCGCGGCGCGCAAGATCAACCACAAGTTCTTCCTCGCTAACGGCTTGACCTCGTGGGACCGGGACATGCGGATCGCGGCCACCAAGGCGGCGATGGAGTCCATCGTCAGCAACGAGGCGAACACGATCCCTGCCCATAGCGCTCGGTGGCTAAAAGAACTGGGCCTGGCCCAGAATGATGGAGTGGTCCGCACCGATGCTGACGGCGAGCTGGTGACCAACAAGCACGTGCTGGCCCAGATGCGGGCGGACGAGAAGGGGACGACGAAGGATGAGGAGATGGCGCAGGCCGAGAAGGACGCCCACAAGATTGCCGTCGCGGTGAACCGCTGGGTGGCCCGGGCGATCATGGCCCCGAACGCAGCGCTGCGCCCGTCGCGGGCCAGCGACCCGCACTACGCGATGTTCTTCCAGCTGAAGAGCTTCACCTACGCGTTCACCGAGACCACGCTGAAGTACGCGATGGCCGAGGCCGAGGAGGGCAACCTGAACGCTGGCGCTCAGCTGATGCGCGGCGTGCCGATCATGATCGCCGCGGACATGACCAAGGCGTTGTTGACCAACGGCGGCTCACTGCCGGGGTACATGGCGAACTGGACGATGGCCGACTGGGTGCTGCACGGCATCAACCGCTCGGGCAACCTCGGCACGCCGCAGCTTGGCCTGGATGCGCTGCACGGCGCTCACGGCTCGATTATGGGTGCGGTCGGGACGGTGGGCGGGCCGACGGTCAGTCAGGGCATCGACCTGGCGGCAGGCGCCCTGAACGGAAACCTCGGAACAGAGGTCGGGAAGAGCATCCCCTTCTTCAACAAGATCGGACAAGCGGCGCACTCTGTTGGCGGCATGCTCGATATGGGCGAGTAAAAGGTTCCCCGGACCCCATAAAAGAGACGAAAAAGAAGGAGAAGCCGGGCCATGAGGCCCGGCTTTTATTCGATATAGACGAGGGTCTCTGTCCAGCACTCGCTTGTGGCGATCACGACGGTGGGAGACTTCTTGTCGGTGGGATCAGCCTTGTAGCGCGAGACGATTGGCCCAAGGGTCCGCATGCTGCGTTCGTTCTCCTTGGCTTCAGCGGCGGTGATAAGCCCATGCTCGTTGATCGCATGGCGTGCGATCAGGTCGTAGGGCTGGCGTTTGAGCACGAGGCGTGCTGGCTCGGTGATCTTGAGATTGCCGAGAAGGAAGTTGGTTTGCAAGTTATTTTCCGGGCTGGGTGCCGGTGATGAACCGGTAGAAGTTGACCAGCAGCCACCAGTCGAAGACCGCGCCAAAGATGATGAGGGCCACTTGCCAGAACACGATGGTGAGGGCCAGGGCGAGTATGCCGGCGAGGATTTGGGCCATTTTGTCGGACTCCGATCTGAAGGGTAAAAACGGCCTGTTTGACCGCGCTGCAGGTGTGAGACTGTAATCTGCTTTCTCCTCTCAAACCTCTCCTTTATTACACTTACACTTCTTAAATTAAAAGTAGAGAAGAAAAGAGAAAAGAGAGAATGTTGATTTCCAGTAAGGAGTTTCAGCCGCAGCTGTGATCAACCACGCACGTTGGCGTTGAGCCATGCGACCAGAGGGCCTTTGGCGGTCGGGATGTTGACGGTCTGGGTGGTGATGACGAGGTCACGGTCGTCAGCGCTCCACCGCTTGCGGATGGTCGCAGCCTCTGTCTGGCTTGCGCCCCATGCGATGCACGCTTGTGCAGTAGCGCCTGGGAGCGCGGCGGTGACTTTGAAAATTTCCATGGTCTTACTTTCCGGGTGTGTCATAGTGAACCTTGCTTGGGTTAGCATCTCTCTACCCTAGCATAAAACACTCTGTGTGCTTTCTTAGCACCTGAGCCGTGCGCTGGAAACCCGATGATGGCCTTTCTGTGCGGCACCGCACAGATGCCACAGGACGCGCACGTGACGTCGTCGCGCACGGCGGCTGGACACACGGTTACCAGCCGACCCGCAGGCGTCCTGACCGGCTTTGTGGCGTCTGACGGCAGCACACAGGCCACGGGCGCTACGCCTAGATCGGCCAGCCGGTCGGCGTGGACCAACGTGTCCGCCGACAGGTTGATCGTGAACCCTTCCTGGTTCGCCGCGCGGATCACCCCCGCGTTGTGGGGCAGAGCCGCGTCGTAGTGGGTGAACCCGAATCCGCGCTTGCCGCGCTGGGCCAGAAGAATCTGCTCGACCCCGGCAGCATCCAGCAACACCGTGTCCCCCGGTAGGTCACCGGCCTGCGCCCATCGCCATAGCTGGCGCTTCGGCAGCTTGCGCAGCTGGGTGCAGAGGTCGTCGAGCGAACCGCCGCGTGCGCCGTTGGAGACAGCGCGCCAGTGAAGCTTGAGGGGGCCGTATTCGGCGTAGCAGCCGTTACCCTTGAGCGGGCAGGCCGCGGGGCAGGTCGACGCGCTGGTCGTGGTGACTGGAATCGGGCCGGTCTTCTTGTTGGTGCTGGTTCGGGTGAAGTGGTAGGTGTGGTCCATCAGTTCGCTTCGGCTGTGCGGCTGTAACAACGGATAGTCATGTCGGCACCACCTGACGGAGGGAGTCAAGGTCGGAAGCGTTGACAACCTTGCTCTCGCCTTGATCCCAATAGACCGTGAGCTCATAGCCCCGGCTGATGTTGTTCGGAACCCAATGTATCTGGCTGATAAAAATAACCGGGCGGCCACGCCAAGTGATCAGTAGCCCGAGTATCGTCCGACCAGCCGATTCCCCGCTAAGAGGGATCGTGACGGTCTCTGCGTTGTATATATCAGCAATCGGCGCGCATGTGACCAGGGAGGCAGAACCGATGATTGCATCACGGATGAACATCACGGCGGCGTCTCCGCCATCAGGGACGAAAGGCGAGCACACGGCACGGATTTCGGTCTCGCCAGAACACCAAAGGCGGGCTAGGTCTTCGGCTGAGACCCAGTCATAAATGAACGAATCGTTGCGCCGAGGATAGGCAAACTGAGTCATTCTTGTCCTTCCAGTAAATCTCGGAACACCATCGCATCCTCACGGCGTGCGAAGTCGGCAATCCAGACGGCCAGGCGACAGCCATGGGCGTCGGGTGTAGTAGGGCGCTCGTAGAGCCCCAATAGTCAGCGTCGCATTCGTTGCACATCGAGATGCTGCCATCGTCCTCGTCATGGACGGCTTCGACCTCGTAGGTAAACGCTGGGGTCATAACAAACAATCCTCCGGTACGGTGTAGCTGAGGGAGCGGATGGCCGTGGCCACGTCCTTCGGCAGAAAATAGACGCCGTCGTAGTCGGTCAGCTCGCCGTTGGTGAACCAGAGTCCGCCACCCTCGCCGTGCACGTCGTGCTCGAAATAACCGCGATACTCATCGGGGGGGGGCGATGAACACTTCCCACTTGCCCTCGCGGGCCTTCTTTGTGAACTTGTCGGTCATTCGATCCTCTCCGCAAGGAACGTCAGTTGGTCAACAGCCTGCCATAACATGGCGCGCAGCTCATCTGGCGTTTCTGCGTCTCCGGCTTCTAGCACTGCGAACCGGAACAAGCCATCGCCGACACTATCGAGCGCGTCGGGTTCATCCGCTAGGTGGTAGAACTCGCCATCTTCGTAATGGCGGAAAACCTCCAATTGCAGGGGTGTAAAGTTATTGCTCATTTCTTCCTCGCGTTGTCAGCGAACGAGGCCAGGTGCCCCGCGCCCGGCTAACGGCGTTGAAAGAGCCGAGCCAAAAGGGCGCCAGGCCTGGGTTGCAGACTTTGACGACCCAGGACTTCATAGACCGCTGCTGTTCAGGAAGTTGATCAGCTCGGTCTTGTTCGTCGGGATGTTCACATCGACGGTCTCGACGTCCTTGCGCTTAGCACCGTCCGCGACGGCCTTGGCACGATCGCTGCCAGCCGAAGCCATGGAGCCCGACCACACGGTGGTGACGGTCTCGACGTCAGGCACACCGTTGACGGTGCTGTAGAAACGAGCGGTGGTTTTGTAGAGTTGCATGTCAGTCTTTCTTGAAAGTAGGGCAAGGCGCCCAGTGGGTCCAGAAGCTATCGCTCCCAAAAAGCTGTCCGTACGTTGCTACGCCTGATCGTTGATTGATCAGCTGCAGCTTCGTACCGCGTGGAGTGTCCTTGTCGATCGGGCGCCAGTGGTAAAGGCTGTCGACCGTAGCAGCGTGGTCGTTGGTGGTCTTGATGCTCACGGTCAAGCTCCAGGGTAGCGTCCGCCGATCCAGCAGGTCTTGTACGGTGACTCGGGGATCGGCAGCGGCTTGACTCGTTGATGCACGTATGGCACCCCGATCCAGTAGCCCCATATCTGCACCTTACCGCTGCCCTGTGCGACGACCTGCGCAGCCTTCTGCTCCTCCAAGGTCTTCAGCCGCTTGCGCACCGACTCCTTGGGTAGGTCGAGTGTTTTTGCCAACGCGCTGACCGTGGACGGCAGCAGGCGCATGATCGCCTCGCGCTGCTTCTGGGTCATGGCCCGGTTGTCTTCGTTGCGTTGGTTCATGGCTGCTCCTTCAGTGCGCGGATGGCTTGGGCACAACGGCCTGCCCCATCTGCCATGTGGTCATACTGACCCGTGTGACAGCCTTTCCCTTCGCTGCGAATATCCGCTGCTTCTTCTTCGCAGGCTTTCTCGGCCCTCTCCAGCGCGGCAGCGGTGGCGGCTTGCCATGCATCCCAGCGGGTCTGCATGACGATGTTCCTGTAATCACCAGCGGACGGTGCGCCTGTTGGGATTTGCTCCAGACAGAGACCTTTTCCTACCCACGCTTCGAAGGCTTCACGGGCTTCACGGTCTGTCATTTCGTGTCCTCCTTCAATGCACGGATGGCGTTTTTTCTATCTTCATTTCGCCCCTTATCGCAGCAGGCCCGAAGCTTTGCGTTTGTCCTACATCCACAGTGTTCGCACTGCCTAAACCCTTCTGGCAGGTCTTTTTGACCTAATTTTCTAATTGCTTTTTTCATTTCGTGTCCTCCGGGGCTTGGACGTAGTTGTAGCCGTGCGCTTCCACCAGTGCTTGTTGTGCAGCAGCAGGCAGCAGATCGACAAGCGTCACCACGACAGCCTGCAACTTATTGAATTTGGAGCGTAGCGTTTCCAGTTCACCGGCATAGTAGTCCGGGGCGGCTTCGATGACGCTATCAATAACCGCACCACTGGTCATGCCGGTCTGGTGGGTATACCTTTCGGTCCACTTTGGGCTAGTCATTTCGTGTCCTCCGGCAGTGGTCCGCACCACTCGCCAACAGGCACTTCGTCAATGTCATGTGGCTCTATGTTGTGTGCCTCTGGTCCGGCTATTGTTTTGACTACCCACAACCCCGGCACCGTCGGCGCATCGTGCCAAGCTGGCCCGGATGGCTGGGCTGCGAGTGCGTCCGCGCTTCTCCCTTTGTCGCAACATGCACGCACCTTCGCGTTGGTATTGCACCCGCAGAACTCGCACTTGCGGTAATCTGGCTGGGCTGCGATGGCTGCGTTGTAGCCGTTCTTATACGCCTTCGCCAACGCTCGCGAAACTTCCATTGCTTCGTCAAGCGTCTGTGGCTGGGCTGCGAGGGAATCTTCAAGCTCTTGGATGAACTCGCGCAAATCCTCATTGCGCTGCATTGAAGAACTGATCCTGTCGGCATAGTCTTGGTTTGTTTCGTTCCGCTTGCGACCGTCGCACTCATCCTCGATAAGGCGCGGGTCACTGACGTACCGGAGAGCAATCTCCAGCAAGTCTCGTTTGATGGTGCTGTTCATGGCTTCGGCACTCCAAGGATGCGGCGAACATACTGTTCAAATTCACCATCCGAATAGCGCATCGTTGCTAGTTTCTCCCCGGCATCAAGAAGCGCCTGCACTTCCGCCTCGGTGTGCTTGTGCTCTGGCTGGGCTGCGAGGGCGTCTTTTAGCCTGGCGTTCTCGGCGGCAACCGAGTCTTGTAGCATTGCTTCCCTCAAGCGTTCGTTAAATGAGGTCATGGCTTCTCCCAAGCAAGGTCAAAGGCCGCGCACGCCTTTGCAGGCGTATCGCCAAAAGCGCACACCCCCTCTTGAATGTTTTCTCCGAGAAGGCAGCACCATTGGTTCCCGTCCTTAAACAGCTTAGGACGGTAAACAACGTGCGGCTGGGTGTAGCAGTAAGCGGCTTCTTGCCAACTTGCCTGCGCCATACTCGCGGCGTGTACGATGGCGTTTGCGGCCATGCTCTGAAGTTCATAATCAATTGAGGTCATGGCTTTATTCCGTGGAAGGCTTCGACTGCTTCAACAAGCACAGCGAAGCGGTTTGTAGGGTCGTCATCAAAAAGTGGCACGAACCCTCTGTGCCAATCAAGCCCGCACTCTTTGACAAGATCAATCACACTGTCACGGTCCATCGGCTTGCGCTCTGGTTGCGATGGCTGCGGGCTGTCATAGAGCGGCGTCCATCCTTCCCCCGGTGTATAGCCATCCATCACTTTGATGACGCTCTCGGTGTCTTTGTAGCGGTACAAAATTGGGTTCATTGCCTGTCCTCCGGGATCGGGCCGTACCAGCGTTCACCTTCGCCAACTAGGTGCGGGTTCAGTGGAATTGAAACATTGTGGCAAGTGAAGCGGTACGGGTTTTCGTCGCCCTCGTCACAAAACCACAGCCCAGCGCACGTCGGCACATTGTTCCAAGCTGGCGCAGTTGCTGACGCTGCCAGCACGGCCTTTACCGCCTCCTTTATGTCGTGCAGGTCAGTCAGCACTTCGTGGTTCTCGCCCTTCCATCGCGTGGCTTGATACAGTAAATCTTGGACCTGCTCCAGCAGCAGCTTGTTAATGTTTATGGTGGTCATGGCTTGATTCCGTGGAAGGCTTCGACTTCGCGGACAACTTGATAGTATTGCAGGCGAGTTATGCCCAGCACGGACTGTTCCCAGCGCGCATTAACTTCAAGAATAGGCATCGGCTTGCGCTCTGGCGCAGTTGCTGGGGCTGAAAGAGCTGCTTCGAGAGATTTCACTATCTTGAGCCACGCCCGCTCTGTTTCGTACCCCGGTTGAGCACCACGGGTGATCAATACATCCAGCACCTGCTCCAGCAGGTTTCGGTCAATGGTGATGGTGGTCATGGTGTCTGCTCCTTTTTGAATTGCTTCCCCGCTGCATACGCCGCAGAAG
>ERZ724527.434-NODE-434-length-21059-cov-18.985050_pt1 | contig 21059 bp, 16 predicted proteins | sample MGYA00376060_ERZ724527 | MGnify/ENA primary metagenome ERZ724527 (study PRJEB28724, sample SAMN07190886) | activated sludge metagenome | isolation source: activated sludge of sewage treatment plant in Hong Hong | place: USA: Christiansburg, Virginia | collected...
ATCAACAGCAGGGATTCAGGCCTTCTTTTTTTGGTCAACTGTGGGACAGCAGTGCGGCATTGCCGGGCTTTTTTAATCTACGCTGAACTTAGCGGAAGTTGTACCGCATGCTTAAGGACACGCCGTCCAACTCAGTATCGCTGTGCAAGCCAATAGCACCGGAGAACGCATTGCTAAAGAAGTAGCGAGCAGTGGCATCCAAGCCAACACCATCATCAATTAACGTGTCGTTCGAGCTGACAGCTAAGCCACCTTCCAGCTCAACACGGTCTGCCGGGGTGAAGCGGACGCCAGCACGCAGGATGGCACCCATGTCATCATTGTTGCCGATGTCCCCGTACAGGAGTTGTGCGCTCATGACCAGATCGACCTGCTTGCTCATGGGAAGGTGATAGCCCACTCCCCCCTCCAGATAAAAGCCATCGTTAGCCTTTGCGTCTATAGCGTAAATACCGCCAAGCACGAAAAGGTTATTGTCCAGCGCCTTGCTGCCGTTTACAAAAAGGGCATCGTCTCTATCCCACTCGCCATAACCACCCTCTACATAGTCGTATGAAAGCGGAGCGGCCTGAGATATAGCCGCAGTCATCAGCATGGCAGCGGCCAGAATAGTTTTGTACATGTATTGCCCCTTATGCCGGATTGGCACTTATCTGAATAGCTTACTCTTAATGATCAGGGGGAGAGAGGTAAATAGAAGAAGGGTGACTTTTCGTTACACCATGTCAAAAATGCGAGCTGTCCTACAAAACACACGTAAGGCGACGGATGGAGAATTAAGTTTGGGGTGTCGCGAGGCATATTTCACCGTGGACGCTATAGCTGAATCACTAGATATTGTGGGCAGAGGGCGAAAACTACTCCTATATATGGATGTCCGAAAGTCGAAGAATCGATAGAAATGAAGCCCTTGAGCCCACCTTCACGGTTGCGGAAGGCCAAGGCGCTCTCTATAATCCGCGGCGCTCCTAGGGATACGTTATGTCCCGCTTGTTGTATTCAGCCTGGATCCGCTTGTGAGTCAGCCCCGTCCGCTAGTGGACAGATCAATAGTCGTGCGCCTGCTCAAGTTACAGCTGGTGCTGACGCTGGGTGTGACCTTGGCAGGTATGCTGGCTGGACTGTGGGCTGGATTCTCGGCTGGCATGGGGGGGGTGATTGCGCTAGCAGGCAGTGGTTATTTTGCCCTGCAAGCTTTTCGCCACGCGGGTGCTACATCCGCATCGCACATTGTGCGTAGCTTTTTTAAGGGTGAGGCAGGTCGATTTGTTTTGACCGCCGCACTCTTTGCAGTCGTCTTTGCCGCGGTCAAGTCCGTGCAGGCCGTCTGGTTGTTAACGGGATTCATCTTGGTACATCTTGTAGGGGCTTGGGGCATTTTGCTCGCAGGCACTACAGGAACGAAAAAGTGAGCTGCTGAACATGGCTGGCAATTCCACCGAATACATCAAGCATCACCTTACCAACCTGACCTATGGCAAGCTGCCAGCAGGTTATGAACGTCACGGTGAGCACGGCGCTGAAGTTATTACCCAGGACACTTGGACGATGGCTCAGACCGCGGCAGAAGCCAAGGCAATGGGCTTTAGCGCATTCCACGTTGATACGCTGGGGTGGTCGGTCGTGCTTGGTACGCTGTTCTGCTTCTTGTTTTGGCTGGCGGCACGCAAAGCGACTAGTGGTGTTCCCGGCAAGCTGCAGAATTTTGTGGAAGTGATCATTGGTTTCGTTGATACCAACGTCAGAGACACGTTTCACGGTAAATCGACGCTTATTGCTCCTTTGGCGCTGACCATTTTTGTCTGGATCTGGCTCATGAACTTTATGGACCTTATCCCCATTGATTTTATTCCGGTATTTTCTAGCTGGGTCGGCTCTACTTTCTTTGGCATGGATCCACATCATGTCTTTATGAAGGCTGTTCCGACCACTGACCCGAATGCCACGCTGGGCATGAGCTTCTCAGTATTTATGCTGATCCTTTTTTACAGCATCAAGATGAAGGGTATTGGCGGGTTCACTAAGGAACTGACGCTGAATCCGTTTAATCACTGGCTGCTGATCCCCTTCAATCTTGTGCTCGAAGGCATCGGCCTGATCACCAAGCCGATCTCTCTTGGCCTGCGACTGTTCGGTAATATGTATGCCGGCGAACTGATTTTTATTCTGATTGCACTCATGTTCACCGGTGGCCTTGCGCTGGGTGTGCTGGGTGGTGGCTTGCAGATAGTCTGGGCAATTTTCCATATTCTGGTGATCACCCTGCAAGCTTTCGTGTTCATGATGCTGACTATCGTGTATCTGAGCATGGCATCGGAATCGCACGATCACTGATTTTGTTTTGCTGTACTGCTTTAACCTTTAACCAATGTAAGAGGACTTCAAGATGGATTACATCACCGGTATGAACCTGCTGGCAGTTGCCCTGCTGATCGGTCTGGGCGCTCTCGGCACCGCCGTTGGCTTTGCTCTGCTTGGCGGCAAGTTCCTGGATGGCGTTGCTCGTCAGCCAGAACTGGGCCCACAGCTCCAGGTGAAGATGTTCATCGTTGCCGGTCTGCTCGACGCCGTGCCAATGATCGGCGTCGGTATCGCCATGCTGCTGCTGTTCGCCAACCCGTTCATCAAGTAATTCGGCAATTTTGCGAATTGTTTCTGGCCGCAATCCGGCGGCTAGAAAAATGAATGAGGTGATAGCGTGAACATCAATGCAACCCTGATTGGGCAAGCCATTGCGTTTGCGGTCTTCGTCTGGTTCTGCATGCAGTTCGTGTGGCCGCCGGTAACGGCAGCCCTCGCGGAGCGTCAGAAGAAGATTGCTGATGGTCTGAATGCGGCCGACAAGGCGCAGCGTGATCTGGAAAGTGCTCATGCACAGGTTGGCGACGAGCTGAAGGCTGCCAAGGCCCAAGCGGTGGTGCTAATCGACCAGGCCAACAAGCGCGCCAGCCAGATGGTAGAAGAGGCCAAGGCCCAAGCTGCTGTCGAAGGTGAGCGTCAGCTGACCCAGGCACGTGCTCAGATCGAACAGGAAATGGCGAGTGCCCGTGACGCTTTACGCGTTCAGGTCGCTGCTCTGGCTGTTGCCGGTGCCGAGAAGATTCTCGAAGCACAGGTGGATGCCAAGGCTCATGCCAGCATGCTCGACAAGCTGGCCGCCGAGCTCTAATCGAAAAGGCGCACTGACATGGCAGAACTGACCACCGTAGCGCGGCCTTATGCAAAAGCCGCGTTTGAATTTGCCCGCGAAACCGGCAAACTGGCCGACTGGTCCGCGCAGCTGACACTGGCTGCTGGACTGGCGAGCGACGAAGAGTTTGCTCGCTATCTGGCGCGCCCGACACTGACATCCGAACAGCAGGCCGAGGCCTTTCTGACGGTTGCCGGTGATAAGCTAGACGGCACTGTACGTAATTTTGTGACTGAAATCGTTCACAACAAGCGCATTGAAGCCTTGCCGGCAATTGCTGAACTGTTCGATGCTTTCCGCGCCGAACTAGAGCAGTCTGCCGACGTGGTAGTGACCTCGGCGTTTGAGTTGAGTGATGCACAGCGCACCGCGCTGGCAGCAACACTTGGCCAAAAGCTTGGTCGCAAAATCGCGATTGATGAAGTGATTTTGGACCGCACGCTGATTGGTGGCGTGGTTATCCGCTCTGGCGATCTGGTTATCGACGCCTCCGTGCGCGGCAAGCTGAATAAGCTTGCGGCCACCCTGAATTCTTGAGTTTGAGGAAACGAGCATCATGTCTCAACATCTGAATCCCTCCGAGATCAGTGAACTGATCAAGAGCCGCATCACGGATTTGAACGCATCCGTTGAAGCACGTAATGAAGGCACCATCGTCAGCGTGTCTGACGGTATCGTGCGCATCCACGGCCTGGCCGATGTGATGTACGGCGAAATGATTGAGTTCGACGGCGGCCTGTTTGGCATGGCCTTGAATCTCGAGCAGGATTCCGTTGGCGCCGTGGTGCTTGGCAGCTATCTCACCCTGCAGGAAGGCGCCAAGGCGCGCTGCACCGGCCGTATTCTGGAAGTTCCAGTAGGTCCGGAAATGCTGGGGCGTGTGGTTGATGCTCTGGGTGCGCCAATTGATGGCAAGGGCCCAATCAATGCCAAACTGTTCGATGCCGTGGAAAAAGTGGCACCGGGCGTGATCTGGCGTAAGTCAGTGGATCAGCCAGTGCAAACTGGTTATAAGTCCGTTGATGCCATGATCCCGGTTGGCCGTGGTCAGCGCGAACTGATCATCGGTGACCGCCAGACGGGTAAGACAGCAATGGCGATCGACGCCATTATTGCTCAGAAGAATTCCGGCATTAAATGCGTGTACGTGGCGATCGGTCAGAAGCAGTCGACCATTGCTAACGTGGTACGCAAGCTCGAAGAATTTGGTGCCATGGCTTACACCACTGTGGTGGCTGCTTCTGCTTCCGAGTCGCCGGCTCTGCAGTTCTTGGCGCCGTACTCCGGTTGCACCATGGGCGAATATTTCCGTGATCGTGGCGAAGACGCCTTGATCATTTATGACGATCTCTCCAAGCAGGCTGTGGCTTACCGTCAGATTTCCCTGCTGCTGCGTCGTCCGCCAGGTCGCGAAGCCTATCCTGGCGATGTGTTCTATCTCCACAGCCGTCTGCTGGAACGTGCTTCCCGCGTGTCAGAAGAGTACGTGGAAAAGTTCACCAATGGCGAAGTGAAGGGCAAGACCGGTTCGTTGACTGCACTGCCAATCATTGAAACGCAGGCCGGTGACGTATCCGCCTTCGTGCCAACCAACGTGATTTCCATCACCGATGGTCAGATCTTCTTGGAAAGCAGCTTGTTCAACGCGGGTATCCGTCCTGCCGTGAACGCCGGTATTTCGGTGTCACGTGTGGGTGGTGCTGCACAGACCAAGATCATCAAGAAGCTGTCCGGTGGTATTCGTACCTCGCTGGCTCAGTACCGTGAATTGGCGGCCTTCGCTCAGTTCGCTTCTGACCTCGACGAAGCGACCCGCAAGCAGCTTGAGCATGGTCAGCGCGTAACCGAGCTGATGAAGCAAAAGCAGTATCAGCCGATGAGCATTGCAGAAATGGCACTGTCGGTTTACTCCGCCAACGAAGGCTTCCTGACTGATGTGCCCGTGAACAAGGTGCTCGATTTTGAAGCAGCCCTGCATGCTTACTTCAATGCTGAACATAAGGCATTGATCGATAAGATCAATGAAACTGCTGACTGGAATGGCGAAATTGAAGGCCAGTTCAAGGCAGGCATTGAGAAGTTCAAGGCTACCCAGAGCTGGTAATTCCTGCTCGCCCTGCTCGTAGAGCAGGGCATTGCAAGAAAGGCTTCAGCAAAAAGTTCGGCAAGAGATGTGAAACATGGCCAGCTTGAAAGAAATTCGCAGCAAGGTCGCCAGCATCAAGAGCACGCAGAAGATTACTCGCGCGATGCAATTGGTGGCGGCTTCTAAGATGCGCCGTGCGCAAGAGCGCATGGTTCGGGGCAAGCCGTATGCGCAAAAAATCCGTCAGGTAATTGCGCATCTGTCCCAGGCAACACCGGAATACAAGCACCAGTACATGGCAGAGCGTCCGGTTAAGCGCGTTGGTTACATTGTGGTGTCGAGTGATCGCGGTCTTTGCGGCGGCCTTAACATCAACCTGTTCAAGAAAACTGCGCAATCAGTGCGCGAGTTTCAAGGGCAGGGCGTGGAAGTAGAGTTTTGCTTGATCGGCAACAAGGCCACCACTTTCTTTAAAAGTGTTGGTGGTAAAGTCGTTGCTGTTAAGACTCAGCTTGGCGATGCACCGACACTGGATCAGCTGATCGGCACTGTTAAGGTCATGCTCGAAGCCTACGACAACGGCAGCATTGATCGCCTGTACTTGGTGTTCAACGAGTTCGTGAACACGATGACACAGACGCCAAGCGTGCAGCAGCTGTTGCCATTGGCTGCCGATGAGAAGCTGGCTCTGCAGAAGCGTGATCATAACTGGGATTATCTCTACGAGCCGGATGCCAAGCATCTGCTCGACGCACTCTTTGTGCGGTTTATTGAGTCTCAGGTGTATCAGGGTGTGGTTGAAAATATTGCCTGTGAACAGGCGGCGCGTATGGTAGCTATGAAGTCTGCTACTGATAACGCCGGTGACCTGATCAGTTCGCTGCAGCTTGTGTACAACAAGGTGCGTCAGGCAGCGATCACCCAAGAAATCTCTGAAATCGTCGGTGGCGCTTCGGCGGTTTAACAGAAGTAACGGAAATCGTCGGTGGTGCTGCTGCAGTTAACACCAGTTAAATGCAGGGCATCATCAAAAAAGTTTTGCGAGTTTGAGAGGATAAACCCATGAGCAGCGGTCGTATTGTCCAGATCATCGGCGCCGTTATTGACGTCGAATTCCCGCGTGAAAGCGTACCCAAGGTGTATGAAGCACTGACGGTCGATGGCAAAGCCACCACGCTGGAAGTGCAGCAGCAGCTGGGCGATGGCGTGGTCCGTACCATTGCCATGGGCTCCACCGAAGGCCTGAAGCGCGGCCTGAATGTGACGAACACAGGCGCTCCAATTTCAGTACCCGTTGGTGTGAAAACACTCGGCCGTATTATGGATGTGCTGGGTCGCCCGATTGATGAGGCGGGCCCGATTGGTGAGCAGGAACGTCTGGGTATTCACCGCAAGGCACCAAGCTATTCCGAGCAGGCCGGCGGTAATGAGCTGCTGGAAACCGGCATCAAGGTTATTGATCTGCTTTGCCCGTTTGCTAAGGGCGGTAAAGTGGGGCTGTTCGGTGGTGCCGGCGTCGGCAAGACCGTGAACATGATGGAACTCATCAACAACATCGCCAAGGCACACAGCGGTCTGTCCGTGTTTGCTGGCGTGGGTGAGCGTACTCGTGAAGGCAATGACTTCTACCATGAAATGAAAGATTCTGGCGTGGTCGATAAGGTTGCCATGGTATACGGCCAGATGAATGAGCCGCCTGGTAACCGTCTGCGTGTGGCTTTGACTGGTCTCACCATGGCTGAATACTTCCGTGACGAAAAAGACCCTGCCACTGGCAAGGGCCGTGATGTGCTGTTGTTCGTCGATAACATCTACCGCTACACACTGGCCGGTACGGAAGTGTCTGCACTGCTCGGCCGTATGCCGTCTGCCGTGGGTTATCAGCCTACGCTGGCGGAAGAAATGGGCGTGCTGCAGGAACGTATTACGTCGACCAAGAATGGTTCGATCACATCGATTCAGGCCGTTTACGTGCCTGCCGATGACTTGACCGACCCAAGCCCGGCGACCACCTTTGCTCACCTTGACGCTACTGTTGTGTTGTCGCGTGATATCGCTTCGCTGGGTATTTACCCTGCAGTGGATCCACTTGACTCTACTTCACGTCAGCTCGATCCGCTGGTTGTGGGTGAAGAGCATTACAACGTGGCTCGTGGTGTGCAGACAGTGCTGCAGCGCTACAAGGAACTGAAGGACATTATCGCGATTCTGGGTATGGACGAACTGTCAGAAGAAGACAAACTCGTTGTGTACCGTGCGCGTAAAATCCAGCGCTTCCTGTCGCAGCCGTTCCACGTGGCTGAGGTGTTCACCGGTTCGCCTGGCAAGTATGTTTCCCTCAAAGAAACTATCCGTGCGTTTAAGGGCATTCTTGCTGGTGACTACGACAGCATGCCTGAACAGGCGTTCTACATGGTCGGCACTATCGACGAAGCTATCGAAAAGTCCAAGAAGCTTTAATCGATTGCAGAGGACGGGCACTGCATTGCAGCGCCCGTCATGCTTCCTGAGGAAATGAACATGGCACAATCCATCAATTGCGATATCGTCAGTGCAACTGAGTCCATTTTTGCGGGCAAAGTTACATTGGTGGTGGCGCATGGTGTTCAGGGCGACCTAGGCATTCTGCCTGGCCATGCTCCGCTGCTGACCCAGCTGCATCCGGGCCCAGTGCGTGTGATGAAGGAAGACGGTACGGAAGAGGTTTACTACGTTTCTGGCGGTATGCTGGAAGTGCAGCCCTCCATCGTGACCATTCTCGCTGATCATGCGATACGCGCCAACGATGTAGATGAAGCCGCTGCCGAGCAGGCCCGTAAGGATGCCCTGGCTGCCTTGCAGAACCAGAAGAGCGAAATGGATACCTCCGCTGCCTTGGCCGCGCTGGCAGAAGCCGCCGCTCAGCTGCGCACGCTGCAGCAGATGAAGAATCGCGCCGGTCGCGGCTGATTCTGTCTGGCGCGTGAAAGCGCACATAAAAAAGGGTAGCTTAGGCTACCCTTTTTGTTTTTTGATGCGGCTTGCACAGCCGCATGATCTAGGAAGAAGAATCGAATGGAACTGAATGTCGTCATTTTGGCTGCCGGTAAAGGCACTCGCATGAAGTCGGTGCTCCCGAAGGTGATGCAGCCCTTGGCGGGTCGCCCTTTGCTGCGCCATGTCGTTGATACGGCGGCCTCGCTAAAGGCGAATCGTACACTGGTGGTGTACGGGCATGGCGGCGATCTTGTGCAGCAAGCTTTTGCGGCGGATCAATTGCTATGGGCCGAGCAGGCTGAGCAGAAGGGAACAGGGCATGCGGTACAGGTAGCGTTGCCGCAACTGCCGATCATTGGCCGTACATTAATTCTCTATGGCGATGTCCCGCTAACCACGCCGGCAACGCTAACGCGATTGATAGGCCGGGTGGGTGACGATACAGCGATGGCATTGATCACGCTGCTGATGGACAACCCCTCTGGGTATGGTCGTATCGTGCGCGATGCCACGGGTGCGGTGGTGCGTATCGTTGAGCAGAAAGATGCCAATGATGAAGAGAAGAAAATACGTGAAGTGAATACCGGCATTTTCTGTGTGCCAAACGCGTTGCTGCATAAATGGCTGCCGGCATTGCAGAACAATAATGCGCAAGGCGAGTACTACCTGACAGATATTATTGCGATGGCAGCTGCAGAAAGTATTCGTATTGATACCGTGCAGCCAGAACAGACATGGGAAGTGGATGGCATTAATGACAAGCTGCAGCTGGCAACGCTAGAGCGCACACATCAGCGAGTGCTGGCAGATAATCTGATGCGTGGTGGTATAACGTTAATTGACCCTGCACGACTTGATGTCCGTGGTACGGTTACGCATGGCATGGATGTACATATAGAGCCAAACGTGATTCTAGAAGGCCGCGTTTTGCTGGGTAACAACGTGCGTATTGGTGCAAACTGTCAACTCAAGGATTGTGAGATTGGCGATAATACGGTGATAAAGCCAAACTCACTGATCGATTATGCCAAAGTGGGTGCGAATGCAGAGATAGGGCCATTTGCTCGGCTGCGGCCTGGTACGGTGCTTGCCGATTGTGTGCACATTGGTAATTTTGTTGAAACAAAGAAAGCCATTATAGGCAAAGGCTCAAAAGCCAATCATCTGGCCTATTTGGGTGATGCTGAAATTGGCAGTGGTGTAAATATTGGCGCCGGTACTATTACATGCAATTACGATGGCGTGAATAAACATCTCACCTCAATTGGCGATAATGCTTTTATTGGAACAAATACCTCACTGATAGCCCCTGTAACGGTAGGGAGTGGGGCGACAACGGGAGCAGGCTCGGCCATTAGTAAAAATGTCCCCGCCAATACCCTGGCAGTTGCACGAGGCAAGCAAGTAGTGCTTGAAAATTGGCAGAGGCCAGTCAAAAAATAATGATCTGCTTCGAATGCGAAGCTATAGAAAATAATGCATTGCAGAGATTGCTCTCTGTAATAGGAGCTTGAGTATGTGCGGGATTGTTGGCGCCATTGGGAAGGGAAATATTGTTCCGGTACTGGTTGATGGCTTAAAGCGACTTGAGTATCGCGGCTATGACTCATCTGGCATCGCTGTTCTGGATGGCGGCAATATTCGTCGTGTGCGCCGTGTCGGTCGTGTGGTCGAAATGGAGCATGCCACGCAGGAAGAGCATGTAATAGGAACGTTGGGCATAGGCCATACCCGATGGGCAACGCATGGTGGAGTAACTGAGCCAAATGCCCACCCACATGTATCCGGCGAACTGGTTGCGGTAGTGCATAACGGCATTATCGAGAACCATGAAACCAAGCGCGATGAGCTGAAGGCCTTGGGATATATTTTTACGTCGCAAACTGATACCGAAGTTATTGCCCACCTCGTGCATCACCACTACCAGCCAGATCACGATCTATTCGCTGCGGTGCAGCGAGCAGTGAAAGAACTTGAAGGTGCTTATGCTATTGCCGTGATTGCCAAAGATAATCCGGATTTACTGGTGGTTGCCCGTATGGGCTGCCCGTTGCTGGTGGGCGTCGGTGAGGGTGAAAACTTTGTGGCGTCGGATGTGTCGGCAGTTATTTCTTCGACACGTCGGGTTATGTACCTTGAAGAAGGTGATGTCGCCAAAATAACACGTGAGGCAGTGCAGGTTTTTGATGCCAATGGCAGTTCGGTACAGCGTGATACACATGTGTCAGATGTATCATTGGCTTCACTAGAGCTTGGCCCGTATCAGCATTTTATGCAGAAAGAAATTCATGAGCAGCCACGTGCGCTCTCGGACACCATCGAGCAAATTTTGGAAATCGGATTTTGCCCTGAGCTTTTCGATGGCGATGCTGAGGCCGTATTCAAAGGCGTAAAAAGTGTTCAGATTATTGCGTGTGGGACTAGTTATTATGCCGGATCAGTAGCGCGCTACTGGATTGAGAGCATGACGGGCTTGCCCTGTTCGGTTGAGGTTGCCAGTGAATATCGTTATCGCGATGCGGTGGCAAATCCTGATAACTTGATCGTAACAATCTCACAGTCGGGTGAAACGCTGGACACGATGGAGGCGCTTAAGTACGCCAAATCTTTGGGTCAAGAGCGTACGCTGTCGATTTGCAATGTCCGCGAATCCGCCTTGCCACGCAACTCCGCCGCCGTATTCTTCACTAAGGCGGGTGCAGAAATAGGTGTGGCATCGACCAAAGCCTTTACCACGCAGTTAGTCGCATTGTTTACGTTATCCGTAACGTTGGGCAAACTGAATGGACGTGTTAACGATGAAGCTGAGGCGAACTATCTGGATGCCTTGCGGCATCTGCCAGGCAGTGTGCAACATGCATTGAATTTGGAGCCACAAATTAAGGTTTGGGCAGAGCGCTTTGCCGAGAAGAACCATGCTCTGTTCTTAGGTCGCGGCGTGCATTACCCGATTGCGCTAGAAGGTGCGCTAAAGCTTAAGGAAATTACGTACATCCATGCTGAAGCCTATCCGGCTGGAGAGCTAAAGCATGGGCCGCTGGCATTGGTAGATGAAAATATGCCGGTAGTGGTGATTGCACCACACGACACATTGCTTGAGAAAGTGAAGTCGAATATGCAGGAAGTAAGTGCTCGTGGTGGCGAGCTTTTTGTGTTTGCTGATTTAGACTCGCACTTTAGTGAGTCTGAAGGTGTGCATGTTATACGCACCCCACGGTATGTCGGTATTTTGTCGCCGATTGTGCACACTATTCCAGTGCAGCTGCTGGCATATCACACCGCTTTGGCGCGGGGTACCGATGTAGACAAGCCGCGAAATTTAGCCAAAAGTGTGACAGTAGAGTGATAAATATTCTGTTAAAAAAGTGAAACGGAGTAATTAACTCTGTCCACAAGTAATTAGCTTCACTCTCAATTTCTCTGTACCCAATTTATTTATTTTAATAGGGTTACAGGGCAAAAAATGGCCTAGGTTAAAAACCTAGGCCATTTTTATTGATGATGTGATCTCAAATAATCTGAATAAATTAAGAGTCGTAAAAAGCGATAATGCGACTCAGGGTTGTTCTCTTACGTTAGTGTTCCATCAGTTGGTCGATGGCAGCAGGTTTATCATGTACGCCAAAGTGATCAACGATGGTGGCGCTGGCCTCGTTTAGACCCAGTACTTCAACGACAGCGCCTTCACGACGAAACTTGATTACCACCTTGTCCAGGGCGGCCACGGCAGTAATATCCCAAAAGTGTGCCCGGCTTAGATCAATAATGACTTTGTGCAAGGCTTCCTTGAAATCAAAGGCTGCTGTGAATTTATCCGCTGAAGTGAAGAATACCTGGCCAACTACTTGGTAGAGGCGCTCATCGCTGGCGTCATTAAGCTCTGAACTAATGTGCAGGTAATGCCCAACTTTGTTGGCAAAGAACATTGCCGCCAGTAATACACCGGCGAGCACGCCATACGCTAAGTTATGAGTTGCTACGACCACCACTACTGTGACAACCATGACGATATTGGTTGAAAGCGGATAGTGTTTGAGCTTACGCAGTGAGTCCCAATTGAAGGTGCCGATAGAGACCATGATCATCACTGCCACTAGTGCGGCCATTGGTATTTTGCTGACCCAGTCGCTTAAAAATACCACCATCAGCAGTAACACCACGCCGGCAATCAAACAGGATAAGCGGGTCCGTCCACCAGACTTTACGTTAATTACGGATTGACCAATCATCGCGCAACCTGCCATGCCGCCGATTAAGCTTGAAGCAATGTTGGCAACACCTTGGCCTTTGCATTCACGATTTTTGTCGCTGGTGGTATCCGTCATATCATCGACGATAGTCGCCGTCATCATCGACTCAAGTAGACCAACCACCGCCAACGCTGCCGAGTACGGGAAGATAATCGTTAGGGTTTCCAGCGTTAGGGGCACTTGCGGCCAGAGAAATACTGGCAGGGTATCCGGCAACTGGCCCATATCGCCGACAGTACGAATGTCCAAGCCAAAATAGATGGCTACGCCGGTCATTAGCAGAATGCACACCAGCGGAGACGGCAGTAGCTTGCCGAGCTTTGGTACGTAGGGAAACAGGTAAATGATGCCAAGCCCTACGGCGGTCATGGCGTATACGTGCCATGTGACATTGGTTAATTCAGGCAGTTGAGCCATAAAGATCAGGATCGCGAGCGCGTTGACGAAGCCAGTCACCACCGACCGGGAAACAAAGCGCATCAATGAACCGAGCTTGAGGTAGCCCGCCGCTATCTGGAATACCCCGCACAGCAAGCTTGCGGCGAACAGATACTCTAGTCCGTGGCTCTTCACCAAGGTGACCATTAGCAAGGCCATGGCACCGGTCGCTGCAGATATCATTCCAGGGCGTCCGCCAACGAAGGCGGTCACTACCGCGATACAGAAGGAAGCATACAGACCTACTTTGGGGTCGACACCAGCGATGATGGAAAACGCGATGGCTTCTGGGATCAGTGCCAGCGCAACCACGAGGCCGGCGAGCACATCGCCGCGGATATTAGAGAGCCAGTTTTGTTTGATCATCTGAAGCATCGAGGGTATCCAAAGCAAGGCATTGTCCGGCAGCCGGTAAATCGGTTGATGTCAGACAAGTATTAGAGTTTTCAGTGTACTGCCATGGTGGGGGAGTTAGAGCCGAGTACACAGCAGTGCATGATTTAATTTAGTATAGGTCGTCGCAGGGTGAAACGAGGCGAGGCGCCATGATAGCGCCGGTAGCTATGTCATGCCTAATATGAGAAATGCCATCATTTGGTGAGTGGGCTTCTAGCGTTACATTTAGCTGTTCTCATCACTGAAAGTATTTTTTCCATTACCATTATAACAAATGTTTATACCGCGTCAGGAGTAACAAATGCAGGGGAACAATCAGGGCAAGGTTGAGAGCCGATTTCGGTTTACCGGTAATGGCAGAGAATATTTTGCTATCTGGATTGTGAACCTGCTGCTGAGCATTATTACATTGGGTATTTATTCTGCATGGGCGAAGGTACGCCGTGAGCAGTACTTTCATCGCAATACATTGCTAGACGATCAGCCTTTCGAATACACCGGGAATCCGGTTCGTATTTTAATCGGTCGCATTGTCGCATTAGTGGTGATCGGCGCCGGCTCGGCGCTGCAGGAGGTGAATGTCACCCTCGCGCTGGCAGTGACAGTGATATTTTTTCTTCTCTTTCCCTGGGTGATTGTGCGTAGTTTGCGCTTCCGGGCTCGCAATACTCGTTACCGTAACCTGACTTTTTCATTTACCGGCACCACGTGGGGAGCCATCAAGGCTTACTTCTGGATTTTTATTGCCCTGATGCCGTTAGCTATAGCAACGGGGATGATGTACCCGGAGTTACGTGCCCTTGAAGGCAATCCGGATTTAGCCAGATCGCCAGGGTTTACCAATTCGATGCTGATACTGGGCGGTGCGGGAGGGCTTTCACTGTTGCTGTTCCTGGTGCTGTGGCCTGCATATCAATGCTACATGCGAGCTTTTCTGCATCGTCATATTCGCTATGGCAATGTGCAGGGTGAGTTTAATGCCCCGGTGTCGGCTTTTTATGGTGCGGTGTTCAATACGTTTGGTGTGAGCTTGCTGACGCTGGTGTTGATGGGAGTAATCGTTTTTGTGGCACGGTTAGTTGATCAGTCTTGGTTGATGCTCTTGGTATACCCGGTGATGTTCTTGCCGCAGGCAGCCTATAGCGTGAATCTTACTAACGTCACTTACGCTCATGCCCGTATTGGCGATAACAACTTTGCATCAGACTTGCAGATAGCTCCGATGGCTTGGATCTTGTTCTCCAACTTATTGTTATTGGTAGCAACGCTGGGTTTAGCTTGGCCTTGGATCAAGGTGCGTTTGGCTCATTATCGTTTGGAGCACACCAGCCTCTTTATGAAGCCCGGCTTGGTGGATAGTGTGCTGGGTGAAGTGCAAAAAGACCCATCGGCCTTTGGTGAGGAAGCGGCTGAGTTCCTCGATTTCGACATTTCGTTATGACAACACTCCCTGCACGTTATTTTGATGGTTTAAGTGCGCGCGGTCATGAGGTTTTGCTGTCCTGCGAGGCAGGTCAGCTGCGTCTGCAAGGAGAGGGCATTCAGCGCTGTGAAACGCTGAAAGCGGTCGAGCTGTCCCCTCGCCTTGGGCATACACGGCGACGCCTGCTGTTTGCAGATGGGGCTGTGTGTGAGATGGAAGACAGCCCGGTATTGGACACATGGTTCAATGCTGCAGCGCATCAGCGCTGGAACCTGCTGGCGCGGCTTGAGGCCCATTGGGGGATGATTGCGGTCGCGTTTGGTGTAGTCATGGCGTTGACGGTCATGCTGGCGGTGTGGGGCCTGCCGTGGGTGGCACAGAAGATGGCCGTACGCTTGCCGCAAGAGTGGGTAGTGCAGTTGGGCAAGGGCACACTCACGGGGTTGGATAAAGCACTGGGAGACACGACGACGCTACCGCTGGCACGGCAGCAGGCGCTACGCGATAGTTTTGCCCCATTGGCACAAGACGGTGCCATTCCTGCGGCGCTTGTTTTCAGGGATTGGCCAAGGCTGGGCCCAAATGCCCTCGCATTGCCAGATGGCACAATTGTCATGACGGATCAGCTGGTGGCACTGGCAGAGGATGATCGTGAGTTGCTGGCCGTGTTGACGCATGAAATGGGCCATGTACAGGAACGTCACGCCTTGCAGAGGGTGATGGCCAGTTCAGGAGTGGCGGCGTTGGTCTTTATCCTGGCAGGAGATGTATCGGGGCTCGCTAATATTGTTGTGGTGGCCCCAACGATAATGACGCATTTGCATCATTCGCGCGCTCTGGAGGCGGATGCCGATCGCTATGGCTTTGCACTGATGAGTCGGCACGGATTAGACCCAGTTTGGTTTGCGCGCATTATCCGCAAGCTAGAGGCTTCCCCTAAAAATAATGTGGGGGAAAAGGCAGAAGACGCAAGTAAAGAAGACAGCATGAGTGATTGGTTACGTTCACATCCGGCCAGCGAGGAGCGTGCGCATCATGCGGAGCAGTTTCGGGCTCAGCACTAACGTTGAACAAAACTGCTGATGTGCTTCATCTTTATTCTTAAGTATTCAGCTCGTCATTTCTGAAAAAGTGCAGATATAAAAAAACCCGGCGAGTTGCCGGGTTTTTACGGGGTTGACTTTATGCCTGGCGGCGAAGTAACCCTGATAGCTCTTCGTCGGGCACCGGACGGCTGAGCAAGTAGCCTTGGATATAGTCGCAGCCCTCATTAACCATAAAGTCCATTTGAGCCTGCGTCTCCACACCTTCGGCCACAACATCCATACCCATCGTGTGCGCCATGGCGATGATGGCGCGGGCGATGGCTTCATCGTCAGGGTTGTTGCCAATATCGCGCACAAAAGCTTGGTCGATTTTGAGTGTATCGATAGGGAAACGTTTCAAATAGCTAAGCGAAGAGTAACCCGTGCCGAAATCATCAAGCGAAATACGCACACCCATGGCGCGTAGCTCCCGCATCATCTCCAGTACATCATCGCCGTCATCCATAAGACAAGATTCAGTCAGTTCTAGATCCAATAGATGAGCATCCAATCCCGTATTGTCGAGTACGCGTTTTACCAGCTGCACGAGATTGCCCTTGCGCACCTGTTGTGCCGGAATATTGACGGCGGTATGGATATTGCCCAGTCCGGCTTCTTTCCACATTTGTGCCTGACGACAGGCCTTGTCCATTACCAGTTCACCAATGGCAGACACTAGGCCGGTTTCTTCCGAGAGTGGAATAAACTCGCTTGGGTACAGCAAGCCTAATGTCGGGTGATTCCAGCGCACCAGTGCTTCTACGCCAACAATACGGTTAGTGGCCAAGTGCAATTTTGGTTGGTAGTGCACAACAAATTCATCGCGGAAAATTGCTTTGCGAAGACTGTTTTCCAGATTGAGCTGCTCAATGGAGGCAACCCGAAGATCAGATGTATAGAACTTGGTGGTGTTGCCGCCAAGTCGCTTGGCCTGATGCATGGCAATGTCGGCATGATTCAGTAGCACTTGTAGCTCGCGGCCATTTTCTGGAAAAACTGAAATGCCAATGGAGGCGCCAAGCAATAGTTCATGTTCATTAATACGGAAAGGGCGGCGCAGTTCGGCAATAATACGTTCGCAGTAATGCTCAAGCACCGCACGATCTTGATAGTCATCCATGATGACGGTGAATTCATCACCACCAATACGTGAGATGGTGTCGACATTGGCATTGACCGAGCTGATGCGCTTGCCGGCTTTCTTCAGTAGCTCATCACCAACTTCATGTCCCAGCGTGTCATTGATTTGGCGGAAACGATCAAGATCAATATAGAGCAAGGCCACTTGTGTGTTGCGATCACGGGCTTGTGAAATAGCCGTGTGAAGGCGATCACGGAATAGGTTGCGATTGGCAAAGCCGGTGAGCTTGTCGTAGTTCGAAAGGTAACGCAGGCGCTCTTCGGCTTCACGTCGTGACGTGAGGTCATTGAAGATGCCGATATAGTGTGTGATGTCGTTGTTGTCGTTGTGCACGTTGGTAATGTGCAACCACTGTGGGAAAGACTCGCCATTTTTGCGGTATTCCGTGAACTCGCCCTGCCACTCCCCTTTTTGCTCCAATGCACTCACGATTTGCACATACATGGCATGCACTTCGGGATAGTTTGGGCGCGCTTCGGCGAGCTGTATACCGACAGTTTCAGTTTCAGTGTAACCAGTGATCTGAGTAAATCCCGGGTTAATCGAAATGATACGGAAGTCGCGGTCCATGATGAAGATGGCTTCGGCCGCCTGATGGAACACCGATGCAGACAGGCGTAGCCGTTCTTCCAGTTCACGCTCTTTGGTGGTGTCGCGGCGGGTGCCGATCATGCGGATAGCCCGGCCTTCATCATTCCATGCGACCACACGGCCGTTATCTTCTACCCAGATCCAGTGGCCACGGCGGTGACGCATGCGGTATTGCATGTTGTACATAGGGGTACGCTTACGCAAATGCTGAACGATGGCCTTTTTTACCATCATGTAATCATCTGGATGAACCAAGGGCTTGAGGTGCCCCATGAAGCCTGTCAGCTCTTTGCCGGAGTAACCCAAAAGCTGTTCAAAATTGGAGTGGTAAATATCATCAGTGGGCATGTTCCAGTCCCACAGGCCGATCCCAGAGGCATCGATCGCCAGCGATAGACGCTCTTGGCTCTGACGCAAAGCATCATTCAGGGTGGACAAGGCTTGGGTACGTTCGGAGACCTTGCGTTCCAAGGTCTCGTTCATCTCCTGCATACGCACTTCGGCATTTTTGCGGTCGTAGATTTCGAGTGCCAGCTTCTGGTTAATAGACTCCATGTCAGTTCGCGAGTTTTCCAGATACTTGATCAGGTCCTCATTATTGACCCGTAATATCAGGGAAGAATGCGTGGAGATATTAATGCGGCGGCCACTGATGATCAGGAAAATGGCAAGCAAGCCGCCAATTCCAGCGGTGGCATAGGCGGTGGGGGAGGGGTTCATTCCGACATGAAGGAGGCCAGGCAGTAGCGTGCAGGCCAAGAAGGCTAGGAACGATGGGAAGTGAGCCGAGTAGCAGGCCATGGCGGCGATACATTGGCTGGCCAGCAGGGCGCCAAACAAGGCTTGGCGGTAGAAAATCTCACCATCTGCCGGAAACAACTCTGGGTTGAACAAGATGGTGGCAGTGCCCCAGAACGCGCCGGTGACCGCCGCCGAGATGACCACCAGATTTTGCATTTTGCCGGGGTTATCAATGATGTTGGAGCGAACTTGCCAGATGATAACGGCGCGAACCAGCATAAAGGCCAAAAAGAGCCCAAGCCAGCTCTGCAGATACAGGTGTGGTGTGGCGGCGTCATTCCAGAAGAGGGCAGTAGTGGTAAATGCTGAAATAATAGAAACAAAAATAAAGGCAGGCAGCTGATCGTAGATCAGCCGAGTCTTCATAACGTCCAACGGTTCAGTCGGTCGATTTGGCGATGCAGTAACATCCAGACGACTACCAGCCGGAGTGCTGATGTTGTCATTATTGTGATTCACGGACATACGAGAGCGTCTCCCGCTTTACTTCTTATTATGGGGCGGCGTCCGTGGCCAGGCGAAAATGTGATTCGATTCACACTTCATAGGTTGCCAACATACCAATCCTTTGGCCGTTTGTTAACCCGTTAGCGACAGGTCGTACAGTATTTTCAATGCTACAACCACATATAGTGTTATGTCCGATGCTTAGGCACTAAAAACAGCTACAGTTTCTATGATCAAACTACGCGGGTCTCCTTTAGAATGGTGAGATGAACCTCACAAATTTGACCAGTGGCCTAAATCAGGCCCAGATGGACGCTGTTACCTCAGATGCTCCGCATCTTCTGGTGCTGGCCGGTGCCGGCTCGGGCAAGACCCGTGTCCTGACGACTCGCATTGCCTGGTTTTGCCAAGAGCATGGGGTATCGCCGTGGAGTATTCTGGCGGTGACCTTCACCAATAAGGCCGCCGCCGAGATGCGGCACCGCCTGGAAGCCCTGCTCGGCATGCCGACTCAGGCGCTTTGGGTGGGAACCTTCCATGGCATTGCCCACCGTTTTCTTCGCGCCCACTGGGCTGAGGCAGGATTACCGCAGAACTTCCAGATTTTGGACAGTGATGATCAGGTGCGTTTACTTAAGCGTGTGATTCGAGAACTCAATCTCGACGATGATAAGTGGCCAGCTCGGCAGGCGGCCTGGTTTATCAACGGGCAAAAAGACGAAGGGCTTCGCCCACAGAATATTCAGCACAATGGTGATCTCTTTCTGGCCACCATGGCGCGCATCTATCAGAGCTACGAAGAAGCCTGCACCCGTGGCGGCATGCTCGACTTTGCAGAGTTGCTACTCCGTAGCCATGAGCTCTGGCTAAAAGAGCCGAGCCTTTTGCAACACTATCAGAGCCGTTTCCGACATATTCTGGTGGACGAGTTTCAGGATACCAATGCCGTGCAGTACGCATGGCTGCGTTTGCTTGCCGGCAAGGATGGCATGCTCACCGTGGTGGGCGATGATGATCAGTCTATCTATGGCTGGCGCGGTGCGAAGATTGAGAATATTCGCGAATTTCAGCGCAACTATCCGGATGCTGACATTATTCGTCTGGAGCAAAACTATCGCTCCACCGGGACCATTCTTGCAGCGGCCAACGCCGTCATTGCGAATAATAGCGATCGCCTTGGTAAAGCGCTGTGGACAGAAAGCACCGATGGCACACCCATCCGGCTTTACACTGCATTTAACGATCTTGATGAAGCCCAATACATTGTTCGCGAGATTGTTCAGGCATTTAATCGCGGCATGATGCGGCGTGAAATCGCCATTCTGTATCGTTCCAATGCACAGTCACGTGTACTGGAAGAAGCGTTGATTCGCGCGCAGGTGCCTTACCGTATTCACGGAGGCCTGCGTTTTTTTGAGCGTGCAGAAATCCGAAATGCCGTGGCGTACCTGCGCCTGATTGCCAATCCGAATGACGACACTGCTTTTGAACGGGTAGTAAATCTTCCTGTGCGTGGTATCGGTGACAAGAGTATGGATGCCTTGCGGGGATTGGCGCGTGAACTGGGTGTGTCGTTGTGGCAGACCGTGGAGCGGGCACACGCCGAAAATATGTTACCGGGAAGTGTCATTACCAAGCTTTGCGTATTTGTTGATCTTGTGCGTGATCTTGAACGCAAGACCGAAGGCGTGCCTCTTTATGAGCGGGTAGATGCGGTGATACAGGACACGGGTCTCTGGGCGCATCACGAAAAAGAAAAAGGTGAGAAGGGCCAGACGCGACTGGAAAACTTGAAAGAGCTGGTCGCCGCGTCTCGTGAGTTTGAATGGGATGAAGATGAGGGTGAGGCACCGTCGGTACTGGCAGCGTTTCTCGATCATGCTGCTTTGGAATCGGGTGAGGCACAGGCGGGTGAGTTTGAGGATGCAGTTCAGTTGATGACGCTGCACTCGGCCAAGGGCTTGGAATTTCCGCTAGTGTTTTTGGCGGGAATGGAAGAAGGATTGTTTCCGCATGAGATGGCATTGCAGGACAACAATCTTGAGGAAGAGCGGCGTCTTTGCTATGTAGGCATTACGCGTGCGATGAAGGAATTGGTATTAACGTATGCTGAAATCCGCCGTCTTTATGGTGATGAAAAGCATAACGCCCCATCGCGCTTTCTGCGCGAGATTCCGGCGGAACTGTTACAGCCAGTGCGGGCAGGGCATCAGCAAAGCGGCTTCAGTTTGCCGT